>Ga0070734_10001299_pt1 | contig 37761 bp, 34 predicted proteins | sample Coa_R1_8_FD_66444 | JGI IMG/M metagenome (GOLD analysis project Ga0070734, IMG submission 66444) | Surface soil microbial communities from Centralia Pennsylvania, which are recovering from an underground coalmine fire - Coalmine... | ecosystem: Environmental > Terrestrial > Soil > Unclassified ...
GAAGAAGTGTACGATGAACTGTTGAGTTGGAACAGATGGTGGCCAAAGAACAGAGATGAAAAAGGTTTTTTATGTTGGGGCTCCAATCCGATTTCCGATTCGTTGAGAAAATTAGAAGGCGGAGATATTTTCAACCTTGCTGCAGCTAAATTAGAATCAGGATTAGATAATTCACCCATGTATGATTCACTGAATTTTGATACAGCAAAACATGTGATGTTGCTTGCTGATGTTGGATTGATGAGCATGTACATTATGGATTGCCATTCGCTCGCTTCTATTTCGTTAGAGCTTGGAAAAAAACAGGAAGCAGATGAGCTAAATAAAAGAGCATCATTTTATACTAAGCAATTAAAAAGTTTATGGGATGAAAAGACAGGCATTTTTTTGAACAAGAGATTAGACAATGGCGAAAAAAGTTTTCGCTTGTCGCCAACTAATTTTTATCCTTTGCTTGCAGGCGCATGTAGCGACAAGCAAGCGGAGCGCATGATGAAGGAACATTATTTCAACAAGAATGAATTTTGGGGAGAATATGCGATACCATCAATATCACGAAATGACTCTGCTTTTAAAGACAATGATTACTGGCGCGGAAGGATTTGGGGGCCTATGAATTTCCTCGTGTATATGGGAATGAAAAATTATTCAGTAACAGATTCCGCACGAAAAGACCTTGTTGAAAAGTCAAAAAAATTGCTAATGCAAAACCTCAACAAAGATGGTGGCGTTTATGAAAATTATAACTCAGTTACAGGCGAAGGGGGAGATGTGAACAGCGCAGATGGCTTTTACCATTGGGGCGCACTGCTCACTTTTATGGGGCTGATTGAAAAGGGCTATATGAAATAATCTCACGATAGCTTTATTTCCTAACAGCATGTGAATAACCACAAGCGCTAAAAATTTTATTCCATAGTTTTGCATTTTATTAATCTGGTTACAATATGGCTGAAACAATTGTTGAACTGAAGAATGTGAATATTTATCAAAGCGGCAACCTGATTTTGCAGGATGTAAATATTGATATTAATAAAGGAGAATTTGTGTATCTCGTTGGAAAAACAGGAACGGGAAAATCAAGCTTGCTAAAAACATTATACGGCGATATTCCTTTAACGGAAGGCTCAGCGCAGGTTGTGGGTTTTGACTTAAAAGAAATGGACTGGAAAAAAGTTCCTTATTTAAGAAGAAACCTCGGTGTCGTATTTCAGGATTTTCAATTGCTTACTGATAGAACTGTGAATGATAACCTGAAATTTGTTCTACGCGCAACAGGTTGGAAAGACGGAAAATTAATGGATGAAAAAATTGCTGATGTGCTTGATAAAGTGGGATTGAAATCGAAAGGATTTAAAATGCCTTTTGAAATGAGCGGTGGCGAACAACAGCGTGTAGATGTCGCACGTGCATTATTGAATTCCCCCAAATTGATTTTAGCAGATGAGCCAACAGGAAACCTCGACCCGGAAACTTCAGATGAAATTATGCAGTTGCTTTTTCATATCAGCAGGGATTTTGGAACAACAATTATCATGGCAACGCACGATTATATTGTGATTAATAAATTCCCTGCAAGAATGTTGAAAACTGAAAAAGGAAAAGTGATTGACAATGCTACCATAGCCACGATATAAGCTTCTCCGCGTTTTTTTCATTGTTGAATGTCCCAGATAATAATTTTTTTCTCTCATCAATTTCCCGTTCTGAAAACGGGCGTTCGTATAATTCAGTGATGAGCTTCTTAAAATCTTCCGGAGATTTTGCAAGGTGACAGGTTTTTTCCAATCCCGTATTAATAACTGCGCTGTCGTTGGTGATGCAATGCCTTCCTGCAAAAACTGCATTTAATACTTTTAATTTTATTCCCGTGCAATTGAATGAAGGTGTGATATTGATTTGTGCTTTCTTAATCATGTCTTCCATTTCCTGTTCACCGGGGTCTGCAATGATACAAGTGTTGTGATGACTATTTGCGAGCTTCTGCAATTTCTCCGAGGGCTTTTTTCCAGCAATTACAAACGGCGCATCCACATCGTCAAAAACATTTTGTAAAAGCCAGATGGCAGCCGCTTCATTTTCTGCAACTGATAAATTGCCGTGATATAAACAAAAACAACCTGTTCCTCCTTTACATTTTAATTCTGTTGTTGGATGAAATGCGGGAAGATGATGAATATTTTTTGAATCAAATTCGCTGCTGTATTTTTCTGCATCCTGTTCAGACATGGCAAGAATCATCACCTTATCAGAAATATTCTTTTCATATTTCTTCAGCATGTTGCTTTCATGCAGATAATATAATTTTTTAAAGAGAGAATTTTCATGCTTGTATAATTCATGATAATATTCATACTCCACATTGTGCAGTCGCAAAATAATTTTTCTGTTCGCGAAACGCTCATCATGCAAAATCTGTGTGCAGTGAATTCCTTCGAGGAGAACCGGATAATCGTCTTTCAATAAATTTTCTTTCAATTCGCTATTTGAGCGGGAACAAACGATGTAAGGCAATTTATGAGAGAAACCCTTATGCCCTTCATTGCGGTGATAGTAATAAACTTCTTCGCAATGGTTTTTTAATTCCTGCTGCTCTCCTCTTCCATATTCAAAACAATGGAGATGAACTTTTACTCCAAGTTCATTCAACGATTTTATCTTGTAAAAAACATCAATCACGCCGCCATAATCGGCAGGAAATGGAACATCGAAAGAAATAATATGTAGATGCTTTTCCAGGATTAGCTAAATAACTGGTTATAAAAATGAACGAGCTTTTGTTCTTCTCTTTGCCAATTAAAAATTTCCCTTGCTTTCATACAATTGCTTTGAAGTTCTGCGTATAGAACATCATTAGCAAGCAAATTGTTCAGCGCATTTGAAATTGTTTCCGGTTTTAAATCATCAATCAATGTTGCAATTTTATATTCATCGTTGATTTCTTTATATGCCGGATAGTTCACGCAAATCTGCGGAAGACCAGATTGTATGTAATCAAAGAAGCGATTGCCCAATGAATAATAATTGCTCATGCCTGTGTTTTCGAATAATGTAACGCCAATGTATGCGCTTTGCGTATAATTTTTTAATTCATCAGGAGAAATCATCCCTTTAAAAATAATTTTTTGTCCAAGCTCATTTTTTGTTACCAAATCTTTTGCTTGCTGCATAAAATTTCCATCGCCACAGATAATCAATGTTGCGTTCACATTTTTAATAGCAGGAATTAATGTCTCAAAACTTCTTGCTTCATTCACCGCGCCTTGATATAAAATAAATCTTTCAGTTTTTATTGTCGGAGTGAAATCCTGTAAGAGCGGGACATTTCGAATCACTTCATAATTGACATCATACATCTTTTTAAATTCCTCTGCAATCGGATTACTAACCGTGTATCCATTTTTGAATTTCGAAACGGCATATTTTTCAATTTTTTTCCAGATGTGATAAATCGCCGGTCTTGTCACCACTTCTTTCATCTCGCAAAAAAGCTCATGTGCATCATAAACCCTCTGAATTGATTTTAGTTTTGAAATGAACAGGCATGGGAGAATGGTATCAAGGTCGATTGCGCAAATCCCATCCATCTTTTTAAACAGCAGAAAAAAGAACAAACGGAGATTATATTCAGCATAAAAGCCTTTGCCTTTTTTGAACCAGCAATTCAATCTAACCTGTTTGAAGGGACTCGAGTTCAAAGGTTTTGAATCAGGCAAGCTCCTGCCAACCAGCACAATATCATAACCGGAGTTTGCCAGTGAGCCGCAAATCCGGTGCATGCGCTGGTCAAACTTGAGGTCGTTCGTAACCGTAAAATATATATTTTTAGAAGCCAATTTTTGATTTTTTTGCAATGTTACAGCAAGTGTGCCACGCTTAATTTTGCTGACAGCTTTTATCGGACTGCATAGGCGTGGCACACTTTGCACCATCCGAAAGCCCATATTTTAAAGAATTTCAAATTTCAGATTATTTTCTTTACCTTCGCCGCCGAAATTAACAGAATAAAAAAGAGTTTTTAAAAAATTTGAGATGCCGTATTTGACAAAAGAAAAAAAACAAAACGTTTTTACAGGCTTCGGCGAAAAAGCCGCTAACACAGGTTCTATCGAAGGACAGATTGCATTGCTGACAGAGCGCATCAACAGCATTTCTGAACACCTTCAGGCCAACAAAAAAGATTTTTCAACTCACCGTGGACTAATGCAGCTCGTAGGCAAAAGAAAACGCCTGCTCACATACCTTAGCAAGCACAACCTGCAAGGCTATCGCGCACTGATTGAAAAATTAGGCCTCAGAAAATAATTTTTATGTAGTATACAAGATATTATCCCAACTGCATTCCGGTTGGGAATCTTTTTTTTGTATGCAATGCCTCACTTGATTTATTAAACCCGGATTGCGGTTGTTTATCCGTTCCCTCCTGACAGCTACAATCCAAAACAAAAACGATATATGCTTTCGCAACCAAAAAGTGTAAAATTTGATATTGGCGGCGGCCGTGATGTCACGATAGAAACCGGCAAGCTCGCCCGTCAGGCTGATGGTTCGGTTACTGTGCGCCAGGGGAACTCCGTTTTATTAGCAACTGTTGTTGCCAATAAAGAACCTAAAGAAGGTCAGGATTTTTTCCCGCTATCTGTAGATTATCAGGAAAAATTTGCTTCCGCAGGACGCATTCCCGGCTCATTCTTCAAAAGAGAAGCAAGGCTGAATGATTATGAAGTACTCACAAGCCGTTTAATCGACCGTGCATTGAGACCATTATTCCCGGAAGATTATTTATGTGATGTGCAGGTGTTGATAAGCCTCATATCGAGTGATAAAGAAGTGATGCCTGACGCACTCGCTTGTCTGGCTGCATCTGCGGCGCTTGCTGTTTCAGATATTCCTATCAAAGAAATTATCAGTGAAGTTAGATTGGCTCGTGTTGAAGGAAATTTCATTGTGAATCCTTCACGCACAGAATTGGAAAAAGCGGATATGGAATTCATCATCGCTGCGACTGATAAAAACCTGATGATGGTGGAAGGTGAAGCGAAAGAATGCAGCGAAGAAGATTTAGTGAAAGCATTGGAATTAGCACATGACGCCATCCGCATTCAGATTAAAGCTCAGGAAGAACTAAGAGCACAGGTTGGTGTGACTGGCAAACGCGATTACAAAAAACCTGAGCAGAATGAAGAAATCCAGAAGAAAGTAACAGAATTCGCAAAAGATAAAATACTTGAAATTTCAAGAGCAGGTAGCAGCAAACATGAGCGTGGTGATGCTTATGATAAAGTGAAAGAAGAATTGGTTGCGAGTTTGGGCGAAGAAGCAACTGATAAAGATAAAAAGTTAGCCAAAAAATATTATGCAGACCTTCAATGGGAAGTGGTTCGCAATATGATTTTGGATGAGCGCATCCGTTTAGATGGACGCAAGTTGGACGTAGTTAGACCATTAGCGATGGAAATTGACCCGCTGCCAACTCCACATGGTTCTGCGTTGTTTACTCGCGGTGAAACTCAATCATTAACAACTGTTACATTAGGAACTCCTTTAGATGAATTGTTAATAGAGAGCGCTGCAAAATCTGATTACAGCAAGTTCATTCTTCATTATAATTTCCCTCCTTTTTCAACGGGTGAAGTGAAGATGATGAGAGGCGTTGGCCGCAGAGAAGTTGGGCATGGTAACCTTGCAATGCGCTCATTGAAACAAATGATGCCTGGAAACGATTATCCATATACAGTTCGTGTGGTAAGCGATATTTTGGAATCGAATGGTTCCTCTTCTATGGCAACTGTTTGCGCGGGTTCATTAGCATTGATGGATGCAGGGGTTCCTTTTCCAAAACACGTGAGCGGTGTGGCGATGGGGTTGATTACAAGAGCAGATGGAAAATATGCTATCCTTACAGATATTTTAGGTGACGAAGACCATCTTGGTGACATGGATTTTAAAGTAACAGGAACCCGTGAAGGCATTTGCGGCGTTCAGATGGATATTAAGGTGGATGGATTAAGCATGAGCACAATGCGCGAAGCATTGGAACAAGCTCGCAAAGGAAGATTGCACATACTTGATTCAATGTATGACTGCATTCCTGCTGCAAGAAGCGATGTGAAACCTCACGCACCAAGAATGGTGAAACTGTTCATTGATAAAGAATTTATCGGCGCAGTTATCGGGCCACAAGGAAAAATCATTCAGGAAATACAGAGGGAAACGGGTACGACAATTAATCTCGAAGAAGTTGGCAACTTCGGCGAGGTCAGTATTTTTAGTCCGGCAAAAGAAGGTCTGGATAAAGCGGTTGCATGGGTAAAAGGAATTGTCGCGATGCCTGAAGTTGGAACTGTTTATGAAGGAACAGTGAAGGGCATTAAAGAATTCGGAGCGTTTGTAGAATTCCTTCCAGGCAAACAAGGCTTGCTGCACATCAGCGAAATTTCATGGAAAAGATTAGAGAGCATGGAGGGTGTTCTGAAAGAAGGCGATACCGTGAAAGTGAAATTAGTCGGTGTTGACGAAAGAACTGGAAAATTCAAGCTAAGCAGAAAAGTGCTGATGCCAAAGCCAGAGCAGAAACCAAGAGAAAACCAGGCTCCTCAGCAATAAATTGTTAGAGCTAAATTTATTACAAATAGTTTTATTAATAAAGAGAACCCTCTGCGGTTCTCTTTTAACTTTGTGGCTCTCTGTGGGCTAAACCATGAAAAATTATATCCAAATAAAAATTGAACTGAAAGATAGTTCTCTTGCAGACATTCTCATTGCGCAATTAAGCGAATGTGGTTTTGAGGGCTTTGAAGAAGGAGAAAATTATTTGAACGCTTTCATTAATGAAAAAGAATTTGATGAAGAAGCTATTAATAAAATAATTTCAGACAACGGTCTTGCCTACACGAAAAGCATCATTGCAGAAAAAAACTGGAACGAAGAATGGGAGAAAAGTTTTGACCCGGTTTTGGTAGAAGATTTTTGCGCCATCAGGGCATCTTTTCATCAACCGATAAAAAATGTAAATCACGAAATCATCATCACGCCAAAAATGAGTTTTGGCACCGGTCATCATGCAACGACCTACCTGATGATTCAAGCCATTAGCAAAATTGATTTCAAAGAAAAATCAGTCCTTGATTTCGGCACAGGAACCGGCGTTCTTTCTATTCTTGCTGAAAAATGTGAAGCAAAAGAAATCCTCGCCATTGATAATGACGATTGGAGCGTTGAAAATGCAAAAGAAAATATCGCAGAAAATGATTGCTCTAAAATCGTCTTGCAAAAAGCGGATTCTTTGACAGAAACAGGCAAGCCTGATATAATTCTTGCTAACATTAACAAACATATCATCCTCTTGCATTTCAGCTCTTTTCAACAACATTTAGAAAAAGATGGCGTTTTAATATTAAGTGGATTATTGAGTTCTGATTATGCTGATATTGAACTTGCTGCAAATCAGAATCATTTTCAAATAGTTTCAAAATCTGAAAAAGATAGCTGGATTTGTCTTAGCTTGAAAATTGTTTAGGTCAAGATTTTCAGATCTTATTTTAAAGATTTTTGATTATATTTGTATACCAACTTAACCCCAATATTCATGGTAGAGGTCCTACTTATTGTTCTTGCGTACCTGATTGGTTCAATTCCTACTGCAGTTTGGATTAGCAAATATTTTTTTGATATCGATATCCGCGAATACGGCAGCGGTAATGCCGGCGCAACAAACACTTTCCGCGTGCTCGGCTCGAAATGGGGCAGCTTTGTGATGGTGGTAGATGTTTTGAAAGGTGTAATCGCGACCAGTCTTTATATTCTCATCCCTTATTATTTGCATGACGAATTTGACCGCACCAATTTTATGGTTGGCTTGGGATTGGCTGCAGTAGTGGGTCACATTTTCCCTGTTTGGGCTGATTTCCGAGGCGGAAAAGGCGTGGCAACTTTGTTCGGGATGATTCTGGCAATTCAGCCTGCAGTTGCGGGCTGTTGTGTTGGAATTTTTCTTTTAGTTTTATATTTAACCCGATTTGTATCATTGAGTTCTATTCTTGCAGGGATTGCATTCGCTATTTTGATTCTTTTTATTTTCAATGAAAAAGAACCATTATACCGCGGCTTTGCAATTGCGGTGGCATTATTAGTAATGCTTACCCATCAAAAAAACATCAGCCGCCTTTTGCGGGGCAGCGAGAGCAAAGTGCCTATCTTAAAACACAGAGACAGAAGAAAAAACCGCAGGCGGGATAATCAGCATAAGTAACTGGAATTTTCTTCATTAATCTTCCACCCTTTCAATCCTGTTTCAGTAAAAGTCCGCATTCAGCAAAGGTTTTCAAGATTTTTCGCTTAAAATGTCATAATGATGATTGATTTTTTTACCTTTGCAACTCCCTACAGTCCTGCATTTTACTTGTTCTAAATAAAAATTACAAAGAATGTTACAAAACCTGTTGGAAAAGCTTCAGTTAAGAGATGAAAAGAACTTACTGATTCAAGGCCTCCCTTCTTCGATAGAAAAACAATTCGCAAAGCTAACATTCGCAAAAAACATGACTCCTCTGCTCCGCGCAAGGAAAATCGATTTTGCATTGGTGTTTGCAGTGAACGAGACCCAGCTCACGAACATTATTAATGAAATTGCTCCTGCTATGCAGAATGATGCAAAACTTTGGGTAGCATATCCGAAAGTTGCTTCAAAAATTGCGACCACTCTTAACAGGGATTGCAATTGGAAATGCATTTCACAGGCAGGGTATGAAAACGTCGATGAAGTAACACTCGACCATGTATGGACTGCTTCAAGATTCCAGAAAGCGAAGCCTCTCACAAAAGCTTCGAAGAGGAAATATGAAGAAACAGCAGTTGCTTAAATTTTCAAAAAGTTATTGTGAATAGCCACGTTTTGCGTGGCTATTTTATTTTATATTAGCTATTTATCTGTTTAAAATGATTCATCCACTCAAAGTAGGGCTTGCGGGTTTTGGCATGGCAGCCAAAGTGATGCATGCACCTTTTCTGGGAAGCATGCTGGAATATGAATTGCATAGCGTTCTGGAACGTCATAATAATGATTCGCAGCAAGGCTATCCTTATGTGAAGGTTGTCAGAAGTTTTGAAGAATTGATAAGTGTTCCAGAGATAGATGTAGTTGTTATAACTACACCCAACAGCACTCATTTTGAATATGCCCAAAAAGCATTGGTTGCGGGGAAGCATGTGGTTCTAGAAAAACCTTTCACCATCACCTCAGCAGATGCAAAGGGATTAATAGAAATTTCTCAAAAAGCGAATCGCATCCTCAGCGTTTTTCAGAACAGAAGGTACGTATGTGATTTCCTCACTATCAAAAAAATATTATCAGAAAAATTATTGGGCGATGTTGTAGAGTTTGAATCCCATTATGACAGATATAGGGCTGAGGCAAAACCAAATGCGTGGCGTGAGAAAAATGAGCCGGGCAGCGGCATTTTATATGATTTAGGCTCTCATTTAATTGACCAGGCATTGTACTTATTTGGGATTCCTAAAACTGTTACTGCCGACGTTCGCCTGCAAAGACCACATGCAAAAGTGGATGACTATTTTGATTTGAGATTGGATTATGGTTTCACTAAAATAATATTGGAATCAGGTATGCTTGTCCGTGAGCCGGGACCAAGATATATGATTCATGGAATGAAAGGGTCATTTATAAAATCAGGCGAAGATCCGCAGGAAGAATTATTAAAAGCAGGAGCAATCCCAAACACACCTGACTGGGGCAAAGAAGCAGAAGAAAACTGGGGCATTTTGCATACTGAAATTGATGGCAAAATCATTCGTGAGAGATATCCTTCGTTCAATGGCAACTTTGGTTATTATTATAAGAATTTATACGAGACAATAAGGAACGGAATGCCGTTGAAAGAAAAACCAGAACACGGATTCAACACTATCAGAATGGTTGAACTGGCTTTGGAAAGCAATCAGAAAAAATGTACAATCGAATGTACAGGATTCATCCAATCAAACTACCAGTAAGCTACAGCCACGGATATCACTGTTATCAACTCTTCCGGCAATTTCTAATGAGCCATCCTCAAAAATATTTCCGACATCCTCAGTTGCAATAAACGAACAGGAATAAATATTGGCAAGGTCAATGATATTAATAATCCCGGAACCATTTTCTTTTACATCAAACGGGTCATCTTCATTTCTCACCAATGTTTTCATCCAGGGAACAGATTCAAACCGCCCCTCCCCTTTTGAATAAGCCTGTGACAATAATTCCGTCATGCCGTATTCCGAATGAACCACGTTGATGCCTAACCGATTTTTCAGAAATTCGTGTGTTTCTTTCCTTGTCAATTCTTTGCGCCTTCCCTTCATGCCGCCGGTTTCCATCACAATGGTATGCTTTAATTGCTGCGGGAAATTTTCGGCAAAATCAAGCAGGGCAAAGGTTACGCCCATCAATAAAGCTTTTTGTTTTTTATTTTCAAGCTGATGCAAAACTTCGTTCAGCTTATCATGTTCATACAAATAAAACCCGCTTTGCGGGTGATTGCTGATTTTGATGAGCTCATCGACCATCATAATCAAGGAAGAATTTTTTCTTTCTAAGTAAGATGGCAATAATCCAATAATGCACCAGTCATTGATTGGCCCATAAAATTTTTCAAATCCTTTTATAAAGCTTTCTCTGTACAAGGAAATATTTTTTACATAATGCCTGCTGTTGATGGTTTGTGTAGTTCCACTGCTTTCAAAAATAATTTCCGCATCAAACGAACCTGTTTTGATATCATGCGTTTTAAAAAAACTGATGGGCAGGAATGGAATTCTCGCTATAGAGTTAATGTTCTCAATATTTATTTTCAATGCATTGACGTAAGATTTGTATAATAGATTATGCTGATATTGGGAATGAAAGACATCTATTGCAAGCTGTTCGAAATCTTCTCCGCTAACCTTGAATATCTCGTTTCTTAATTGAGTAGTCATGTAAATGAAATGTAAAAAGCAACGCAATAGTAAACCTTTTCATCAAAAATCACGTACGTTTGTAAGCATAAACAAATACCATGAAAATCAGGTTTTTTTTGATAACCACAATTTTCGCTTTAATGCTTTCCTGCAAGAAAGATGGCAATGGCGGACTAAGCATCAAAATTAAATCTATCAGTTCTAATATCATTCCAATTAATGCTTCACTACAGGTAATATTTGATTTTACAGACAATGGCGGCCACCCTATTGATTCTATTTACATGAGCAAAGTCAGGATCAATCAGAACCAAACACCAACATTAAATGATTCATTTGGATTGAGCGCACCCAGCTATAATGGCACTACAAAAGGTCAGCTACAGCTTGATCTTAACTATAGCGGCTTTTTGACATCGGCACAATCTCCTCCAATTATTGACAGCACCCATAATGAAAGCGATTCTGTGATTATTAAATTTGTGGCTATTGATAATGCAAATAATAAAAGCGACACTGTATCCACAGGTTTGATAGTAGTTCAAAGATAGATTTTACTCTTCTCTAACATTAAAGACTTGCAGATATTTCTAAAAAAAATCGCAGACTTTTTTCTTTTCAGCAGCTTGTATATTTCCCTGTGCGCGGTGATGATGGTTTATCAATCTCACCAATTATTATTTCACACATCACCACCAATTTCATTAACGCTTTTTATTTTCTTCTCAACAATATGCAGTTATAATTTTCATTGGTACCTGACCCCATTTTCTGTTACATCATCGGTGCGTGCAAAGTGGACACAGCAACATAAATCGCTGCACCTTGTTTTATATCTGATGGGGTTGATTGGTTCGGCCATTTATTTTTTTGCTCTTCGCGAACATTGGCTGGCATTGGCTTTCGGAGCATTCGTTACTTTTTTATATTCAGCGCCAAAACTTCCTCAAACTATTTTCAAACAACTAAAAGAGATTGCAGTTGGAAAAACTATTTTCCTTGCCTTTGTCTGGATGTATGTGACAACTGTTTTGCCGGTTTTTATAGCCGGGCAGAAATTATTGCCGGAATATCTGCTATTTGCAAGCAGCCGTTTTTTTCTCATTTATTCTATCTGCATCATATTCGATTACCGCGATAAGGAAGATGATAAAAATGATGGCATAAAAAGCATGGTGACAATTTTCAACGATAAACAAATAACTGCTCTTTTCTGCATTTCTATCTTTTTGTTTGCAGCATCAACAGTTGCACTTTATTGGTCTGATTATTCCATGACAATAATAATAATTTTACTGATTCCTGGCATCATCACTGCTGCACTTTATAATTATTCAAAAAGAAATTTTTCAGATTATCTCTATTATTTTGTGCTGGATGGATTAATGATGCTGTCAGGTTTATTGATGGCAGTTTTTAAGATTTGATTATTTTTGAATTTCAACTAACACAAAATGGCAAAAAGCACTAAAGCAAAAGCAAAACCAAAGAAACCATCGATCATCACAGATGCTTCATTTACTTTTCTGAAAAATTATATCAATAATGCATCGCCCGTAGGCTTTGAAAGCAGCGGCCAAAAACTCTGGCTCGAATATCTGAAGCCTTATGTTGACACCTATTTCAGCGATCCTTATGGAACTGCAGTTGGTGTTATCAATCCAAAAGCTCCTTTTAAAATTGTGATAGAAGCGCATGCCGACGAGATAAGCTGGTTCGTGAATTATATAACTGCTGAAGGATTGCTCTACCTCAAAAGAAACGGTGGCGTAGATCATCAGATTGCACCAAGCCAGAGAGTATTCGTGCATGGCAAAAAAGGCGCGGTTAAAGCGGTGTTCGGCTGGCCTGCCATCCATACACGCCTCGGAAGTGCGGAGGCAAAAGAGCCACAACCAAAAGTGGATAACCTGTTTCTCGACTGTGGCGCAAGGAGCAAAAAAGAGGTTGAAGATCTTGGCATTCACATTGGCGCTGTTGTTACTTATCAGGATGGCTTTGATGAGCTCGCTCATAATTATTATATCGGCAGGGCATTTGATAATCGCGTTGGCGGTTTTATGATAGCAGAAGTTGCAAGGCTTTTAAAGGAAAATAAAAAGCAATTGCCCTATGGGTTATACATCGTGAATGCAGTTCAGGAAGAAATCGGTCTTCGTGGCGCTGAGATGATTGCCCGGCGCATAAAACCAGATATTGCTATTATCACTGATGTGACCCATGATACAGCCACGCCAATGGTCAATAAAATGATTGAAGGTGATATCGTATGCGGAAAAGGCCCTTCTTTAGCTTACGCCCCAGCTATTCATAATAAATTGCTGGCTATTGTACAGGAAACCGCTGAAAAAAAGAAGATCCCTGTTCAATGGCGCACACTCTCCCGCAGTACGGGCACAGACACAGATTCTTTTGCATACGCAAATGACGGCTGCCCGTCTATACTAATTTCCATACCATTGCGTTATATGCATACAACAGTGGAAATGTTGCATAAAACGGATATAGAGCAGACCATACAGCTTATGTATGAAACCCTGCTTATTTTGAACCCTAAAACAAACCTCAGTTATCTGTGATGAAGCTAATATTACTTTATATCGACCCAGGAAGCGGAAGCTACCTTGTACAAATGATTATTGCGGGCGTATTGGCCGGCTTATTTTATTTTAAGAACCTGTGGTGGAAAATAAAATCCTTTTTTACCAAAGGCAAAAAAGACGACGTAGCCGAAAACGAAGACTGAGCAAGCATTCAATCCTGCACTGTTGCATTCGCCCATTGATTTTCACATCTCTGTTTGGCATCCTCAACTGTCAGGTTAATTCTATAAGTATTTATTCCTACATAACCTTATCTTAAAAATGAATCCAATGCCCTATTAAAAGCAAAGCTCACTTGCAAATGAAGAAACCATCAGTAATACTTGCACTCATACTATTACCTGCATTTTTCCTTTTGCATAATTACAATGAGCTGTTCAAATTCATCTCCGTCAAGGATGTACTTTTCTATGCTTTTTTGATTTACACACTTCTTGCTGTAGCATTCATTTTCCTCGTCCGATTAAAAATTTCCGCAGCAAAAGCTTCATTGATATTATTTGTTATCACTTTTTTTATACTCTTCTTCACTCCCGTGCACGATGCTTACAGAGTGATTACATTCAATAGCGTTCTTAGCCATTATTGGGTGCTGCTTCCATTACTGTGCCTGGCGCTGCTTTTGCTCGCAAGAAAAATCATCAGAACAGACAATATTCCTTCGAAAATTTTTACCCTGATCACATTCGTTACTGTTGGTCTTTTTTTAACTGAAGTTGTCACAAGTTTTTTGAAAGAGTCGCAATACAAAAGAACCAAAAACCTTATCTATCCTCAAAAGCCGCTTTTCGATGAATACAAATCGCCCCATGTTGCAGACAGCAGCAAACCCGATATTTATTTTTTTGTGTTTGATGAATACACCAACAACAGCGCACTCAAAAAAATATGGGGCTTTGACAACAGCAAGATTACCGACTGGCTCACTACAAATGGTTTTCATATTCCGCCTAACACACACACGAATTATTCGTTTACTGTTTTTTCTATAAGCTCCACTTTTAACATGGATTATATTGATAAAAAAGTAGGGAGCGATGGAACTGTGACCACAAGCATCATGAAGGCCAATCAGTCTTTGAGCGACAATGAAACAATGGCTATTTTGAGAAAAGAAAATTACGCCATTCATTTCATCGCTCCATTTAAAAATACTATTCAGGAAAATGGCCTCGGCCATTTTTTTGATTATCTGGTCGATGGGCAAATACCAAGACAAACTTTACCAGGAAGCATCGGAGCCACTATAACATCTGACCTCAGGTCGAACAAACTTTACTATACCAAAGACAGCCTTGATTATGTAGAAGAAGTTCAGCAAAAAGTAGCAGCGATCCACAGCACAATTGAACAAATCAAAAAGACAACGGACAGCAATGCAAACAGAAAACCGAATTTTGTTTACGGGCATGTTTTAGTGCCGCACGTACCTCATATTTTTGATTCAACAGGAGGTTTTCTGACATACGCCCAATCCTCAAAGTTGTCCTTGTTCGAAACATATACTTCGCAAGTGAGGTATGCCAATAAAATTATTGAGGAGCTTGTAAGCTATATCAAAGCGAATAACAAACGCAATACAATCATCATCATTGAAGGAGATCATGGCTACAGGCGTTTCCCTGATTCACTAAGCATGTATGCATTGCCAAATTTCAGCGCAATTTATTTTCCTGACCAGGATTATACAAGGCTTTACGACAGCCTGAGCCCGGTGAACACATTCAGGATTATTTTCGATCAGTATTTTCATCAAAGTTTTCCATTGCTGAAAGATTCATCCACCATTGTAAAAGACAATATATATTAATAACAACATGAATGTCAATAAATCATATTACAGATATTTAAAACTTTGCTTATCTTGATTCCTTTATTAACCTAAAATCTCCCCAATGAAAATCTTCTTTCTTTATATCGACCCGGGCAGTGGAAGCTACCTTGTTCAGATGATTATTGCAGGCGTTCTGGCCGGCCTTTTTTATTTTAAAAACCTTTGGTGGAAAATAAAATCCTTTTTTACGAAGAACAAAAAAGAAGACACATCAGAAAATGACTAATGAAATAACCGCTTACCAGCACCACCCTGCTTCATTTAAAGATCCTTCCGGTTTTGTTTTCAAAGCAAACGGCAAATATTACAGGCAGGTCAATAAATCATACAAAGAAGATTATGATTTACTCATGTCATCAGGGTTATACAAAGCTCTTGTTGACAAAAAATTATTAATCCCTCACACGGAACTGAATGAGAATTTTACTCAATCAGAAGATTGGTATAAAACTCTTTTGCCGGAACAATTGTCATTCATCAGCTATCCTTATGAATGGAGCTTCGATGAATTGAAAGATGCTGCATGGGTAACTTTGCGCGTTTTGAAAATTGCAGTAAAGCATGGAATGATTTTAAAAGACGGCACTTCGTTCAACATTCAGTTTCATGAAGGAAGGCCTGTTTTTATAGACACGCTTTCATTCGAAAAATATGATGAGAGCAAACCATGGATTGCTTACAAACAGTTTTGTGAATGTTTCCTATTCCCACTTTATCTTGAGCATTATCATAAGGTAGATATACAGAAATTATTATCAGTTTACCTCGAAGGAATTCCGGCAACAACAACAGCAAAATTGTTGCCTGCAAAAAGCAGGTTCAAGATCAGCGCATGGCTTCATGTATTCCTACAGGCTTCTGTTACTGCTAAAACAAAACCTACGAACCAGACAGCGACAGCATCTTTCAATAAAGCAAAATTGCTGAACCTGATTGAAAGCTTGCAAAGCGCCATCAAACCGCTGCATGTCAAAACAACCATTCAATCGACCTGGAATAATTATTATGGCGAAACCATTCTCAGCAAAAATTATCTGGATGCCAAAGAAAAGGTGTTTCGCGATTTTGTAAGCGATATTAACGATGGCAGAACAATGGACGTTGGATGCAATGATGGTTATTTTTCAAAAATACTGGCTGAGAAAAATTCAAACGTCATTGCTGTTGATTTCGATAGCCAGTGCGTTAATAAATTATATCTTGATATAAAAGCAGGAAGCGTGAAAGGTATTTTGCCTTTTTGCATCGATCTCACCAATCCTTCCCCTGCAGTAGGTTTCAATCACAGCGAAAGACAATCTTTTGCAGAGAGAGCAAAAGCTGATACGGTGACTGCGCTTGCACTTATTCATCACATCGTGTTGAGCAAAAATGTGCCATTTTCCGATGTAGCAAAAATGTTTTCGGATATCACCAAAAAACATCTTGTCATTGAATTTGTTCCGATAAGTGATGAAAAATCTCAACAGCTTGTCGCCAATAAAACAACATATCACAAACCTTACGATCCTGATGCATTTGAAAATCATTTCCTGCAATATTTTGAGATTGAAAGAAAGCAAATCATCTCCGGAACCGAGCGCATTTTATATCGCTTGAAAAAAAGGTAACAGCTTGATATGAAAAGAATTTTTCAGGAAGTCGCTGTATATGTCTTTTTGATGCCTGTCTTTTTTGTGCTTCACGGTTTCGTGGAAAATTTCGGCTTCATCGGAATTGGAGAAACATTATTGTTGATGCTCACTTATGGAGGCGTGTCGGCACTTCTGTATTTCATTTTTCTTGCCCTTTATAAGGAACATATAAAAGCAGCTTTGCTCTCATCTTATATCATGGGCTTCTATCTTTTCTTCGGAGCCATCCATGATTTCTTTAAAGACCACAATATACCTCTGCACAAATACAGCATTATTATTCCGCTTTTTTTTGTTTTCCTGTTATTCGGATTGATATATCTTAAAAAAATAAAAAAGCCTTTTTCGAGATCAACACTTTTTTTGAATTTATTATTCTTCATTTATCTCGTAATAGATATTTGTGGGATCGCCTGGAAAGTTTCTCATCCGAATCCCAACAGGCTTTCTACTTATGCCTTTGCAAACACGAACACTTATAAAGTTTGTGATAGCTGCAACAAACCGGATATCTATTTATTATTGTTTGATGAATACGGAAGCAGCCTCTCATTAAAACAAAGATTTAATTTTGACAACAGCAACCTTGATAGTTTTCTGGTTGATCGCGGTTTTCATATTCAAACACGAAGTCGTAGCAATTATAATTTTACGCCATTTTCAATGGCTTCTATTTTGAATATGTCTTATCTGCAGGGCATCAAAAATACTTCTGCATGTACGTTGGAAGATTATGCTTACTGTGATAACCTGGTGAAAGATGATGAGGTCATCAAATATTTATCTTATCAGGGATATGATATCGTCAATTATTCCGTGTTCGATCTTGCAGGCAATCCTTCAAAAGTGGAACAGACTTTTTTGCCATTGAAAACAAAATTGATTACAGACAGAACCTTCTGGAGATATTTTCAAAAAGACATCGGCTGGCTGCTTTTTGAAGGCAGGTTCAAAATCAAATGGCTCGTTGAGCAAACCATGTTCAAGCATTCAAACAATAATAATACCCTTGTTGGAATGATGAAAAACGAAAGTGCCTTACAATCTAACAAACCAAGATTTATTTACGGTCATTTCTACATGCCGCACCCTCCTTTTTTCTATGATAAGATCGGCAATAAAAGAGATGTGAAGACTGTGTATGAGCAAAATGATGAAAAATTCTACCAGGCATATCTCGATTATATTCCATATACTAATCAAAAAGCAAAAGAAATTATAAACACGATTCAACAAAACACAAACAATTCAGCAGTAATTATTTTTTTAGGAGATCACGGCTTCAGACATACAACCGATACAGCAGACTTATCCAATTATTTTCAAAACCAGAATGCTGTATATTTTCCCGACAAGGAATATCACTCATTTTACGACAGCGTTTCTACAGTGAATGAGTTCCGGCTTGTCTTTAATAAATTATTTAATGCCGGATTCCCGATATTAAAAGACTCCTCCATATTTTTGACAGATAAGAAATAAATTTGCCAATTAAATATTTCAAAAGATGACCCGAAACAACTGGCTTATTGACGAAGTGCAGGAAATTTATAACACACCATTATTGGAATTGATTTATCGCGCAGCAACTGTTCATCGCGAATATAATGACACGGCAGAAGTGCAGGTTTGCACACTGCTTTCTATCAAGACTGGCGGCTGCAGCGAAGATTGCGCTTATTGCCCGCAAGCTGCGAGATATAATACCGGCGTGAATGTTCAGGCATTAATGCAAAAAGATGAGGTGCTGAAATATGCGCAAAAAGCAAAAGAGGCAGGCTCAACCAGATTTTGCATGGGCGCTGCGTGGCGTGAGGTACGCGATAATAAAGATTTTGACAAGGTGCTCGATATGGTGAAAGGCGTGAATGCCCTTGGCATGGAAGTCTGCTGCACATTAGGTATGCTCACAGAACATCAGGCACACAAATTAGCGGATGCAGGTTTATATGCTTACAATCACAACCTCGATACTTCAGATACCCATTACCGTGAAATAATCACAACAAGAACTTATGAAGACAGATTGAACACACTTGAGCATGTCCGCAAAGCAGGCGTAACAGTTTGCTGTGGTGGCATTATTGGTCTCGGAGAAAAACATGACGACAGGATTAAAATGCTTCACACATTGGCAACTTTGCCTGAACATCCGGAAAGCGTTCCTATTAATGCATTGGTGAGAGTGAAAGGAACTCCATTGGAGAATAATCCTAAGGTAGATATCTGGGACATGGTAAGAATGATTGCTACAGCTCGAATTTTAATGCCAGCAACGATGGTAAGACTAAGTGCCGGAAGAACAGAAATGAGCGTTGCAGAACAAGCGCTCTGTTTTATGGCTGGCGCAAATTCTATTTTTGCAGGAGATAAATTATTAACTACACCAAATCCATCTTTCGAAGAAGATAATATGATGTTCCAATTACTTGGTTTAAAACCGAGAGAAGCATTTAAAGCCGAGAAGGAAGAGTTGATAGTTCAGAGTCGATAGTTCAGAGTTGTCTCAAATCAATAAAACCAATTGCTATATTTTTTCTGTGGCTCTCTTTAAATCTCCGCGGTTCTCTGTGACCTAAAAAACAAAAATCCTCCATGGAAATGGAGGATCTTAACCCTTAAAACAACCAACATGAAAAACATTGTTGATTGCTATAATAACGTATGCGGAAAGCCAAATGTTCATAAAGATTTGTGAAAGCGAAACAGTTTAAAGTTGTTCAAACACGAATCCGAAATAATATTGAAGTGCTTGATTAAAGAACGTTCAACATTCAACTTCAAAATTTAAACAAACCTCAAACCAGCGCAATTTCCAGCACCTGTTGCATCGTTTTCACATAATGAAACTTCAGCCCCTTTATAAATGCAGAATCTATTTCCTGAATATCTTTTTCATTTTGCCAGCAAAGGATGATTTCTTTCAATCCTGCTCGCTTTGCAGCTAATATTTTCTCTTTAATACCACCAACCGGTAACACTTGCCCACGAAGCGTAATCTCGCCTGTCATTGCCAGATATGGCTTCACACGCTTGCCTGTTATCGCCGATGCTATAGAGGTCATCATCGTTATTCCTGCGCTTGGGCCATCTTTCGGGACTGCGCCTTCAGGCACATGAATGTGCAAAGTTTTCTTCGCAAAAATTTCCGGGTCAATATCCACTTTTTTTGCGTTCGATTGCAGGTATGTGAGCGCAGTAACCGCACTTTCCTTCATCACGTTTCCTAGATTGCCAGTCAGTTTCAAGTCTGCTTTTCCATCGCTTAAACTTGTTTCAACAAATAATATATCACCGCCAACATAAGTCCACGCAAGACCAACGGCCACTCCGGGCATATTTGCTACTTTATAAATATCATTACTGTAGCGTGGCTTCCCTAAAACTTTTTCTACATCTGCAGGAGAAATTGTCGGTTTCAATTTTTCTTTCGTTGCATATTCTTTCGCCTGATAGCGCATGACAGATGCCAGTTGTCTGTCAAGTTCGCGGACACCACTTTCTCTGGTGTAATCCTGAATCATCTTCTCGAGCACCTTGTCTCCTATCTTAAAATGCATTTGTTTTAATCCATGTGCTTCTTTTTGTTTCGGCACCAAATGCCTTTTTGCGATTTCAATTTTTTCTTCAACGGCATATCCGCTCAGATCAATAATCTCAAGCCTATCACGAAGTGCAGGTTGAATGTGATTGATATCATTTGCTGTTGCCACAAAAAGTACTTTGCTCAAATCATATTCAAGCTCCAGATAATTATCATAAAAAGTATGGTTCTGTTCCGGGTCGAGCACTTCTAACAATGCTGAAGAAGGGTCGCCGCGAAAATCAGTTCCCACTTTATCTATCTCGTCCAAAATCATCACAGGATTGGATGATTTCACTTTTCTTAATGACTGCAAAATTCTTCCGGGCATTGCTCCGATATAAGTTTTGCGATGACCTCTTATTTCGCTTTCATCGTGCAAACCACCAAGACTGATGCGCACATATTTTCTTCCAATCGCATTGGCAATACTTTTTCCTAATGAAGTTTTACCGATTCCCGGAGGACCGATGAAACAAAGTATCGGGCTCTTCATATCGCCTTTTAATTTCAACACGGCGAGATATTCAAGAATGCGCTCTTTCACTTTGTCCATTCCATAATGGTCGTGATCGAGCACTTTTTTTGCTTTCTTTAAATCATACAAATCTTCCGTGTATTCTCCCCACGGCAAATCAAGCATCAGATCGAGATGATTATACACAATGGAATAATCAGGCGTGCTCGGGTGCATCCTTTCTAACTTCTCAATTCCTTTTTTGAAAGTTTCTTTTGCAGCAACAGTCCATTTTTTGGCTTCTGATTTTTTCTGCATCTCTTTCACTTCACGCTCGTTCGTATCGCCGCCCAATTCGTCTTTAATGCTCTTCAATTGCTGTTGCAAAAAATAATCACGCTGTTGCTTGTCAAGCTCTGTTTTTGTTTTATTAGTGAGCTTGTTTTTAAGCTCGGCAAACTGCAATTCTTTTTGCAGCAACTGCATTAATAAATCAGCACGAGCCTGAATTTTATGAAGCTCCAGCAATTTTTGTTTTTCCTGTAAATCTGCATTCAGGTTGCTGGAAACAAAATGAATAAGGAAAGAAGGGTTCTCGATATTTTTTAAAATGATAGAAGCTTCAGATGGAATATTCGGAGAGAGCTGAATAATCTGTCCGGCAATGTCTTTAATGTTTGAAATATAAGCCTGGAAATCCTGGTTCTTTGGAGCCTGATCTTCTTCCAGCAAAACAACCTGAGCTTTGAAATAAGGGTCTTCGGAAGTGATCGAACCAACCTGAAACCGGCGCTTGCCCTGTAAAATAACAGTCGTGCCGCCATCAGGCATTTTTATCAACTTAATGATGCGTGCAACTGTGCCGACATTTTCCAAATCAGTGATTGCAGGGTCTTCAACGCTACTGTCTTTTTGCGCAATCACACCTATCAATTTGTCAGCCTTGTATGCATCGTTCACAGCCTTAATGCTCTTATCTCTGCCCACAGTTATGGGCAGCACAACGCCCGGGAAAAGCACCGTATTGCGCAATGGCAGCACAGGTAATTCAGCGGGAACTTCAATATCATTAAGGGTTTCGTTATCGTTTTCGTTCAGTGGGATGATGGGCATGAAATCCATCTCGTCTTCTGCAGCTAATAAAAAATTCTTTTCTTTCATATTTAGTTTATCCATGACAAAATAACACCAATTCAGCGGAAAAATCCGTTTTCAGAGTGAATAACTATAAGCGCCAAATATAATGCCATTGAATAAACGCGATGGAAAGAGCTTTATTTGATGAAGAGTTTTATTGTGTGACGAGCTAAGGATTTCTATTGAGCATCGTCCCTCCGCGGCGTGTTCTTGTACTGAAAAATTCTATTCAGCTTTGACATCAGAATCGACAGCTCGCCGTTATTGATAAACTAGAAATTGATTTAAAAGAATTATTCTAATTTTAGACTTATGGACGAGAAGAGAAAAAAGATGTTTATCTATTTCTTTGCTGGCCTTTTGTTATTTATAGCGGGGAAATGTTTCGAACTGCTATTTTTCAGGATTATATGGTTATGGAGCGCAATATTTTTGTTATCATTTGTCTTTTTCATAAAAACCTTAATCAATGTATATCACGTAATAAAGAAACCCGGATTTTTATTTACTTTTTTGTGTGGTGTGTTTTTAATATGGAGTGCAGGGGGAATAATATCTGGAATTGCTGTGTTTTTTTTAAAATTTTCTCACAATAGGTAGTGAATTTGATGCTATCGGCGCATTCATCGACCGATAAAAATGGCAAAAAAAATTGCTGCTATAGGTCGGTGTCTTCACCGACCGAAATAAACTGATAAAGATGAGCTTGATTTATTAATCACTCTAAAATAGTTTCGGTTGATGAAGACGCCAACCGATAGAAAAAAGCAATTAAGGAAATACCTACAACAAAGACACCTGAAGAATCTTCAATAGCATTTCATAACATAATGAAAGCATCAGTAGCTAATAACCCAAAGCCTGTAAAGAAAAAAGTCGCAAGGAAGAAAAAAGATTGAAGATGGCAATTGTCGCAATCACTAATGGATTTCCAAATACAAACGGGTTAGGCATTATCCTAACTGTAAAATTAATTGAGGGGGAAATTAATGTGAGGGATAGATTAGTGATAGATGAAGAAACTAAAATACCAATAATAGATATTCAGCATTTCAAAGATGATTTAGGAGCCGCCTTGACTATTGCATGGGAGTATGATAACCCCTCCAAGATTAGCTATCAATTATTCAATAAATTATTCTTTGTAGAATCATTTAATGAAGACGTGGTCTAACACGTATATAGTCTCCTCAGACGACCAACAACAGCAAGAATCGTTGCGAGCTTTTCCAAAGCTTAATAGTGTTTAAAAAACTCGTAATCGACTTGAAGCTTTGAAAAAGCTATTAACGATTTATCAATTCTCCATAACCTCATTTCTTCTCTTTCACCAAAACAATCTTCGGTCTTTCTTCTACATTAATTGCAACAACGCCGCCGGCAATTTTTTTATTACTTGCAACTCCATTCACTGAATTATCTGCAAAATCAATTTCGCTTGCATTATCGTTTTCAGTTGCGCCAATTTTCAATGAATAATTTGCAACCTTGGTTCCATTGTGCGTTGGGCAATAAACAAAATATGCCACCGAATCAGGCGATAATTTGTTCCTGTATTTATACACCCATACATTTCCTTTTTCAGTCACTACTTCATCGGCAACATAATTTCCAAGCACATTCACAAACGTGCTGATATGATACCATGCAGGCAATGGTTCCATTTTATCTCCATTTTGTTTGAACACGCCGCTCGTTAAATAAACCCGTGAATCATCTTTTATTGCCGCATCTCGGAGCCAATATAAAATGTAAGCATCAAAACCTGAGAAAGCTGTTGCATTAATCGAGCGCAAAATAAAAATGCCCTGGCATTGTTCTTCTGAAAGTCCGGGCAAAAGCGGAACACTTTGTCTTGAATACTGGCTTTTATCATATCCATTTTCACCTAAAAAACATTCCACATCCGGTTGGATTTTATATGTCGCTTCCCTTGCTCTCATCAATTTCCATCTCAGCGAATCTTCTTCCGGAGTTATTCCATGCTTTCCATTTGTTGAATAATGATGATACTGAATGCCGCCATCCCAAATAAACTTTTTATCCTTTCTCAAAGTGCTGCACAAAAATTTATATACGCGAACACGGTTTGTATCCAGCTCTATCATTCCGCTTGTCATTAGCTTTCCGGAGCTATCCGCATTTTTTATCCCAAAATTTTTTCCTAAACCATTTTCATGACCATCATAATCAGCACTGCTCTCTGCAAAATATTCAAGAGGGTTACAATATTTTTCGCCAAACCAGATTGCGTCATCTTCATTTCCATTTTCATATATATTCATTAGTCCAAGCCCTGATTTTTTTGGTTGATGGAATAATGAAAGCTGATTAGTATCAACTATAGTGTTGCCAAAAAATGCTGCAATATTCCACATCATGTTTGCATGTCTTCCATAGCTCATTGGGTTTTCAGCATCAGTGTTGATTTGCGTAACAGGTCGCAGGTTTTTATATTCATCTTTATCCATCCATGCTGGCAAACCAATAATGCTGAACCATGTATTGCCATCATTTTCTTTCTTTATATCATTTAAAAAAAATGAATACGTTTTCTTTTCATTATCCCAATGACCATTGTGGAGCATGTTGTATTTGTTGTTAGGATAGGCATTCACGTTATCGTTGTCAAAATCAAGCGTGAAAGTATATAGCCTGCTATAATGAAAAGGTTTCAGCCATTTCGCATCAACCTCATTAAAATAGTTCACGCCTAAAAAATCTTTCATCATCTTTTTTTCGAGGCGTGGGCCATTATATTGAGCAGGAACTTCAGGAACATTTTGATAAGGGCATCCGTATAAAACCATTTCAGTAATGCCAGTTTCATAACTGCTGAATCTTATCATTACATATTGCGAGCTGTCATCCAAAGAAAATTTTCTCCAGCCCCACATGCCCGCATTTTCCCTTGTAAGAAATGCCGCTTTTAATTTCCAGTGAAGCATGTTGCCGGTATATATCCATACGCTATCGCTTTTATAAGAGCGGTCATATACATACACATCCGATAATCTATATGGCACTTTTAAATCAGCCACAATCCTGCTTCCTTTGTTCAGCGGAAAATAAATAGTTGGGTGAATGGTTGGTTGTGCATTTGTAATGGGAATATAATTTTCAGCAAGCTTATTTTCAGAGCGAGGATCAACATAATCGTTTTCATCAAAAAGGTTGAAAGGTTTTCCACCGCCTTCATCATCATAACCACTCAGGTCATACACATTTTCTTTAAAAACTTTAATTTTTTGTGGTGAGTTACAGACAGGTTTTGTGTTGTTATTTATTAATGTCACCTGAGGTTTGTTCCTGCATGAAAAGAAACAAAGAAAAATATTTATGAAAATAAAAAATGTAATTCTCATTTTGATATTGAAGTAGTCTTCTAAATCAAGGTCATTATTTTTTATTATTCAGCAACATATATTTTGCAGTTTCATAAAATGCATCTGTCAGTTCTTTCATCTGCTTTTTCGCATTTGCACCTGATGAAACCGGTTCATTATTAACGACAGAAACCAATTCTTCTTTATTACTTTTAATTTGCCTGCGATAAAAATAATCTCCTTCAATCACTCCGATATATTCTTCATCCGGATTATAGATAAATGAAAAGGCTTTATTGCTATTCAGAGTGTCTAAAATATCTCTTCCCAAAGTTGTGTTCTGATAATTGATATTTGATAATCCGGCAAGTGTTGGCAGCACATCCACTTGCGAGCAAAGCCTGCTGATTCGCTGAGGGCGCAATAACTTTGGCGCATAGATTAAAAGAGGAACGTGCTCCATCGTGAGCTTTTGATCCGTCCATGAATGCGGGAACATATTACCGGCATCACCTACAATTCCGTGATCGCCTACAAAAAGAAAAATGGTGTTATCAAAATATTTTTCTTTTTCTGCAGCTTCAATAAAAGTCTGAAAACCAAAATCCGTATAGCGGAATGCATTCATCTCATCATTATTGGCAAAACCAAACTGCTTCAGTGAATCGGCTGGTATATTTATTTTATGAAATGATTTTAAATCTTCTTCAGGAATAGAATATGGGCGATGATTATCGGCAGTTTGAATAACTGCAAAAAAAGGTTTTGTTTCTTCTTTTAATTTTTTGTTGGCTTCCAGGAATAAATTTTTATCACTGATTCCCCACACATCGATCTTCGGGGAATTAAAATCTTTTTCTTCATATAGATTCAAACCCTTAATATTATTGGTAAGCAAGCCGCGGACGTTTGCCCAGCTTGTACTACCTCCGATGAAATAATATTTTGAATAATCTTTGAAATCATTAATGATTGTGTGCTGATCAACTGCGGAAGGATTGCGACTGGAAGTTGTTGCTCCGTTCTCAACATCCGGAATTCCGGTTATCACAGCCCACACACCGCGAGCTGTTCCATAGGTGGGCGTGAAACAATGGTCAAAGAAAATTCCCTGTTTGCATAATCCATTAAAAAATGGCGTTGTGTTTAACGGATTGCCCCACATGGAACTTTTATATGCACTGAAAGATTCGCAGATGACAACAACTATATTTGGCGTAGTGGTTATCGCATTTTTTTCCGGAACACCATTTCGTTTAAAAATTAATTTCGAAGAATCACTTTCATTCAATCCATAATAAGGCGATAGGACTGAAAATGCTTTTCGCACTTTGGCAATATCATAAGTATTGCCACGAAATTTTAATGTGCTGAAAAAAGATTGAAAAGGATTAAGTGAAAGATTTGCTTTATAATCACTGCCAAGAGCAAATGCATTACTCCAGCGAAGCGGGAACTGATTCATGCTGCCAAATATTCCAAGACCAAACATCAGAAATAATATGATAAACCATATAATCCTGCTTGCTCTGGTTGAAACTTGCCTGGCTTTTGAAACGCTTTTAAAATTTCTTTTGATAATCCAATAAATAAACCATGTGCCTATGATCAACAACAAAATTATTCTCACAACAGGATATGATTGCCAAACCATTTTCGTGGATGTTCCGGCGTCAGCAAGGTAATTCAAAGCGCTTGCATTGAGCCTTTGGGAGAGATAACTATAATGTGCAAAATCAACAACATAAAAAAAACATAAGAAAAATGATGCAACTGCAATAATGATGAGAGCAACTTTTCTGCCTATGCTTTTTTCAAAAGGATTTAAAAAAGAAATGCTCCCTAAAATAAGCAGCAGCTGGCAAACGATGCAAACTTCACGAAGGTCGAACCTGATGCCTAAAAGAAAGGAAGGCATCAGATCTTTCAACCGATTGCTCTGGTTAGGAAAATAAAGAAAAAAAGACAGGCGCAGCAATGTCATTATCACTAAAAAAATAATGCCTGTCAAAAAAATCCATCTTACCAATTTAGGTATCTTTAGACCTGATATCATAACGTTTTAATAATCGCTGCTAAAATTATAGTAATTATTTTTGTAACAATGATTTTACTCGATACCGGTGACCATTTAAGTTTTTTCCAACAGATTCTTTACTACGACTATCTGCTGTTCACAAAAATAAACAGGCAATGGACAAATCCTTTTTTTGATGCAGTGCTGCCATTTTTAAGAGAATCAGAAATATGGTTGCCCTTTTATTTATTCCTACTTGTGTTCGCAACATTAAATTTTTCAAAAAAAGGATGGTGGTGGAGCTTTGCTCTGATCATGACCGCAATTACAAGCGACTTGTTCAGCAGCAGCGTTATGAAACAATTAATTTTCCGGCTTCGCCCTTGTCAGGATCCGGCGATTAGCCAATATGTGAGAGTACTCGTGAGTTATTGCCCGCAAAGCTCCAGTTTTACTTCTTCGCATGCATGCAACCATTTTTCAGTTGCAATGTTTATTTTTATGACGATGAAGCATACCAGCAATTGGTGGAGGCTCGTTTTCCTATGGGCATTTGCTATTTCTTATTCGCAGATTTATGTCGGCGTGCATTATCCTTTGGATATAATTGGTGGCACAATTTTAGGTTGTTCTATAGGTTACGGTATGAGCGTTTTTTTCAGGAAGCGGTATGGCCTTCCTGGCACGAATAACACACTAGCATGATCGAAATTTTTATTTTAGGATTACTGATTTTTCTGAATGGATTATTTGTGATGGCGGAGATAGCTCTCGTGTCTGCCAGAAAAACCAAGCTCGAGATCATGGCCGATAAAGGCGATGAGAGAGCAAAAGCAGCCCTGAAGCTTGCAGAAAATCCGGAGCTGTTTCTTTCCACTGCACAACTTTTCATCACACTTGTTGCAATACTTACAGGTTTATATTCCGGCGAAAAATTCAGCGCAGATCTAAAGCCATATGTTGAAAAAATTGAAATGCTGAGACCTTATGCAGGAAATATCTCCACGGGGCTTATTGTAATTGTCGTAACATTTCTATCCATCATTTTTGGAGAACTTCTTCCCAAGCGCACGGGGCTTTTTCAGGCAGAGCAGATTGCAAGAATTGTTGCGAGGCCCATGCAGTTTTTATCAAAAGCCACACATCCGATCATCTGGTTGTTGAACGCAACGAGTAATCTTTTTTTTAAGATTGTCAATATTAAGCCTTCGAAAGACAGCAATGTTACTGAAGATGAAATCAAAGCAATGATCAATGAAGGAACAGAACAAGGCGAGATTCAGGAAACGGAGCAGGAAATTATTGAACGGGTCTTTCATTTGGGCGACAGGAATATCACTTCATTAATGACACATAGAAGTGATATCATCTGGTTCGATATGAATGAAAACGAAACATTGATAAAAGAAAAAATCATTCATGAACCTCACTCCTTCTATCCGATTTGTGATGGCGAAATTGATAATATAAAAGGAATTGTCTCAATAAAAGATTTATATGTGAGCGATGACAACACTCCTTTTAAAGATATTGCCATGCCTCCGATGTTTGTTCCTGAAAACAACAACGCTTATCAGTTGCTTGAAAAATTCAAGGAATCAAAAAATCACTGCTGTTTCATTGTCGATGAATATGGAAGCCTTCTCGGAATGATCACATTGAATGATATACTAGATGCTATCATTGGCGATTTGCCTCAACCTGATATCAACGATTATGAAATCACAAAACGCGATGATGGAAGTTACCTAACCGACGGACAAATTCCCTTTTATGATTTCTTAGCTCATTTCGATAAAGCAGATTGGATGAATGAAGGCGCTCATGAATTCGACACGCTCGCAGGTTTTATACTTCACCAACTAGAGCGCATACCTTTAGTTGGCGAAACATTGAAATGGAAAGATTTTAAATTTGAAGTGATTGATATGGATGCGCAGCGAATAGACAAAGTTCTTGTAACGATTATCAAAAACGAAGAGGATAATGTTGATGGCGATGCCTAAATAAAACTTGCTACAAAAGATAATCACTCACACCAAAACTTTTCTGTATGTCTAAAGCATTTCTTATTAAAAAATATTTTTTAGCTTTTATTTTCTTTTTGATTTCTTATCAGCCATTACTTCGGGCCCAGCAATCAGTCAGCGGTTTTGTTTTTATAGATAAGAATAACAACGGAATAAAAGATGCCAACGAATCTGGCATTGCCGGCGTTTCAGTTTCCGATCAGGCAAATGTGGTGAAGACAAATGCCGACGGCTCTTATCAAATAAATAATTTGAAAGGCTATGGGCTCGTGATGATCAGCATTCCATCGGGTTATAAATCAAATTCTTTTTGGAAACGAATTGCTGATAATAAAAATGCTTCCATTGATTTCGCCATCACAAAAACAAATGATGTTCAGGAATTCAGTTTTATTCATGCATCCGACACTCATGTAACGCCGGATAGTTCAGCCCGTATGGAAAAATTCCGCAACATCATTCAGCAAAGTAAAGCCGATCTTGTTCTGATTACAGGAGATTTGGTAAAAGATGCATTGCGCGTTCCTGAAAAAAAAGCGGCAAGCCTTTTTGAATTATATGTTCAGGAAATAAAAAAGATCAATGTGCCGGTGTGGAGCGCACCCGGCAATCATGACAATTTTGGAATTGAAAGGCAATCTTCTTTAGTGAGCAAAGAAAACCCGTTATATGGAAAAGAAATGTTCCATCATTATCTCGGGCCTAATTATTATTCCTTCAATTTTGGTGGCGTGCATTTCATTGCGCTTGATGATGTGGATTTTGAAGACACATGGTATTTTGGCCACATCGATTCCACGCAATTCAATTGGCTGAAACAAGATCTCGCAAATGTTCCGCCAGCAATTCCAATAATAACGTTTGCGCATATCCCATTTTTTTCAGGTGGTTTGAGCATGACAGAATTTTCACCTTATGGTTTTGACAGATCCATCGAAGTGGAGAATGGAAGGCAACAATTCCGCCACATTGTTTCAAACGCACATGAAGTGCTTGCATTATTCAAAGACCACAATTATCCGCTCAATCTCACCGGTCATTATCATTTCCGTCAGGCATTCTGGTATGAAAGCTATGGACAGAAAACGCGCTTCGAGCAAACTGCCGCAGTAGTTGGCGAAGGAGGCGAAGGCGATATCATAATGCCATCCGGAGTGACATTATATACCGTGAAAAACGGAGTGATCAGTGAAGGAAAATTTATCAGGATAGATAAATAATTTCTTTAGAAATCAAACACTGCATTCGCTTCCGGGCTTGATATTTTTGTGCTTTTTCGGTTGCCCGATACCGTTACATGCATAATCGCAATCTGCCCTTCAAAAGTTTCGTATAAAAGATTGTTCATTATCTCAATCTTCTTGACCGAAGCGACATTGTTTACCTGAAAGTAACTCCATGTTGCATCTGTTTGTTTTTCGCTTCCGACAAATTCCATAATCACAGGTTTTCCGTCAACCTTTATTTGAAAATGTTTTTGGATATAATCGTTCACAGCTTTGTCTGCAGCAACTTTTTCTTTCGGTTCTGACAAATCTGTTTTCTTCTTATTCACTTTCTCAAGCGCCGCTTCAAAATCGTTCGTGAAAATCTTGCAGCTTATTTCAAGCGTTTTGTCTTTTGCATTATGGTTGATTTCCGTAACTGTTACATATAATGGATGAAATTCCGCTTCTCTGATTTTGTATGATTTGTTCATTAACAAAAACATCGAAATACTCAACCACTTAAATAAAGATGCTGCCATTTAACATTAATATTTTCTTGCTGCAAAAGTCTGAATAAATTTGACACTTTCGAATTTTGATTTTCTGATTAATCATGCAGGATTTTAATCTTTACTTTAAGCTCGGCACCGAACATATCCTTACCTGGGAAGCCCTTGATCACATTTTATTTGTAACTGCTTTGTGCCTTCGCTATTTATTGAAAGACTGGAAAAAAGTGATCGTGCTTGTAACCGCATTCACCATTGGACATTCCATCACGCTGGCATTGAGCGCATTTGAGCTGGTGCATTTTTCAACAAAATGGATCGAGTTCTTAATACCAATAACGATTGTAGCAACAGCTATTAATAATTTATTACAGAAATTGAATTCGGTTGAACAGCCTTCTAAATATTCTATGATATATTTTTTTGCATTGTTCTTCGGTCTTATTCATGGACTTGCTTATGCCAATTCATTTCTCAGCCTCGAAGGAAAAGAAGGATTGGTCGGACATCTGTTCGCATTTAATGTTGGTATTGAAGCTGCACAATTATTAGTGGTCGCAATTGTGCTTGTAATTTCTTTTATCTTCGTGCAAATGCTAAAACTGAAAAGATTCTGGTGGATGAAAATTGCATCTGTGCTTATATTAATTGCATCATTGAAAATGGCTTTTGATAGATTTCCATTATAAAACCAAACTGCACATCATGAGACGTTTATTTCTTTTGTTATTGAGTTCCTGCACAACAACTCTATTTGCGCAGAACACCTCAAATCATGGCGAGAAGTTCGAAGCGTTGGGCACAATGTTGCCAACGCCAAATGAATACCGTACCGCAAGCGGAGCACCCGGACCAAAATACTGGCAACAAAAATGTGATTATGACATCACATGTAAACTTGATGAAGACAAACTATTGCTTACTGGCAGCGAAACGATTACCTACTCAAACAATTCACCGGATGAACTCAGATATTTGTGGCTTCAGCTTGATGAAAATGAGCACAGCTCAAAATACAATGCTAATTATCAGGATGCAAGCAACATGGACAAGATTGAAAGCGACCGAATTGTGGATCAGTTAGCGCATGTTGAAAATGACAATGGCGATCACATCACTAAAATAACTGACGCGCTTGGCAAGCCGCTCAGATACACCATCAATAAAACAATGATGCGCGTCGAATTGCCTGCAATATTAAAACCAGGTCAGAAATTTATTTTCAAAATAGATTGGAATTATAGGATTACAGACCGAATGAAAGCTTTTGGCCGTGGCGGTTATGAATATTTTGCTGAAGACGGAAATTATCTTTTCACCATGACCCAATGGTATCCGCGCCTTTGCGTGTACAGCGATTTTCAGGGCTGGCAGAATAATCAGTTCACAGGCCGCGGAGAATTTGCACTCACGTTCGGCGATTTCAAAGTGCAGATGACAGTTCCCGGTGATCATATAATCGGCGCAACAGGAGAATGCCAGAACTATCAGCAAGTGCTCACTCCGGCTCAGTTTGCCCGCTGGCAAAAAGCACAGACTTCGAAAGAACCTGTTGAAATCGTTACGCTCGATGAAGCAAAAGCATCTGAGAAAAATAAAGACAAGAAACCAAAAACATGGATTTTTAAAGCAACCAACGTGCGTGATTTTGCATGGGGCTCTTCGCGCAGATTTGTTTGGGATGGAATGCCTGCCTATGTGGAAGGAAAGAAAGTGATGTGCATGAGTTACTATGGCAACGAAGCATATCCTTTGTATAAAAAATTTTCTACCAAAGCAGTTGCACACACCATTAAAACATATTCTCATTTTTCTATCCCATTTCCTTATCCGGTTGCACAAAGCGTAGAAGCTGCTAACGGTATGGAGTATCCGATGATTTGTTTCAACTTTGGAAGAACAGAAAAAGATGGCTCTTACAGCGAAGCAACAAAATATGGGATGCTTGGCGTGGTGATCCATGAAGTTGGCCACAACTTTTTCCCGATGATCGTTAACAGCGATGAGCGCCAGTGGAGCTGGATGGATGAAGGCATCAATTCTTTCGTTGAATATCTCACTGAAGAGTTGTTTGATAATAAATTTCCTGTTCGCGGAAAAGGGCCGGCATGGGCAATTGTTGATTACATGAAATTGCCTAAAGATCAGCTCGAACCTATTATGACAAATTCTGAAAACATCGTTCGTTTTGGCCCCAATGCATATACAAAACCTGCAACCGGTTTAAACATGCTTCGTGAGACTGTGATGGGTCGTGATTTATTCGATTATGCATTTAAAGAATATGCACGCCGTTGGGCTTTCAAACACCCTACACCTGCAGATTTTTTCAGAACCATGAATGATGCAAGCGCTGAAAATCTTGACTGGTTCTGGCGCGGATGGTTCTATGGAATTGATGCAGTTGATATTTCGCTTGATAGCGTGAAACATTTCACTCCTGATTTTGATCACCCTGTTGCAAAGATTGACAGTATTGCGATGAAAAGTATCGACAAACCGATGATGAGCAAATATCCGGAAGACGTTTCCAAGGATCGCAACCGTGAAGACAAGAGCATCACTTTTGCTACAGATGCGGATACAGCATTGCGTGATTTTTATTGGAAGTATACTCGTGGGCAGGTTCCTTATGACACAACGAAATTCGCACAGCACGTTACCCGTTATGATGAGCCGATGGATGAAGAGACAAAACAAAAAGTGGCAAGCAAACAATTTTATGAATTACAGTTCACCAACAAAGGTGGAATGGTGATGCCGATTATTATTGAATGGACTTACAAGGACGGCACAAAAGAAGTTGAGCGCATACCTGCGCAAATCTGGCGCAAAGATGAGAAGCATGTCACTAAAGTTTTCATGAAGGATAAAGAAGTTGCTTCTATCAAGCTTGATCCGAATCGTGAAACTGCAGATATTGATGATAGCAACAATAGCTGGCCTGTAGTGCAGACAGAAAGCAAGTTCCAGGTGTTCAAAGCAAAACAGCAAACATTGCGCAGCATCCCACAAACAAACAACCCGATGCAAAAAGCACAAGAAAAAGACAAGAAAGCGTTTTAATAATTTTCTAAAAGAAAATAAAAAACCCTGAGGTTCACCTCAGGGTTTTTTATTTTTATAATATTTGATAGATGAAAACTCTTGTAATGATTTAAAAAGATCATTAATAATTTACTGATCCATCTACATATTTTATTTTCTTTTTCCCCTTCCCTTTTTTCTCAAAATCTCTCACCTCTTTTGGTTTTGCAACTGGTTTTGTTGAATCATTCAGCGCTACGCTGTTTTTGGGGCTGGTTTTAGGGATGATCAATTTGCCCAATTCATAGTTCTCTGTTTTAATGATCATGCCAGTTGTAGCGTCGTAATAGCGCCATTCACCATTTTTGATCCCTACTCCTTCGTTTTTTACAATCACCGTTTTATAATGATCTAAATGATCCACGTCTTCGATTTCTAATGTATCATAAAGCTTGTCAGGGTTTAAAGCTTTCCATCTTTCTTCACGTATCAACTCACCTGTTTTTGTGAAATATTGACAAACACTATCTTTATTTCCCCATTTGTATAGCTCAACACCAATGATATCTCCGCTAAGGCTGTATAATCTCCAAATACCTTCTTTGCGATCATTTTTATATTCTCCTTCTTCTTCAAACCCGGGTTCTCCACGGAGATCATCGTGATGGATGACCCATTTCCCCTGCTTTGCATCTTTCTTATCAGTGCAGTTCAATGTGTCGCGGTTTGCCCCAATAATATACGTTTTGCATTGTGAATAACTTTTAAAAGAAGCCAGCAAAAGCAACACGATTAACAGGCGCATAGATGAAGTTTTATTCTTTATAAAACGAAAATCATTCCAATTTATGATTAATACATCATTTTAACGAAGCCTCCACTTATTGAGTTTGTAATCATTATGTTCCGGGCTTTAATGCTACTATGAACATCCTCCCGCCGCGGCGGGCTCTTGTGCAATTGTGCAGATTTGCCAACAGCAGCCCGAAGCTCACTAAACTATCTAAGGTACAAGAGCGCGACGCAACGATGTTTAATAGAATTAATTGGCTGAAAACAAAAATTCACTGCTCTCAAATAAACCATTTATTATTGCGGATTATTTTCGATTTAAAACCTAGTGGCCAAAATGAAAATGTCATGTCTTTTATTGTCATTTATTTTATCAGCGCTTATTTGTGAAGCGCAAAAAATGACGGTTGCTCAAATGAAAGCGGAACTTGAAAAAACGCCCAATCCTCCGTTATATGCCAAAGATGTTTTGAAGAAAAGATTTAAGATTGATACAATCGTAGTAACAAGAACCAACTTTTTTCACAGCCTGGCCGACAGCATTGCATATACAGGAAAAATCAAAAAAGTATATGGTCCTTATGATGAGAATGGAAAGAAATTTTTTGTTCAGGTGCTGGCAAAATCTCCGAACATATTTTATAAGGTGAGCCAGATATTTATTGATACTACAGTCTTCAGGCGCAAGTTTATCGATTCGCTCGGGAATGTGATTATTGAAAAAATAAAAAAAGGCACATCCACATTTGAGCAGATGGCGCAAACTTATTCTATGGGTGGAGAGAGCGCAACAGAAGGAAATATTGGTTGGGTGGCACGCGGTGTTCTATTTCCGGAAATTGAAAAAGAAATTGTGAAAAGAAAAACAGGTGAAGTGTTCAGGCTTTGGACACCGAATGGGTTGCATATTTTGAAACGGACTGCAGAACCCAAGCAGGACACAGGTTTTGCACTGATGATGAGAGTGTTTTTGTAATTCAGGCCACAGAGAACCGCAGAGATTTTTGTGAGTTACACAGAGTGGTAAAATTCATTATAGAAAAAACTGTAGCGCTAATTCATATCCCTTCAATCCCAATCCTGCAATGGTTCCCTTGCATTTCGCAGATATATGGGATATTTTTCTGAAATCTTCACGGGCATGCACATTCGAAATATGCACCTCAATGACTGGAGTCTTTATAGAAGCAATTGCATCACCAATAGCTACTGATGTGTGTGTGTAGCCACCAGGATTAATAATGATGCCATCATAAGAAAAACCTACACGTTGCAGCTCATTAATCAGTTCACCTTCTACATTGCTTTGAAAATAGCTGAACTCAACAGAAGCATATTTTGATTTCAATTCATTCAAAAAATCTTCAAAACTTTTATTGCCATAAACTTCAGGTTCGCGCTTCCCAAGCAAATTGAGATTAGGCCCGTTGATAATTGCAATTTTCATATTTCGAATGTAAGCGAAATCGTGCAGGGAAATAAGAAATGAGAAATAAAAAAATAAGGAATGAGAAAGTTCATGCTTTAAATTACTTTCTCATTCCTTATTTCTAATTTTTTATTTTTAATTCTTCCGAATCAAGTCAATAAACTCATCAAACAAATATCTGCTATCGTGGGGCCCTGGTGTGCTTTCGGGATGATATTGCACAGAGAATGCAGGTTTATCTTTTATGCGGATGCCCTCAATAGATTCGTCATTCAGATTGACATGCGTGATTTCAATATTGCTTGCTTTTTTTACTGAAGCGGGGTCAACTCCAAAGCCATGATTCTGAGTAGTGATTTCACATTTTCCAGTAACAATGTTTTTTACCGGATGATTTAATCCTCTGTGACCATGATGCATTTTGAATGTGGGAATATCATTTGCAAGCGCTAATAATTGATGACCGAGACAAATCCCGAACACAGGTTTCTTCTCTTTCAAAATTTCTTTCACAGTTGAAATTGCATAATCCATCGGAGCCGGATCACCAGGCCCGTTCGATAAAAAATAACCGTTTGGGTTAAACGCTTTTAATGTTGAAAAACTTGTTTTCGCTGGAAAAACTTTCACATGCGCTCCACGGTCAACCATGCACTGTAAAATATGTTTCTTCACACCATAATCGAGCACAGCAATTTTGATGTCGGATTTTGTATCGCCTAATTCATATTCTTTATTAGTGCTCACAACAGAAGCAAGCTCCAAGCCATCCATAGAAGGCACTTTTGCAAGCTCTGCTTTCAATTTTTCTATATCAGTTATTTCAGAAGAGATGATGCAATTCATAGCACCTTTTGTACGCACATGCGCGACCAAAGCACGTGTATCAACATTCTCAATGCAAACAATATTATTTGCTTTCAGGTATTCATCCAATGAACCTTTCGCCTGCTTGCGCGAAAATTGTTCTTCCAAATTTCTTCCGATTAATCCGCGAATCTTCACACTATCCGATTCTACATCAGCATCCATAACTCCGTAATTTCCGATATGAACGCTGTTCATAATAAGCACCTGACCGAAATAACTTGGGTCTGTGAAAACTTCCTGATATCCGGTCATCCCGGTGTTGAAACAAATTTCTCCGGAAGTTGTACCGGTTTTTCCAAATGCTTTACCGTGATGAACAGTGCCATCTGCGAGCAGCAGAACAGCA
>Ga0070734_10001301_pt1 | contig 37735 bp, 36 predicted proteins | sample Coa_R1_8_FD_66444 | JGI IMG/M metagenome (GOLD analysis project Ga0070734, IMG submission 66444) | Surface soil microbial communities from Centralia Pennsylvania, which are recovering from an underground coalmine fire - Coalmine... | ecosystem: Environmental > Terrestrial > Soil > Unclassified ...
AAGTGCACATCATGGCGCGCTCTCCGCATACGCTTAAGCAGGAAAAAGTTATTGAAGGCGTGGCAGGCCTACGCGTCCTTGATGACGTTGGAGTGAAGGTGCACAAGGTCAAAGGACTTAAATTGCACGCTAAGTTATTGTTTGCTGACCATGTACGTGCCATTGTCGGCTCCATCAATCTCGCACCCGGCAGCTTCAACAGCCGCCGCGAACTTGCGATTGAAGTCCGCGATGAAGATGTTGTGAACCGCGTTCACAAAATTGTTCACCACGACTGGGAAAACTCCCACGCGATGGATTTGTCCGATGCTGGGTTACTAGACGATTTAGGAGAAGAACGGGCGGAGCAGATAATTTGATGCGTTATCCCCGCTGTAATTCATTTTCCGATACAAAACCGGCTGAAAATCAAGTTCAAGATATCGTCTGCGGTTGTCGCACCGGTAATTTCGTCCAGCGGACGCAAGGCGTTGTAAAGATCCAGCAAAATCATTTCGTGAGGAACCTCGGCCGCAACCGCGGATTTTGCCACATCCAGCGCAGCAAGGGACTGTGTGACGAGACCTTGATGGCGGGAATTGGTAAGAAAACCTGCGTTTATTGCAGGGCCGCCCTCGCCCCCAACGTTGCGCATTATCGCCTCGCGCAGTTGAGCAATGCCCTCCCCTGTAATAGTTGACGTGCGCACGCGATCCTCTTGGAGTGCGCTTGTGCTTTTTGCCACGAGATCAGATTTGTTTTCCACGAAAATCGCTGCGCGGTTTTCGATGAATGCAAGCAGTTTCTGGTCTTCTTCATGATTTGGTTGAGACACGTCCGTTACCATCAAAACTAAGTCTGCATCGGCGAGCGCCTCCCGTGATTTCTGGATTCCGATTTGTTCGATTTCATCCTCTGTCTGGCGGATCCCTGCTGTGTCAATCAAGCGAATGGGGATGCCTGCAATGGCCACCGTTTCGCTGACGAGATCGCGTGTGGTTCCGGGGAGTGCCGTAACGATGGCCCGTTCACGCTCAACAAGACAGTTAAACAAACTCGACTTGCCGACATTAGGTCGTCCGACGATTGCCAGCGTCAAACCTTCATGGACAAGTTTGCCGTACGTAAAAGAATTGGCCAGGGCCTCTAGTGGCGCACGCACAGCGCCGATTCGCGCAAGAATTTGTTCTGCTGGAAGCACTGACACATCGTCTTCCGCAAAATCAATTCCAGCTTCGAGCGTGGCGATCAATTCGACTAGTTGCTGTTTGATCGGCTGCAAGCGGCGCGACAAAGCTCCGTTCAGTTGCTGGGCGGCAACCTGCGCTTGGTACAAAGTCTGCGATTCGATGAGATCGCGCACCGCCTCGGCCTGCGTTAAATCAATGCGTCCATTGAGAAAAGCACGCATGGTGAATTCACCCGGTTCGGCGAGACGCGCGCCCCGGGCGATTGCCATCTCTACAATGTGACGCATAACGACGGGAGAACCGTGGGCTGCAATCTCAACAACGTCATCGGTTGTGTAGGAATGAGGTTTGGCAAAGTACGTAACGACGACTTCGTCAATGCGATCCGGAGAGCCTTGGTCTTCACTCGCCTCAATCAGTTCGCCGAAGATAGCCCGCCCTGCTTGTAATTCGTGCTTTAGCCTAAGCATGGGCTTCGCGATTGCAATCGCTTCGGTACCCGAAAGACGCACAACCCCGATACCGCCATGCCCGGGCGGGGTCGCTACCGCTACAATAGTGTCATCGAGATTTACGGCAGCCACGAACAAGATTGTAGCGTTTACCGGCTGCGATTTTAATAAAGGGAGTGCTCTTTGTCCGTTACCGACGAACTTATTCAAGCTAATAAAAACTTTGCCAGCCATTTCGATTTTGGCACTCTCGCAGTGCAGCCCCGGCGCAAGCTCGCCATCCTCGCCTGCATGGATTCACGCATTCTTTTTGAAATGTGCATGGGAGTAAAGTTGGGTGATGCGCACATGATACGCAATGCTGGCGGGATTGCGACGGAAGACGCGATCCGTTCGTTGATTGTGTCGCATCATCTTCTCGGCACGCAGGAATTCGTCATCATCAACCACACCGATTGCGGACTCCTTAAAAAAAATGAGGAAGAATTGCAGGCCGAAATGCGGAAGAAAACCGGTGCAGAGCCGGACAAGCCTCTGCCCTTCCACGCCTTCGATAACCTAGAGCAGAATGTACGCGAGCAAATCAGGAAAGTGAAGACCCATCCCTGGATTCCGAAGGAAATTCCAGTCCGCGGATTTATCTATGACGTGAAAACGGGCCGGTTGCAGGAAGTCCAGGAGCTTTAAGTTCTTAAAGACTTAGCGAGCCTTTCCTTCCTGTTTGTAATTTTTGGGATAAACCACCAGACACCTTCGGCTGCCTTCGCCCTGGCTCTCAGTATGCAGATCCTCGAAGCTCCGTAACGCTAGGTGCACAATCCGCCGCTCCCGCGATGACATCGGCGCGAACTCATAGGGAGAACCTGTCTTACGCACTCTCTCGGCTGCAACCCCCGCGGCGATGCGCAATTCTTCAATTCGCATGGAGCGGTGGTTGTTGCAATCGAAGGAAATTTTCTCGTGCTCGTTGCCGGGCAAACGCAGCATCTCGATGGCGAGCAATTCAATCGCGCGGAGAACTTCTCCTCCGCGATCCAGCAAAAGCGAAGAGTCCGGGCCTGCGAACTCCACGAGGATCTCCGGACGTTCCCAATCGCGTTCTTCCGGCAGTGGCGGATCAACGGTGATCCTATATTTCAGGCGCAGGCCGCCGTGCTTCACGATGCCTGTCAAGAATTCATTGATCTTGTTGGCTGCCGCAATTTTATCGGGTATAGGCATAAGAAATTTATTTGAGTTGTTTCTTGCGCGCGCGTTTGGCCGCAATTTCGCGCATCTCGCGACCCAAACTGGTGCGGTTCATTACTGCCTGCTGAATAATCGTAATCAAATTGCTTTCGGCGTAGTAAAGATTCAAGCCAGCCGCCAAATTGAAGAAAATAAAGCCCATCATCAGCGGCATGGTGATGTTCATCATCTTCTGTTGTGCCGGATCCATGCCAGTCTGCGGCGTCATGCGCTGGGTGATGACCATGCTAATGACGAGAACGATGGGCAGCAGGAAATAGGGATCGCGAGATGACAAATCACTGATCCAAAACCAGTGCGCGTGCCGCAGATCAATGGCAACGCCGAGCATTTTGTAATAGGCCCAGATGAAAGGCAGTTGGATCACCAGCGGCAGGCAGCCGCCAAGCGGGCTCACGCCTTCCTGCTTCATGAGCGCGCCAATTTCGACGTTCATCTCCTGCCGCCGCGGGTCGCGCATGGAGTACTTTTTGTACTTGTCTTTGATCGCATTCATCTGCGGCTGAATTCGCTGCATTTTCAGCGCAGATTTCATGCTGGAGATGCGCAGAGGTAAAAGGGCGAGCGTGATGACCAGCGTCTGCAGAACGATGGCCCATCCCCAGTTATGCGTGTACTTGTAGGTCCAGCGCAGCCATGCGAAAAGGGGTTTGGCGATAAAGCTGAACGTGCCGAAGTTAATCAGCGTGCGCAGGTCTTGTTCCGCTCCGGCAATTGTCGGTACAGGAATGGATTGCAAAACATCCAGAGATTTCGGCCCGACATAGAGCCGGTTACTGGTTACGCCCGACGGATTTCCTACAGCCGCCCCGAGAACATCCGTTGGCGTTGTGCCGTCGCTCGGTTTCGACGGATTTTTGGGGATTTGCAATGCGTTTCGCAGCGTAATCAGAGTTACGTTTTGCGGGTTCGCAGGTAGAAAAACTGCCGCGAAGTAAGAATCTCCGACTCCGGCCCAGTTGTAAGGACCATGCTCGGTAGCTCCGCCGCTAACTTTCTTAATCGGGACCTGCGTCGTTTTGTCGTTGAACTGGTACTCGATTTGTGCGGCATGGAAACTAATCGGGGAATTCTCGTCTCCTAAACCAGCCGGCCATGCTGGATACGCAGTCACCGTGCTACCGCCGGAGACGACTGAGGTTTCAACTCCAATCACGTAAGAGTTATCGAAATGAAATGTCTTACGGACCAAGAGATTTTGGGCGGAGTATTCAAAGGTTAGATCAGCTGGAGCATTGATTGCACCGCTGGACGATGCAACATAAAGCGCGGAGTTCAGTTGATTGCGCTGAGCTTCATCATAGGTCCACAACGAAAGCGGGTAGCCATATTGCGCTGATGCGGCTTGATTTACCAAATCAAGAGGATGGCCGGCGTCATCGTCATATTTTTTTAGGATCCAGGACTTGACCTGCGCACCACGGTTGGTGAACGTGATGCGATAGAAATTGTTCTCAACCACAGTTTCCGTCTCTGCTGTTGCCTGCTTCTCCCCACCCGGCGCGGCATTTACCTTAGAAACCGTGCCCTGAATTGTGCTGTTCTGCGCAACTTGGGGAAGCGCTGCCGGCAACTCTGTTTGTTTGGCAGCAGCCGGGGCAGGCGGTTGCGGAAGATATTTCTTCAGCAACGGCTGTGCCAGCAAAATCACGAAGAAAGTCAGAGCAAATACGATCAGAAGCCGACGTTCGCTTCCCGGGTCCTGCTGCGGATTTTGATATTCAGGCAATTGATCTGCTCAATAAATCAGTGGTGGCAAATTTCTTGATGAGGTTCAGCTATTTGCACCGGGTCGTAGCCACCCTTCACGAAGGGATGGCAACGCAACACCCGTCGCAGAGCCATCCAGCTACCTTGCAGCGCTCCGTAATGCTCAACCGCCTCCATAGCATATTCCGAACAGGTCGGCACATAACGGCACGCCGGCAAAAACATCGGCGAGACCGCAAACTTATATCCGCGCAGCAAGGCTAAAACAATTTTTTTCGGCGTGAAATTCATGCTTTGCCCTTCACTATCTTGTCGCCCACTTTTGCGATCACTTCCATCGCGCGGGCGACTTGCTCCTGCACTGCTGTGAAATCTGCCGTCAATAGCGATTTTTTCGGATTGACCACGATATCCACCGGCGCTTCTGGCAGCCCATGAATCCGGACCGCTTCGCGTAAGCGTCGCCTCATCCGGTTGCGTTGCACAGCCCCACCCAAAGCGCGGCCAACGGTAAAGCCGATCCGGGCGCTCAGGTCCTTGCTTCGTTCCAGATAAAACACGGTCATGTTTGCGGCAAAATGCCGTTTGCCTTGCTTGTAAACCCGTTCAAAATCAGCATGACGCAGAATCCGGCTTGTTTTCGGCAGTCTCGGCTTCTGAACAGCACGAGACTCGTCACGACCGCTACTGCCCGCCATCTTATGATCCGAACTCGGAATGCAGAATCACAATTCCGCAACGACAGGGGGTCACGTTATTCGCGGAAGCCAGGCTTCACGGAAACCCGCTTGCGGCCTTTGGCGCGCCGACGCGAGATGACTGCGGCCCCGCTCTTGGTTTTCATACGCGTGCGAAAGCCATGGACCTTCGAGCGGCGACGCCGGTTGGGTTGGAAAGTACGTTTGGGCATGGAAACTAGCTGCTCCTAACTCGTTTGATAGCGTAAAGACAAACTATGAGTATAAACGACGCTTCGCAGGCGGGCAAACTGCTGGCAGATTTGGTTTCCGCAACATTGCACAATCCCCGCGACAGTTACAGTTTGAATACTTGACAGAGGTTTCGCGGATGTTTTCAATCTACAGAGCGCAGTTACGAGTCCTTTGCAAAGATTTCCACACTCTGAAAATTTTTGTGCTACTATGCCGCTCTGTCCCGCGTGATTCAAATGGCATTTTTTCAGAGTTGTTGGTGAACGGAATTTGCCGGGGCGGCGTTTTTATCTGTACGGTTTAATTAGCTGGCTGCCGAATCATTTTTGGTGAGCCCCCATGAACTTTATGTCTGTCTCCAGCACAAGCCTCGCTCCCAATCCGTGGTTGCGCATCCTCGATGCGCTTGAGAAAAAAATCAATCGCCATTCCTACGACACTTGGCTCAAACCAACTCGCTACAGTCACACAACGGGTGGCATCTTGTTCGTTCGCGTCCCCACGGCCGAGTTCCGTCATGTGGGTGACAAGTATGCGGATTTGATTCAAGAGGCCCTCGACAATCTGGGCCTCGAATACCAGGATGTGAAGTTTGTGACTCCTGAGGATGACCCAGCAGCCACGCCCGTGCGTCATGATGGCGGCCTTTCCTCTCGTCCTGCAACCGGGGTATCGCACCCAACCCAATCGCGCTTTGACTGGGATGGCGCAGCCCAATTGAATCCGCGCTATACCTTTGACGCATTTGTCATCGGCAGCGCCAATCAATTCGCCCATGCCGCTTGCCAAGCCGTCGCCGAACGGCCCTCTAAAGCCTACAATCCGCTCTTTTTGTACGGCGGCGTCGGCATGGGGAAAACCCATCTTATGCAGGCGATTGGCCACGAAATCAAGCGCCGGCAGCCGCAAGCGGCCATCTGCTATGTCTCCAGCGAAAAGTTCACCAACGAGATGATCAATTCGCTGCGCTATGACAAGATGACGAGCTTCCGCGACAAATTCCGCGGCATGGATGTCCTTCTGATTGATGACATTCAGTTTTTGGCCCAGAAAGAACGTACGCAGGAAGAGTTCTTCCACACCTTCAACGCTCTGCATGAGTCCATGAAGCAAATCGTGATCGCTAGTGATCGTCCTCCCAAAGAGCTGGCCGAGGTGGAAGACCGTCTGCGGAGCCGCTTCGAATGGGGCCTGATCGCCGACATTCAGCCGCCCGATCTTGAAACGAAAGTTGCGATTCTTCAGAAGAAGTCGGACCAGGAAAAAGTCACGCTGCCCACGGACGTCGCACTTTACATCGCTTCCAACATTCGCTCGAACGTGCGCGAATTGGAAGGTGCGCTGATTCGGCTTGTTGCCCACTCCTCGCTGATTGGCGCCGAGATAACCCTGCCCTACGCACAGCAAGTTCTGAAGAACTTTATTGATTCGCAGGCCCGCAAGGTCACGATTGAATCCATTCAGAAAGCTGTCGCCGAACAATTCGGCCTGCGCCTGGTGGAAATCAAAGCCAAGAATAATTCGCGTTCCATCGTTTATCCGCGGCAGATCGCCATGTATTTGGCGAAGCATCTGACCGAAGCTTCTTTGCCGGAAATCGGGCGTCAGTTCGGCGGCAAGCATCACACCACCGTGCTCCACTCGGTCGAGAAGATTGAGAACGCACGCAAAGACGACAAAGATTTGAACAGGTTACTGAATAAAATGACTGAGCAATTAGGCGGATAAATCGCGTTTTAACGGTGATTTCCTCGTCTGGCCCGGTTCTTCCACGAGATAGCTGTGGGGCGCTTGTGGAACCTGTGGATGAGTAGCATCGAAACAAAAGTTCTAACCACGTTGCCCAGTGTAGGACGATGAAATTGGGCTCTATTTTGTACATGAGCAGTACTGTGGTAAGCGAATGGCGTAGTTAGGTTTGGGTTAGATTTCCACTTTTTCGCATCACCTACTGTTACTGCTGGTTTTATTAGTTTTTTATTTGATATAAGAGAAGTATTCAAAGTAGCTCCACCGCCAGGGAGAGCCTAGTCTTATGCCGGTAGAAGCCATAGCGTCTGTAGCAGGTACCTCGACCATGGAAATTACACTTAGCAAGCAGGAACTCCTGCGCGAATTAACCGCCACTCAAGGGGTGGTCGAGCGCAAGACCACAATCCCCATTCTTTCCAATTATTTGTTCGAGGCTGCTGGCGACAAACTATCGCTTACTGCGACCGACCTTGATCTCAGCCTGCGCACGTCGTGCACGGCCAAGGTGAAAAAAGAGGGCTCCTGCACCATTCCGGCGCGTAAGCTGCATGATTACGTAAAGCTTCTTCCTGACGCAGACATTACGATCAAGTTGCTGGAAAACCACTGGGTCAGTATTCGCTGTGGACGTTCAAATACCAAAATGGTCGGCATGGCGAAATCGAATTTCCCCAGCCTGCCGGTATTTCCTACCACTGGCGTCGTCAAGATTCCCACGCAAATTTTGTTGTCCATGATCGCGAAAACAGGCTTCGCCATCGCCAGCGAAGAATCGCGTTATACCCTGAATGGCGCGCTGATGGTGCTTAAACCGGAATCCATCACCATGGTGGCCACAGATGGGCATCGTTTGGCCCACATCGAACGCAGCGGAGAAAAATTTGAAGGCGTTTCCGGCGAAATGAAAACGCTGGTGCCCAAGAAGGCGATGGATGAACTTAAGTCGCTGCTAGATTCGACCGATGCCGACACGATCGAATTCGCGAAAGATGACTCCACGCTATTCTTCCGCATCGGCGGGCGTTTGCTGACTTCCCGTCAACTCACGGGTCAATTCCCGAATTATGAAGCCGTCCTGCCCAAGGATGTAAGCAAGAGCATTGCCTTGCAAGGCACAGAGCTGATGGCAGCCATTTCCCGAGTGGCCCAGTTTGCCGATGAGCGCTCGCGCGCCGTGCGCATCAAGCTGGAAAAAGGGGAGTTGAAGCTTTCGGCTTCTTCCACAGAAACCGGTGAATCCGAAGATTCGCTGGAAGTGGATTACAACGGAGACCCGTTGGCCATCGGCTTCAATGCGCAGTATCTTTTGGATTTCTTGAAAGCTACCGGTGGAACGGATGTGAAGCTGGAGTTGAAAGACGCACAATCCGCCGGGCAGTTGCGCCCTGCCGAAGGCGAGGATTACAAGTACCGCTATATCGTCATGCCCATGCGGATTTGAGCTTGCTTAGTTAAGCCTTGACGCGCCAAGCCCTGCAGTCGTAGAGTTGCAGCCATTCTTTCTTCTCGGAGGATTTCCATGCTCAGTGGATTCAAGCAATTCGTGCTTCGGGGCAACGTGGTGGATTTGGCCGTCGGCGTCGTGATGGGCGCGGCTTTTGGAACCGTGGTTACGGCACTCGTCAAAGACCTCATAACCCCGCTCATTGCCGCAGTGGTCGGTAAGCCCGATTTTTCTTCTCTTGGCTTTACCATCGGCACCACAGCCTTCCCCGTCGGTGATTTCATCAACGCCGTGGTCGCCTTCGTGCTGGTTGCAGCGGCAATCTACTTCTTCGTGGTAACGCCTGTGAATGCATTGATTGCCCGTACCCGCAAAGATCCCGCGCCGGCCGATCCCACTACCAAGAAATGCACTGAATGTCTGAGCGAAATTCCCATTGATGCGCGGCGTTGCGCATACTGCGCCCAGCCGCAAATGGCCAAAGCAGCTTAAAACGATCTCGTGGGGCGCGAATCATCCTGTAACATCAAGTTATGAGATGGCCGCGCCTCAAGGTGTTTCTATGCGCTTCTTTGCTCTCTGCGGCCGTATTAAGCGCCCAAACATCCTCCAGCAGTGCCAAATCAAAACCTGCCCATATCACGATTGACCCAACACTGGGGGAGATCGCGGACGGTGTTTATCGCAATTCCACTTTCGCCTTAAGCTACAAAATTCCTTTCGGATGGGTTGAGCGCACGCAAGATATGCAAGGGGATGATTCGAGCGCTTCCAAATCGCGTGTCCTGCTGGCCATATTTGAGCGCCCGCCTGATGCGCCGGGCACCACAGTCAATTCTGCAGTTGTGATCGCAGCTGAGAAGGCGTCGGACTATCCGGGGTTGAAAACTGCGGCGGATTATTTCGGGCCAATGGAAGAACTCATCGCTTCCAAGGGTTTTAAGGTGGTGAGCGGCCCTGATGAATTTCCTGTGGGAGTGAAGAAGCTGGCGCGCGGTGACTTCGCCAAAGACATGCCTGGCGCAAGCAATGACAAAGACAAGCTGACCATGCAGCAGAGCTCGCTCGTCGAGCTGGATCACGGCTATATTGTCTCGTTTACCTTCATTGCGGGCGATGAAGATGAAGTCGAAGAGTTGATTGGGAATTTGAGCTTTGTTGGTACTAGGAATGCAAGGTAGGGGTTAGGTTCGAAGCTGACGGCGCACAGCTACTGAGACAATGTATGAGGAAGCAATTGAACTTCTAGCGATGGAGTACTTGTGGCATTCGGGTTAAGATTTTGGATTTGTGTGAATGAACCCCCTGCGTGCGGCCGATATATATTACGGCGAAGCCAAAACCCACCTTTCGCAATAGCAGTCGCACCCTCGACCGGCCACGTATCCAGTTTCAATCGAGCTTTTACGTTGATCCATTGCCCCGGTTCTAGCGCGGCGGTTGTTCCGTCATGACTCTTCGAGCCATAAAGCTCGGCATAAGCGGTCCGAGGGATTTCCAAGCCCGCTCCGTGAACTGTTACAACGAGTGCGAGGCTCGCATATTCGAATTCGACTGCCGGATCCTCGGGTTGCAAATCTGCCAGATCAGGAGAGATCGGCAAATTGATTGACTTGAGCCCCGTGTTCAATATTCGGAACTGAACCTCAAATGGTGTATCTGGGTAAAGCTGCCTTGGCGTAATTTCATCGAGATACACCCCAAGCGCATGGCCGTCCCGGGGATCAGCGGCGCCATCTAGAATCATTGCGCCTCCGGAGGCCCAACCGACGCAGCTGTGTTGGTCATTACATTTCTCAGCCGGGGCTGGGGGATAGCGAAGAGTCGTGCGCTGCGGGCGAGCGGTCGGATCTAGAGTCAAAACTTCTTGTGCATGTGTGCACACGCACAAGACGATAAGCACGAAAAAACGGTACCAGCTAAGGCGTAAGATAAGCCGAGCCTCCGAACTGAAGAACGCTACTCCAGTGCTTCCGGATGCAGCCCGATGTTCTTTTCGCCGGCCGCTTTCTTCTCGGCATATTTCTTCATCCAGGCTTCCCAGCTCTTTCCTGCGGCGGTGTCGCGGCCGGAGAAGGCAAGTGCGGCGATATCCGAATAAGCGATGGAAATCTTCTGGTTCTGATTTTTAGGAAAGAGGCGAACCAGCGAGTCGTTCAATGTGGGTCCCGTACGACGGTCGAAGAGATAGCCTTCGATGGAGGTGCCGTCTTTGCGGGTGATAGTGATGTCGCCGCGGTAGTCGAAAGCCTTCTCCAGCGCAATGCGAATCTCTTCATCACTGGCTAGCGAGGGGATCCAACCCTCTAGCTTTTCGTGTTGCGTACCGGGAGCGATTTCGAGTGCGTCAGGGTTGGCGGTGAGTTCGCTCATGCCCGCGTCTCCTCCAGCTCCGCACTTGAAGACTGTATTTGTATAAGCGGATGCGCCGCAGCGATGGGCTCGTCCAGCAGCCGTAACGCGCCCGGGTCGTCGTATCGGCCGAATAGTGTCGCTTTTACGGTGTCGAGGAAGCCACGCAGCGAACCGAACGTATCATTCACCGCCGAGGCTTCATATCCGCTGTGCACCATGCAATTGGCGCAACGTGGATTGCCTGACTCCGTGCCGTAATTTTGCCATTCAGTTTCGCGAATCAATTCGTCGAATGAATCCGCGTAGCCGTCCTGGAGCAGATAGCACGGCTTCTGCCAGCCGAAGATGTTGTAAGTCGGCATGCCCCAAGGAGTACAGGCATATTGGCGCTTACCCATCAGAAACTCGAGAAACAATACCGATTGATTGAAGCGCCACTTTTTATCGCGGTTCGACAAGATCGCGCGGAACAATTTGCGCGTGCGGGCGCGTCCGAGAAAGTGCTGCTGGTCCGGAGCTTTATCATAAGAGTATCCCGGCGAAAGCATCATGCCTTCAACGCCCAATTCCATCATCTCGTCAAAGAAAGCGCGCACGCTCTTGGCATCGGCGCCGTCGAACAAAGTTGTGTTAGTCGTCACGCGGAAGCCGCGATTTACCGCTTCGCGTACGCCTTCAAAAGCCTTGTCGTAACCGCCTTCGAGACAAACGGAAAGATCGTGGTGCTCGCGTTGCCCGTCTAGGTGGATGCTGAAGGTCAAATATTTCGACGGCTTGAAGAGGTGAAGTTTTTCCTTGAGCAGCAAGGCGTTGCTGCACAAGTAGATATATTTCTTGCGCGCGACCAGGCCTTCAACAATTTCGGCAATCTGCGGGTGCAGCAGCGGCTCTCCGCCCGGAATCGAAACCATGGGCGCGCCGCACTCGTCCACCGCCTTGAAACATTCTTCCGGCGTGAGCTCTTTTTTCAAAATGTGCGCGGGATATTGAATTTTTCCGCAGCCGGCGCAGGCTAAATTGCAGCGGAACAAAGGTTCAAGCATCAGAACCAGTGGGTAGCGCTTGCGCCCCGTTAACTTCTGCCGCAAAACGTAGGACGCAACCGTCCACATTTGTGAAACCGGAACACTCATCGCGATTGCTTGTCTCCTGAAACTTCTATGCTATCAGGTCGGGTTCAAATTTAGATGATTTTTGCCCCGCAAAGGTGCCGAAACTCTACCCTCATTTTGAATGAAAAAATCGTCAATTTTGTGTTGCAAATACAGGCACTTCCGGGCGTTATTCCCGCATAAAATTCCATTCATTTCATGGTATAATTACACATAGTCAAAGTCAGCATAAGTGCTAATAATTTCAGCAATTTGGGTCGAACCAGCCGCTGAAAAAGTAGTGCGAATTTTTGCTCAAAATTGAGCGCCAACCAATCGGAGTTGAATGGCCACCAAAGAGATTACGACTGCCGCGATTGCGGAGAAAAATAAGAACGCAAAAACTCCCGCCAACGGTTCCAATGGAGATTACACCGCCGACTCGATTAAAGTGCTCGGCGGCATGGAAGCGGTGCGCAAACGCCCCGCCATGTATATCGGATCGACGGGCGAGTTGGGATTGCACCATCTCGTTTACGAAGTAGTGGACAACTCGGTGGACGAGGCGCTGGCAGGCCATGCCGACAAGATCGAAGTCACCATTCACCTCGACAACTCCATCACCGTCGTGGACAACGGTCGTGGAATTCCTGTGGATGCAATGGATATTGACGGCGAGAAAATTCCTGCGGCCCAGGTTGTGATGACCACGCTGCATGCGGGCGGAAAATTCGATTCATCTACCTACAAAGTTTCCGGCGGATTGCACGGCGTCGGTGTTTCCTGCGTGAACGCGCTCAGCGAAGAACTGGATCTCGAAATTTGGCGCGATGGATTTACGTGGGAGCAGACATACTCGAAAGGCGAGCCGACCAGCAAGCTGAAGAAATCCGGTGCCAGCAAAAAGCGCGGAACCAAAGTTCATTTTCTTCCCGACCGCACGATCTTCACAGCCACCGAATACAACTACGACACGCTGGCGCAGCGCCTACGCGAATTGGCATTCCTCAACAAGGGCCTGCTGATAACGCTCACCGACGAGCGTACGACGGACGCCAAAACTGGCGAGCCTAAGACCACGGATTTCAAATACAACGGCGGAATCGCCGAGTTCATCAAGCACCTCAATCGCGGCAAGCAAGTGCTGCATGACAAGCCAATCTACATGGAAGCCGAGCGTGACGGCATCGCGATAGAAATTGGGCTGCAATACAACGACGGCTATTCGGAAAGCGTTTTCAGTTTTGCCAACAACATCAACACGATTGATGGCGGAACGCATCTATCCGGTTTCCGTACTTCTCTCACAAGAACCATCAATTACGCCGGTCAACAGTTGGGATTGTTCAAAGATGTAAAAGAAAACCTGACGGGCGACGACGTACGCGAAGGCCTGGTCGCGGTCATCAGCGTGAAGTTGCCGCAGCCGCAATTTGAAGGGCAAACAAAGGGCAAGTTGAATTCTGACATCGCCGGAATTGTGCAGGCCTTCGTCAACGAACGGCTTGGCGCCTATTTCGAGCAGACCCCGGCAGTAGCTCGCAAAGTCATCAACAAAGCGATTGAAGCGGCGCGTGCCCGCGAAGCCGCCCGCAAAGCCCGCGACCTCACCCGCCGCAAAGGCGCTTTGGATGGCGGTGGCCTTCCCGGCAAACTAGCAGATTGTTCTGAACGGCAGCCAGAGCGCTGCGAACTGTTCCTAGTGGAGGGTGAATCGGCAGGCGGAACGGCGAAGCAGGGACGCGATCGCCGCTTCCAGGCGATTCTCCCGTTAAAGGGAAAAATCCTCAACGTCGAAAAAGCACGCTACGACAAAATGCTGGGCCACGAAGAAATTCGCGCCATGATCACGGCTCTTGGCACAGGCATTTCGAAGGAAGACTTCGACCCGTCGAAGCTGCGCTACGGCAAAATCATTTTGATGACCGACGCCGACGTGGACGGGAGCCACATCCGTACGCTGCTGTTGACGTTCTTCTTCCGCCACATGCAGGAGTTGATTAAGCGTAACAACATCTATATCGCGCAGCCGCCGCTCTATTCCATTAAAAAGGGCAAGACTTTGCAGTACATCAAAGACGACCGGGAATACGTGAAAGTTTTAGTCAAGCGCGCTTCGGATGGATTGATCGTGCGCTATGGCGAAGGCGCGGCAAAGCTCGAAGGCGCCAGTCTTTCGCGCTTCATTAACGTGCTGGATGAATATCTCAAACTGTTTGATAAAGTTTTGAAGCGAGTGCGCGACGAGCATGTGACCGAACTGCTGCCCAAGCTCGATCTTTCGAAGCGCACTGATTTTGAAGGTGAGAAGAATTCCGCACCCAAAAAGATCGAAAAACTCGAAAAAGAACTGAAGAAAATCCAGAAGGAACGCCAATTCAAGAGCGTGGAAAGCCGCTTCGAGGAAGAGCACAATTTGTGGGAGGTACGCTTCGTTAACTCGCAGGGCGCCGAACACGTGATCAGTTGGGAGCTCACATCCACGGCTGAGTACCGGCAGCTACTCTCCAAATTCAAGCAGATCGAGGAGTTTATGGAGCCGCCCTTCGTGGTGGAGAGTATCGCGAAGGCCTCCAAAGCGCAGGCTGTGGAAGCTGAAGATGAAACCGATGGCGAAGAGGGTGGGACCGAAGAAGCGCCAAAAGTTGCCAAGAAATCTGCGCGTAAATCCGAGCCGGTGATTGTCGAGAAAAGCACAGCGCGTGAGCTATTCGATTACGTTCTCGCTGAAGGTCGCAAAGATTTAGTCGTGCAGCGCTACAAAGGTCTGGGGGAAATGACTGCGCCGCAACTCTGGGACACGACCATGGACCCCGAGCGGCGCACACTGCTTTCGGTGAAGCTTGAAGACATCGCCGAGTGCGAAACTATCTTCACGACTCTAATGGGCGAAGACGTCGAAGCCCGGCGCAAGTTCATTGAAGAGAATGCGTTGGACGTGAAGAACCTCGACATCTAGCTCGGTTTTGCCATCGGAGGGAATCTAACCGCCTCCTGTGTTAGATTTCCTTCGTGAAGGTTGCCATTGACATCCGGCGGACGACCGAGTTTGGCATCGGCACCTATACGCGTAATGTCGTACGCGCTCTCGGACGGCTTGATCACTCCAATCACTACTTCCTGATCGGTTCGCCGGAAAAAGTTGCGGAAATAGGGGCACTCCCCGCGAATTTCAAAGCGGTCCCCCTGCTGGAACAAGACACCACAACCAAAGGATTTTTGGAGTGCCGCGCCATTCTTAAGCGGCTGCATTGCGATGTTATGCACATTCCGCATCTGTTTTGGCTGCCGCGTGCATTACCGTGCCCTTACGTAATGACAGTCCATGATGTTTTGGAACATATGGCGCGGGCGAATCATCGTTCTGGAATGCGGCAGTCTCTGCATTTTTATTCCACAAGGCGAGTGTTGAAAAACGCTGCCCGTGTTTTAGCGGTTTCGAATTTTACGCGCAGCGAGATTGTGAAACTGTTCCACACGCCGGAAGAACGCATTGACGTGGTTTATAACGCGATTGATGGGCGTTTCCTGCACGGGCATGCATCCGATGCCGACCGCCAGTTTCTAGCAGAGCGTTATCAGATCACCTACCCATTTCTCCTCTATGCGGGGAGAATCACCCCGCATAAAAATCTGGTGCGCATCATCGAAGCGTTTTCCGCGCTCAAAGCTGAACTCAAAAAAGAGGAAAAGTATCCGGATTTAAAACTCATCATCATTGGGGACGAGTTGTCGAAGCATCCAGATCTGCGGCGCACCGTTATTCGCGGTTGTGTACAAAACGATGTGCGTTTTCTCGGCTTTGTACCGATTGATGTGCTGCGCATCTTTTATGACGTAGCCAAAGTTTTTGTTTTCCCGTCGCTGTACGAAGGTTTCGGTTTGCCGCCACTCGAAGCCATGGCGCATGGAACGCCCGTACTGACTTCAAACACATCCTCCATCCCGGAGGTAGTGGATGATGCGGCGATGTTGGTGAACCCCGAAAATGTTTTTGAAATGATGCGGGCTTTGCGCCGTGTGTTGCTGGATCCATCCCTTCGCGAAAAACTAAAGCAACGAGGTTACAACCAGGCCAAAAAATTTTCCTGGGATGCGTCGGCGGCCAAGATTCTCCGCATTTACGAAGATGTCGCGAACAAAGTCGTGCCAGTGCATACTCCGCAACCGCTCGAATCCTCAAGAAACGCTTCTTGAAAGAATTGCAGGGTGTTGCTAATTCGCCTGTGCGCTGCTCATAGGTACCTGGAAGTCCAAGCCGCGGTCATCATTTTGCTTGACAGTGGCAGGCAGATCCAACTCCGAGAGTGCAATTTTCCAGCGGCGATCCTGCGATAAATCGTAGAGTGTGCTTCCTACGATGGCGTAATTGGCGATCTCCACTTCGTGACCGTCTTTGAACACAAGCACTGTTTGAGGTTGGGGAGCGGAATCAGGAGGCGTAACAGGAACTGGAGCGGTTTCGGTGGCGACGAGCGAATCTCGACTGGAATCAGACGCAGAAACGGCAGTGCCATGACCGCGGCGGTCGAAAATAGTCGGACCACCATTGTATTCATCATCGTTTACATCGTCCGACGCGTCGCTTGGCGGACCATCTTCGACATATGGATACGCGTAAGGAAAATAGTAAACCGACCCATGTCCACGGCCCGGATTGCGATGATGAGGTTGCCTCGGAGTTACGGCGCCAACATGCCCGAATCCGAGCGAAGTGACACTGGGGGGCAAGCCGTGGGGTGTGTTCCCGGTGCCGCCGAATCCAAGGGAGGTTACTGAAGGCGGCGTGCCGTGTACGGTTTGCGCCTGAGAGCAAAGACTCCAAACTGTTGCTATGCCAATGGCCAGAACCGCTACCCGCGCTGCTTTGCGGCACATCATAGGCAAATAATACTCCAGTGGAAGAGTTAAGAACACCTGCCGTTACGCAAGACCTCTTGCTGATTAGAACGGTTTGGACGGGCAGAGGTTGCGTGGATTTGCAGTTTTCAACGCGGTTTAAGGCAATGGAGTGGGGATTCTGGCCAATTGCAGGATATTAAGCAGCCCAACGACCAGCAGCAACCCCCAGACGCAGGTGAGCACAAACTTGCGCTCCGGTGTTTCCAGGAGGTCCGCGGCAACTCCAGCCACAAAAACGAAAAGAAAGGGCACAGCCATGAGCTGAAATCCCAGGCCGGGATAATGCGGTGAGCAAAAACCTAGAAACAGAAAGACAACCGCGACGAGCAGGGGCGCAGTATTGCCGAAATAACGCGTTTTTCGCCAAAGTACATAAGTAGCCAATGCCGCCGGCAGAGCGATGAGCAATGCCGGGGCGGTTTCCTGAAGATGGTTTAAGACACTGCGATACGCCTCTGACATGGTTAGAGTCCGCCAGGTGAATCCGGAAAATTGGGCATGACGCATGGCCCGCCAGAAGATTGAAAGCTGGAATCTGTACGAGGCAAAAAATAAAACGAATGCAAAGCCGCAAGCGGATGCCCAAATTGCCAAAGCGGCCTGCCTACGCGCAGGCGCGAGATAGAGCATGAATGCCAGAGCAATTGGCGCGAGCACAATTAACGAGAATTGCGAACCAATCGCCAGCGCGAGCGAAAGCCCAAGCAGAAAAATACGGCGCCAGTTCCAGAGGACGACTTCGCGCGGTGCGTAGAGTGTATGCGCGACGGCAATGGCCGTAAACACCGCTCCAAATGTGCCCCAAGCAGCGCCCATTTCCGGCTGAACATGCCACAAGGCGCTTTCCTGCAGCATACCTGGAGAAAAACAATAGAGCGTAAGCGCAATATAGCCACCCTGGTTGCCGTAGAGACGGCGCGAGACGTACCACAGCGACGCGCCGAGCAAGAGTCCGAAAATTAGGTATGGAATTCTCGCAAACCAGCCCCATTCCCGAATAACGAACCCCGCAGTCTTTTCGTGCGACGTGGACAAGGAGAACGGGGCGGCAGCCACTAAATACCAGAGCGGCGAGTGATTGGAATCAAAGCCTTCATTGTCTTCGACTTCCAGAGGAGGACTGATGCCTGCTTCCAACCGTGTCATGGAAGGAGTCCCTGCGATGGTATCGCCACGGAGTTGGAGCAGGCCTTCCTGCACGCGAAAAAGCTCATTCACATCCACTTCCTGGGGCGGGCCAGCTTTTTTGGTCAGCCAGAGGCATTGCGCCAGGAAAATCAGCAATAACCCACCGGCGATGACCTGAGGATGCCCAAACCGCTCTTTATTGAAGAAACCTGTAAAAAAATTGCCCATAAGCCGAATATCGGTTTTACCATGTCTGCTGCATCTGCGGAACATTTGTAGCGATGAAACCGTAACCCTACCCATGGAAACGAAGAATGAACCGCTGGCTGGCGCGCGTGAGCCGGTCGCTTACTCTCCGATAACTACACCGTCAGAACCGGCGTCGACCCTCTTTTTCGGTCCGGATGGTTTGCGTTCCGGTTGGCGCTTTTTGTGCTATATCATGCTGGCAGCCGCCGTCGCGATGGTATTGAATTTCACTCTTCATCGCATCATCCACCACAAGCTGCCGCAAATTTGGGGAGATTCCCTGGGTGAGCTTGTTGCCCTGGCGGTAGCCTTCCTCCCAGCTTTAATCATGGCCCGTTTCGAACGCAGATCTTTTGGCGTTTATGGACTTCCAGCGCATGGCGCATTCGGCAATAATTTTGGGATTGGAGCGATCTGGGGATTTATTGCGATTAGTGTTCTGCTGCTGGCGATTCGCGGCGTGGGGGATTTTTCGATCACAGGGCTGGCGCTGCATGGCGCGCGTGTTTTCAAGTTTGCAATATTTTGGGCGGTATTTTTTCTTTGTGTGGGCTTCTTTGAGGAGTTCCTGTTCCGCGGCTACACGCAGTTCACATTAACCCAGGGTATTGGATTTTGGCCTGCGGCTGCGGTCTTGTCGTTGATGTTTGGCGCGGCGCATTCCGGCAATGGCGGTGAAAACAAAGTCGGCCTTTTTGCGGTCGTGATGATCGCCTTTTTCTTCTGCCTCACGCTGCGCCGTACCGGCACTCTCTGGTTTGCAGTTGGATTTCACGCCGCATTCGATTGGGGCGAGAGTTATTTCTTTTCCGTACCCGACAGCGGCTCGCTCTCGCCGGGCCATCTGCTGAATTCATCTTTTACCGGTTCGCACTGGATTACTGGGGGCAGCGCTGGTCCCGAAGGCAGCGTATTTGTTCTCCTGCTCATAGTGCTGCTCTGCGTTGTGTTTGACCGGCTCTACCCTGAAGTGAAATATCACAGTTGAATTCTTGGAAAAAGCACGGACCCGGCAGGAGGAAGCCGGGTCCGCGTTCCCCGCCTCACCAGGAGTAATGCACCGTGTAAGTGATGATTTGTTCTCCATCTGCCGCGACCGTAACTGGAAATTCCATAGTCTGCGCATCCGCTTTGCGGGAGTCATGCGATTGGTCCATCAACTTCCAATTCGACCATCGGTACATATGCTCAACCACCCGCACGTTCACAGGCTCTTTTTTGTGATTGCGCACATAAATTTCAAAGGACTCTTCCATCCAATGCTGGCTGGAATCGACGTGATATTTCGTTCTTTTGCGTTCACCGACAACATCGAAGACATTGCCCATGTAAACGCGGATGGTCTCGTCTTTGGGGGTATGGTCGATTATGTTTTCCCCGACAAACTCTAGATGTCCATCGGTGTCACGGCGGTAAAAACGTAACTTGCCCTTGGGCAATGCGATACCAAGGCGATTGTTCTCAGAATTCTTGAACTCTTCCATTGTCCAGACTTTGGTGTTCGATGCAGTCCCATAATTCGCATCCGTTCGACGTTGATCGGGATTGTAGTAACCGTATTGATCCAATTGGGCGCCATCGTAAACGTAGATGCGTTGCGCTTTGATACCCGGAGCGCTGACAAATTCGACCTGCTTAGTTTCGTTATCGCGTAGCGTGGTGGAACGCTCGAGCGTATAGAGATGGAATTCATCAAATGATTTTTCGCGTACTGTGGGTGCCGGAGCAGCCGCATCCATTGCTTTGGTCTCCGCCGCGTAAATGCGATTGCTGACGGTGCCTTCGTTAATTTTATTCACATCGCCAGCCAGCAATTTGATGCGGGCATCTTCGAAGGTCTTGCCGCTCTGATTTTTCATCGTGATCCATCCGATCATGTCGAGTTGATCGGCCTTGGCGCCGCTTGGATCGGATATCACCAGGTTGTAGTCGGCTTGCCAAGTCATGCCCGAAGCGACATACGAGATTTCGGCATCGGATTTTCCGGTAGAGTCCGTTTGCAGAAGCCATGTGAGTGTCGGTTTCAGGATTGAGTCTGAGGAAAGCTGCGGAAATAGTGGCTGCCCTGGCAACCCAAAGCGCAGCGCTCCGTCTATCTCGATAATCGGCTGGCCATAAGCGGGCTGCGAATAATTTTGTGCATAGTATCCGCTGGGAACATATCCGCTGCGAATAATTTTGCCTTTTACAACATCCTGCCGCTCGCCGTGTCCGACGAGAAAATCGATTGTTTTGCCTTCATAAAAAGACAGCAATAACTCCTGAGAAACTGGATCGTTACGGTAATTCTGTTCAAGCACTTGCAAGATGCGCCCGTTGGGATCGCGCAGGATGACCGAATCTGGCTCCAAGTGGGCTGCAACACCAGCGTAATTGATCTCGTTGATTCCCACCTTCAGATCAAGTGGAAAACGCTCGCGCGCTACAAAGAAATTCTGGTTATAGATGGTGAGTACCGGCTGATCGTTGGATATTTTTGCTTCCGGCTGCGCGAACGACGACGCGTACAAACAACACAACACCAATAAAAGTCTTTTCATCGACCCCTCCTGTTTGTAAATAGCAACTGGCTGTAGCCAGGGGAGAATGCATCCAGCCTTGGTTTGAGAACGTAGGACTGTGCGCGCCTTGCAGGAAAATCGTGAATATATCAGCGGGTAACCAGCGGCAATTGGTTACCTTGTGGCACGTAAAGCGATGGCGTCGGCGAAGCGATCTGCTGCGCTGGGACTACTTCCGAGAAATAATGCTGGTTCGATGAGCTCAAGCTCCATCAAATAGAACTGGCCGTCCTCTACGACGCCATCCACGCGCGCGTAGAGCGTGTCATTCACTACATTTATGGCTTTTTGGGCACTATCTAGCAGGAACTTCGGCGGATCAGCTGGCAGCTCTTTTCCGCCAAAATCGTGCTGCACACGAAAGTCGCCAGATTTTGGGGTCTTAAGCGCGGCGTGACTAAATTTACCGTCAAAGAACATCAGAGACCACTCGCCTTGATGAACAATGGCCTCCATAAATTTCTGTACCATCACACCAGGGCCAGCGCGAAGTTCATCAAAGAAACCTTGCGCATCGTAGGCTTTTTCGGCGCGAATTAATTTCGTTCGATGAGCTGTGGCCGAAATGCGGGGCTTAATCACGGCTTGCTGCCATCCTGCATTGCGCAATTCATGTGCCAGCGAAATTTGCGATTCCCGCTCGAACCAGAGCGTTGGCACAATGGGAACACCTTTTGCTTCTAATTCCCGGAGATAGTCTTTATCCGCATTCCACCGGATAACTGTCGGAGAATTCCACACTCGCACACCAGCAGATTCGAGGGATTCAATCCACGTGCGGAATTCCGCGATGCGCAGGTGATAATCCCAGCAGGAGCGAATCACAACGAAATTATAGGAATTCCAGCTGCATCCAGGATCGCTCCAAACTGCCGGCTCGGCATGAATTCCTCGCCGAGCAAGCGGTTGAAGCAATAACTGATCGTCGTCGGTCAGCGCGGGATAGTCTTTTGACGTAGCCAGTGCGATTCGCATGGAAATATAGTTCGCAAATCTGACGTCTACACTCTTACTTCTGCTTGGGCACGGCGCTCGGCATAAAGTGGGAAAGCTTCGGCTAGCGCAAGTACTTCTTTGCGGATTCTCGCCAATACGTCTGGTTCGTTGCGATGGTGTAGAGCTTCGGAGATCCACTTGCCGACCTGTCGCATCTCTATCTCTTTCATGCCGCGCGTGGTCAACGCAGGAGAACCGATGCGGATCCCGCTCGGCTTCATCGGCGGGTTCGTATCGAAAGGAATGGCGTTCTTGTTGACGGTGATATGCGCGTCACCGAGAGCTTTTTCAGCCTCGCTGCCCAACATTCCTTTGGAGAAGACATCAATCAACATGAGATGCGTGTCTGTACCGCCGGAAATAATGCGGAAACCTTCTTGCATTAATGTCTCCGCCAAAACTTTCGCGTTAGCGACGACTTGCCGCGCATAGTCGCGGAACTCAGGTTGAAGCGCTTCACGGAACGCTACAGCTTTGGCTGCGATAATGTGCACCAGTGGCCCGCCTTGCGCTCCAGGGAAAACATACTTGTCGATGGCGGCGGCAAATTCCTGCTTCGACAAAATCAAACCAGAACGCGGCCCCCGCAACGTCTTGTGCGTCGTCGAAGTAATAATATGCGCGTGAGGAACGGGTGAAGGATGTGCGCCACCTGCAACGAGCCCGGCAAAGTGTGCCATATCCACGAGAAATAATGCGCCAACTTTGTCGGCAATCGCGCGCATTCGAGGAAAATCAATGATTCGCGGATAGGCACTCCCACCGCCGATAATCATCTTCGGTTTTTCTTTTTCCGCTAACTTCTCGAGATCGTCGTAATCAATTGTTTCGGTTTCCTTGGTCACGCCGTAAGGGACAATCTTGTAAGTTTTCCCAGAGAAGTTCAGAGGATGGCCATGCGTGAGGTGGCCACCATGGGCGAGGTTGAGGCCGAGAATAGTATCGCCGGGTTGCAGAACAGCTGCATAGGCCTCCATGTTGGCCTGCGAACCCGCGTGTGGTTGCACATTGGCGTGCTCTGCGCCGAAGAGTTTCTTTGCCCGATCGCGGGCCAGATTTTCGACGACATCGGAGAACTCGCATCCCCCGTAATAGCGTTTACCGGGATAGCCTTCGGCGTATTTGTTGGTGAACACGGAGCCCGCAGCTTCAAGCACCGCTTCGCTGACAAAATTCTCTGAGGCGATGAGTTCGAGGCCCTCGTGCTGGCGGCGCGCTTCGTTATCGATCGCGGCCGCGACTTCCGGGTCCACTGCATATAACGGCAAAGACATAGATTTGTTCATGACTGCTCCAGTTTACGCTTGTACACATCGGGATTGTGAAGTTCCATGTATCGTTCCGGGCTAACAATCTGGGTAAAGCCAAACTTGGCATAGAGGCCGTGCGCATCGCGAGTAAGGAGAGTCCAGCGCCGCAGATTTTGCAATTTAGGATGACTCACAATCGCTTCCATCATCCATTGCGATAAACCTCGTCCTCGATGCGATTCCAAAATGAACACGTCCCCGATATATGCATACGTTGCGAAATCGCTGATGACTCTAGCAAAACCAACTTGTCTTGGCCCTTCGTATATGCCGAAGCAAAGCGAATTTTCAATGGAACGGACGACTACGTCCCGCGGGATGCCCCACGCCCAATAGGAATTCGTAAGGAAGTTATGGATTACATCAATATCAAGTTGCGCGGGATCGGTGCCAAGGCTGAAGCCATCTTTAGTCAGCGTGATATGCATACTCGCTTCAAAAGGCGGTCCGGAAGAAGTTGGCGAGCTGCCAGCCATCCATGTATTTGAACGGTGTTTCGCCGGTAGTGTAATGGCCACAGGGCAACGCCACGACTTTGTGGTCGAGATGATGACGCTCAAACTCTGCAATGGTCTGCAAAGAAAATTCCGGAAGAAACGTTAAGTCGTATTTCGCGTAAATCACCAACGATTTCCGCGGCCATCGGGCAAATTGTTGGAAGTACGACATGGGACTCACGCAGCGCCAAAGTTCCCGCAGGCGATCGATGTCAAGATCGGATTCGATGCCTTGGCGAATATGACGAGTGGATTGCCCATGCCAAACCACATCAGCGACATAGGTAGAAGCGTGATTGAATGCGGCGGCGCGAATACGGCGGTCGTGCGCAGTCGCAAGGAACGCATAGCACGAGCCCAGACTTGTGCCGACAATGCCCAAATCCTCATAGCCTTGCTGTTCCAACCAATCGAAACAGCAGCGTACATCAATGACCGCCTGGCGGCATGCATCGATGGTGCGGCCGATGTTCGATGAAACTGCATAGTCAGCGCGAAGAATCTCAGCCGGACGACGAATATCGTGGTACGGCATACTTAAGCGCAAAACGGCGATGCCCAACCAGTTGAGCATTTGGCACAAAGCCGTATAGGCGATGCCGTCAGAATTCCAGTGCGGCAACAGCACGACAGCCTTTTTACTTTTTTTCTTGGCAGGCTCGGGGAACCAGCGAGCGTTGACCAGATTATTTTCCGGAAACGGAGTATGTACGGGCGAGGTGAATCTCAAGTAATCAGCGAAAGTTCCCCGAACTTTTTCTTCTAGTTTTGGATCGGGGATTTCTCGTGTGCTGAAAACTTGCACTTCGCGGCGCTCCAATCGGAAATCTTTTGGGGACTTGTAACCGAAAAAGTCGTCGCTGGACGCAACGATGCGACGGTTGTATTCAAGCAAATATTTTTCGCTGTCTTCAGGTAGGTATCCCGGCCCGTAGCCATTGCGGCAGGGCCAGTTTTGCGCCCACTCCACGCCCCATTCCAACGGACGGACGATACGGTTGTTGTCCACCGAGGTTAAGCGGTGCTCCCAGTCGTACATCCATTGAGCGTAGCGGGACGGCATATTTTAGGATAACAAAGAGCGATGGGCGGGCCGCCTTAGCTGCATCGAAAGGAAGATTTGAAGGGTTAAAGTGCTGGAAGCCAGATCAGTCCACGTACTTCCTGGGCACACGTTTCGAAATATTGCACAGAATCTCGTAGGGGATTGTCTCCGCCATCTCGGCGTGCTCGTGCGCACTCACGGTCAAGCCGTTGGCCGAGCCGAGTAGCACTGCTTCATCTCCAACTTCGACGCCGCCAATACCGGTCACATCTACGAGGGTTAAGTCCATCGAAATACGGCCAACTATGGGAGCGTAATTCTCGCGGACAATGACCCGCCCGCGCGAAGAAACTTTGCGGTTCAAACCGTCCGCATATCCAAGAGGAAGCACCGCAATCCGCGAAGGCGCTTGTGTCACGTATGTGCCGCCATAGCCCAGAGCCTGGTTTGCCGGCATGTCGCGCAGAGACAAAATGCGCGTCTTCCAGGTTAGCGCAGGCTTGAGCGGTAGTTGCAACCCTTTGCCTGTTACCTCCCGCCCAGCACGCTCAAAGGGCAAATAATAACCGTATAGAGCTAAACCCGGACGGACCATGTTGTAGCGCAACTCGCCGTGCGAAATCGTTGCGGAAGTATTCGCCGCGTGAATGATCGGTGGATTCAACCCTTCTCGCTTCAGTGTTTTTAACGCGTCGGTAAAAACCTTGCTTTGTGATTCAACCGAAGGCGCATCAAGAACTTCTGATGAAGCGAGGTGTGTTGAAACGCCTTCCAGCTTAAGACGGCCTGCATTTCGTAGAGCGGAGAAGATTTCCGGCAGATACTTTGGTGCAACGCCCAATCGTCCCATGCCCGTGTCAATCTTTAGGTGAATGGGCTGACTATCAACCTTCAATCGCGCCGAAGCTTTCTCCAGTAATTCAATCTGCTGCGGTTCCCAAATAGTCGGCGTCAGACCAAGGCGGACAATTTCCTCTTCCTCACCACGCCAAAAGCCGGTCATCAACAGAATACGGCCCGCGATGCCGGCATCTCGCAACGGGATCGCCTCATCCAGCCCGGTCACGCCGAACCATCTCGCGCCTTCGCGCTCGAGCGCTTTCGAACATTCCACCGCTCCGTGCCCGTAGGCATCTGCTTTTACGACTGCGCAAATCGTTACATCTTTCCCAACATGCGACTGCACGGTGCGGAAATTCTGGCCAAGAGCAGAAAGCGAAACCTCTGCCCATGTGGGCCGGGTTGCGCTACGAGTCTTGCGTTCTACGGCAGTGATGGTCACAAGTTGCGATTATATCGGCTGCAAATCATCCGCGGATGTTACCACCGTGCTTCGTCTAATTCCCGCCCAGCGTGAAATTCACTGTGATCATTGTTTCCACCTCGATCGGTTCACCATTCAAGTAATATGGTCTGTAACGCCACTGGCGTACCGCATCAATCGCAGCCGGTATCAGCAATGGCGATCCATTCAATGCCTGCAAGTTTTCGATCTTTCCTTCACGGTTGATAATGGCCCGTAATTCCACGGTGCCCTGGACCCTTGCCTGTCTCGCGAGTGGCGGATATACCGGCTGAACACGCACTACCAAATTTCCTTCCATCATCCGCGAAACGCGTGGAGGTTTGGCCGCAATCGGTGGTGGTGGAACACTCACGACAAAGCCATTGCCGACGGAAAATGGTACGCCCGGCCCAGAACCAGACACAATTTGATCAAAACCAGGCGCGGTTGGTTGCGCCACATCTGCTTCCGGGGCGAACCCATGCGGCTGATAGCTGGGCCGCAAAATTGGTCCCGTGGCTACGATGCCGCCCCGTCCGACAACGGTGCCAATGCGTGGCGCCGGTGCGGCGGGCAAAGGCGAAGGAGCAACGATTGCTGACATGAGTTGTGAAGACGGCAATTTCTCGATCCGCAAAATTGAAAACAGCAACAACGCTCCAATGACGGCAGCTTGCAAGCCAAATGACGCCAGCGTGGTTCTGGCGCGATGACTACGTTGCGGCCAGGAAGAATCAAGCAGGGAATCAGCAAACATGGTGTCCTCCAATGTGAAAGATTCACTGCATGTATGGACACCAATTCAGCCGCGGACGACTGTCACCAGCAAAAGAAAAGACCGCGAATTTCGCGGTCTTTCGGTGGAACTTTTCGTTATTTCCGGTGTCGCCGAATTACTTCGGTTGAGGTTTGGTTGCCGCAGGAGCCGTTGTTTTGGGTGCGGCTGTTCCCGCAGGCTTTGTGGGTGCGGTAGCCGCGTGCGCTGGCGCTGGTACGCCCGACTGCGTGTTGTAGGTGTCCACCACCGGTTTCGTGATGTCCACAGATGATCCTGCCCAGAGCACGGGGCCGTTGGGCCACGGGTTGGAAGTGTCAATGATCAGGCCAAATCCGTTGTCGCCAGCGTACTTCACGATGATCGGTGCCATCTTTTGCAGAATTCGCTGCGCAATTTCATTTTGTTGATTTTGTGCATCGTCGCGGGCGTCTTGAACTGCCCGTTCCAGCTTCTTCTGCTTTTCTTCAATTTGCTTTACCAGATTGGCGCGGGCATCATCATTGAGTTTGTCGCCCTGCGTCGAAAGCTGCTTTTTCAGGCTTTCAATTTCGTCGTTCTGTCCTTTGAGTTCGGTCTGTTTGGGTTCCAGCTTTTTGCTGAGCGCTTCAAAATCGCGCTGGCCTTCGTTGCTGGCAAAAATCGCCTGCTCCACGCTGATGGTTCCAACTTTTGTACCATTACCGGTGGCGACGGTGGTTGCAGTGCCGGGGGCCGCAGGCAACGGATCGGAAGCGGCAGGCGTGGTGGCTTGGGCAAATACCATGCCTGGAATGATGACTGTGGCGATTGCGAAAGTTCGCAGAAACTTGCTCTTCATGGGTTTGTGTTTCACTCCTTGGGAAATCTTCAGATTTTTTCAGATCTCTTCCACGGCCAACGCTGGACTGCGCCTCAAGACCGACCGGGACATGCCAGATTCCCAAGTGGAGGCTGCCTGGGGTTGCTCAATTTTTGCGCACACTTAACACGCAGAAATCATCCCTGCACCGTAACAGTTCCGTGGTGATGGATACTTCATTATAAAAACACCAACTACGGCCCGTCAAACCGCCTAGAACGTGGTTGCGACCGTGAAACGGAACGTCTTTCGCGGCTCACGCAACAAATAAGGCGGCGAATAGGCGTTCTTCGCCAACTGATAGGTGTAATCTCCTGCTGCTCCTGCCGGGAACATCTGCCGGGTGATTTGCACCGGTGCCTGCGTCGTTGAATCCAAACGCAAAGGATTGTACGCCCAATAAATGCGAAATGGAGCGTTGATGACCGGGAGAAAAACCTGCAATTCCAAACCAGTGGACATGCGCGGCGTCCAGTTGGTTCCGGCTACCGGTTTCAGATATTGCGCGAAGGCGGGAATCGTAGAACCAGGTGCGCCCGGGGTTTGCCCACCTATGCAATTCAAGCCAATGTCTAATGCTGGACAGCCGAAAGATGTACTGTTAATCAAGTCTAGCTGGGACGCGCTTACTTTCAACTGGGACGTGCGGATGATCGGATCAACTCCCAAATCCACAAAAGGCGCAATCGCGACAGGCCCGGCTATGGTGATACGGTACTCTGCATTAGTCACAATACTGAAATCGCCGCCTGGAAACACGATTTGATCCACAGGGATTGGAACGGTGTAACTGCCGCGTAGCGGATTGCTGGGATCCTTGGGTACGACGCTGCCATCAGGATTTCGTAACGCAATCGAACCGTTGGTGGGCAGGAAGGCTACAGGCGATACCGAGCGAATATCGAATCCGCGCAGATCATTTTCGCCACCCAGATAAGAGCGGCTAAATGGCGGCGGTACGACCCCATCGTATCCGGTTAAGAAAGTCGCTTGTACGTGATACCCGATGGTGTTCTTACGATTCTGGACGGGGAAAAAGCGCTTGTATTCGATGATAGGACGCAGGGTCTTGACTGTTCCTCCCAAGCCCGCAATTTCTCCAGCGATGTAAATGCTGCTGCCTTTGTGGGGAAATAAGCTGCTATCGAGCGTGTTCTTGGTGAAGCTCGGAATCACCTTGCTCGTAATAATGCCGTCGAGCGCGTTCGGCCCGTTTACCCCGCTGAAGGCAAGGAAATCGAACAATTGTTTCGAGGCATTTGTTAATGCCACGATCGTTGAATCGTCAAACGAATAGCTCAATCCCACGCGCTTAAACGAACGGTGAATGGCATAGCCAAGGGAGACCGAAAACCCTTTACTGGATTGCGTGTAGTTCTGAAGGTTCTGCTGTAAATCACTGGGCAGATTCACCTGTTGTCCGCTGAAAATTGCCGCCTGTCTCGCCTGATCGTAATTAAATTTTCTGGCATAGACAGTGAAGCCGAGCTGAAGAGGCTTGTCGAGGAAATAAGGTTCGGTAAAACCGAACGTGATGTCACGTTGCAGGTTGCCGATGTTGGCGGCAACACTAAGCGTTTCACCGCGGCCCAGAAAATTATTGGTCTGATAATTCAAGCCGATAAATGAGCCGGCCAATCCGCTCACGCCTCCGCTCAAACCGATGCTATTTTTCCCCTTTTCTTTTACTTTCAGGGTCAAGTCCACAGTGCCGTTCTTTTCGTCAAGGTGACGTTCGGTGACGTTTGGATCATCCGGCTTAAGCTGTTCAAAGTAGCCAAGCTGATTCAGGCGCTGCAAACTGATTTCCCAGAGTTGTTGGTTATAGACCTGTCCTTCTTCAAGAATGATTTCGCGGCGGATCACTTTATCGCGCGTCGTGGTGTTACCAGAGAACTCAATTCTACGTACACTGAACTGCTTGCCTTCATCTAAATCAATGTCGAGAAAAACCTGTTTCTTGGTTTCATCGAAGCGCGTGTCAGGAATCGAAGTGAAGTTAATAAAACCAATTTGGCCGTAAGCCTTGCGCAGAGACTCCAAACCCTTGGCGATTTTGCTGCGATCGAAGATGTCCCCATCTTTGATCGGGAACACGGCGCGTAATGCTTTGGTGTTCGCGATGGCCTTGTTGCCTTTAAACGTGATTTCGCCCAGCGTATAGCGGTCACCTTCTTGAATTGGCATCGTAATGTCCACCGCTTTGCCCGGGCCAGGCATGATCAGGGGAATATGGAAGCCTTTATGACCGGAATCGTGAATCACAGTTTTCGGATCTGACACCAAAACCTTGAAATAGCCGCGGTTTTGGTATTCCGCTCGAACGCGTTCCGTGTCTTCTTCCAACTTGGTGGCGTCGTACGTCTTACTAAATAAATTCTCCAGGAAAATCGAGTGTGGAAGGCCAACTGGCCGCAGATTTTTCATGGCGGCGCGCAGAATGCGGGTTTTCACGTGCGCATTGCCCGTGAATGAAATTTTGCCGACTTTAACCTTAGGTCCTTCCTTCACCACAAAAGTCAGGCTCACGGCTGCCGGTGGAATAGGATGTACTTCCGTCTTGACCGTTGCGAATTGCCGCCCGTGTTCTGACAACAAATCTTTAATCGTGACTTCGGCCTTCTTCACTTTGGTGGGATCGTACTGGCTCTCAGGAGATAAGCCGACTTTTGCCTCTTTGAACCGATCCAACACATCGCTCTTCGAGACGGAATTTAGTCCAACGTAATCAATTTCGCGGATCGTTGGCCGTTCTTTGACATAAACATGAATCAGCCAGCCCTTGGCGGTCTGTTCGCGTTCGAAGCGGATGTCTTCAAAATATCCCGTGTTCCAGAGTGAGTTGAAATCACGTTCCAACGCCGTTTCGTCATAAACGTCTCCGGCTCTTGTGAAAATACGCGCCTTAATGGTTTCTTGTGGAATCCGCCGGTTGCCATGCACATCAATCCCGGCTACTAACTCCTGCTGTCCGATGCTAACGGAAGACAACAACAAGATACACGCCAGCAAGCTGGACAAAATACGCCCGGAGAACCGTAAAGGCTTTAAGAATGAACGGGATGGGTCGGAAGTAGCCAGCCGCACGCGCCCACGTTTGCCCTTATTCATGGCAGGGCTATTCTTTTGAGAACGATGAATGCTGCGACCTCAGTTCCTGGGAATGGGAAAACTGTAATTATACGGTAGAGCAGCACAAAGCGTCCAAACTGTTGCTGCCGTTCGAGTTCCTTATTTTCACCTAATTGTTATTGTAAGGATGAAGAACCTTCACCTATTACAACCAAGACGGAGAAATTGAACAAGGAGTTGCCCAGCGAGGAAGTTTTTCCATCTCGATTGACAATAATTCTTAAGAATTCAAATAAAAACGGGCGGCTTGGAGCCGCCCGTGGTGAATGATTGTTCTTTTTACTTATTGCAGAACCCGTACTCGGTGAGCCCAGATCTGCGGCAGGCCGGTATTGGGGTCCTTAAGGACAATTCCGCGCGCCAGCACATTAGCTGAACCCGCTGATTGCAATCCAGACAATCCGTTGACGTTCAGGAAGAGCGTCAGGTCGCCTGTCTGTACTGTGAATGGTCCATTCGCGGAGTACTCCAGCAATCCATTGTTGCTCAGCTGGAAGTTGCCCTGGTTTCCACTCACAATATTCACGCTGTTTCCAACTAGCGTGCCGATCGTTCCTTGACGGCGCAACGAAACCATATCGGGCACGAATGTATTGCTGGTCGTATCCACCGTACCGCCGATGAAGATGCGTTGCCCAACTACCAAAGATGAATTGTTGAACAGAAGAGTAGTAAACCAGTTATCGAAGAAGCACACGTCGTATTGCGTGACGGCGCTCAAGTCAATGGTTTGCACTGTATCAACCGGAATAACGCCGTTCGTATTGAGCTCTTCGCCCACATACATCGTTACGGTCTGTACGGGGCCAGTTGTTGGGTTGATGGCCAGAACGCGACCGGAAATGAAGGCCTCGTCGGTTGTAATCACTTCGACGAGCTTGGCAAGAATGCTGCCATCGGCCTGGACCGTCCCTTCAACCGAAACAATAGCCTCCGACGGTATGCTGCCAATTCCGTAGGTTCCGTTGAATTGTGTGGAGGAGTTGACATCAACGACTTCCTGAAATCCGTAAGGCCCTTGCATGGTGAAGTTATTCGAGGAAGCATTGCTCGAAATCACGTTGCCGGTGAAATCGGTGATCTCGCCTTCTTCGTCCGATGCCGAGACCGCCATGATGTCTATCGTGGGGTTCACTTGGCCGGTAATCTGGCCATTAGAGTCGGTTGCCAGTGACTGGCGTAGATCGAAATCCATGTGCAAGCCGCCCAATCCGTTCGCTGTTACAACCATCGCTTGCGGGAAAGCCACTGTCACCGTTGAGGTGGTGAGTGTGCCATTTAACTGCGTCAGCGCTGGAGGATTTTGCGTCATGTCCACGTAGGAAATGACAGGATTCGCCAGAGTAAACGTCGCGCTCGTGTATTTACCCGCCGGGATCGTGTTAAAGCCCAGCAATGAGCGCAAACCGACCAATCGGCCGAAGTCCACTGTGGTCGGCGTGGAAAGCGCGGTCACGGTTGTCGAACTATTTTGTAAAGTAATGCTGTTAATGGTGATGTTAAACGAGACGACGGAAGGCAACGGGGCATCCTCGCCAGTGATGAACATCGAGCCTTGGGAAGCCCCACTGCCAGAAGAGCTGGTCGAGGTGCCTCCGCCGCAAGCCAAGGTCAGCGCTGTCAGCGCAAGTGTAAAGAAAACTGCAAAAGTGCGTTTCATGGAAAGCTCCCTGTACCAGGATTTGGGGGAGTTTCTTACGCAGGTACAGGGTAGAAGAGCGCTGACCCGGTAACCAGGTTACCGGGTGTTATCTGAAGCAGGCGCGGACGTCTGCCCAGTCGAGTTAAATCTCCATCACTTCTTTTTCTTTGCCTTTGCTCATCTCTTCCATCTTCTTGATTTCGTCGTCCGTCAGTTTTTGGATCTCTTCCATTGAACGTTTTTCGTCATCCTCGGAGATCTTCTTGTCCTTCATCGCTTTCTTGATGGCGTCGTTACCATCGCGCCGGATGTTCCGAACCGCAGTGCGATGTTCTTCCAGGATTTTGTTCAAATGCTTCACCATGTCTTTTCGGCGCTCTTCCGTGAGCGGCGGCACCGGGACGCGGATCATCTTGCCGTCATTCATGGGATTCAGGCCCAGTTCGCCCGAGCGTATTGCTTTTTCAATTGCAGGAAGCACCGTCGGATCATACGGTTGCACTGTGATCAACTGTGGCTCCGGCGCATGCACCTGTGCCACCTGATTAAGGGGCATACGATCGCCATAAGCTTCGACCATTACCCCATCGAGCATGTGCACCGAGGCGCGCCCTGTACGGGTCGCAGCCATCGCCTTGCGGAAGTCTTCCACCGCCTTATCCATGCGGGTTTTCAGTTGAACGTAAGTGTCTTTCAGGCCAGGCAGCCCAGCCATGATGGATTGCGCCATCGCTATAGCTCCGTCTTTGTAGGAATTAAAACGTTAGATTATAAACCGCGGACGCGGCATCAGCATACAAAGCTTAGTGAATATCTGGTCGAATATCAATGGCTTACCGTCTCGTGGACGAATATTTCCCGCTCTGCATCTTTTTTCGCCCCTCGCCCGTATATCGGGTAGCATGAACGCCGCAGCTTATTATTTCGTGAGTGTAATGGAATCCGAAGCCAGCACCATTGCTCGCGGTCTTCGCCTGCGCGACCCAGACCTCTTGGATCGTCTCATTGAGCAGTATCAGCACCGGCTGCTGCGCTATTTGATCCATCTATCCGGCAATCGTGAGTTGGCCGAAGATCTCTTCCAGGAGACCTGGATTCGCGTGCTGGAGCGCGGCCACCAATATGACGGACAGCGGGAATTCAGCACGTGGCTCTATGCCGTCGCACGCAACTTGGTCATCGATTATTTTCGAAAGAAAAATCCTGTAAGCCTTGATGGGCTCATGGAGAACGAAGACAACACGCCCTTCGAACCACCCGACCCGCGTCCGATGGCATGGGAGGTTGTTGCCCAGCATGAGCAGGCCGAGCGCATTAACTCGGCATTGGTGAATATCCCGGTGGAATATCGTGAGGCGGTGGTGCTGCGTTTTCAGGAAGGTATGACTTTGGATGAAATTGCCGCAGTCACCAGCGCGCCAGTGGGTACGGTGAAATCACGGCTGTATCGAGGCCTCAATCTCTTGATGGGGCATTTGGGGGGAATGCAAGCATGACGCGGAACACACATGATGAAGCGCGCGAGTGGATCGCACTGGTTGACAGCCTTTCGGATGCACAGCAAATTGCGCTGGGGAAACACCTGAACGAGTGCGGTGTGTGTCGTAATTATCAGGAAGCAGCGAGCCAAGTAGTTCGCGCCTTGCGTTCTGAGCCTATTGCTGCCGACTCCCGATTAGTGCGCGCCACACAAATGAGGGTGCGGTTCCATGCTGCCCGGCTGCGCGAGGCCCGCGAGCGTATGTGGCTCGTGGGGATGGCTTGTGTCGGCGTAGGAGTTTCCACCGCGCTAACGGCGCCTCTTTTATGGCGGCTCTTTGCCTGGATGGGGGAGCAGGCTGGCGTCTCCAATTCAGTTTGGCAGGCAGGTTTTGCATTCTTTTGTGTTGTGCCGGCATTGGCTGCGAGTGTTCTGCTTCTCGCTCGCGGTACGCATTTAAGCCACGACGAAGAAAAGCATTGAGATTAAGAAAGCGGAGAAACCTTTATGCAGGTTAAGAGCGAAACTCAAACAGGATTTAAGTCGCACCTAAGAATTATCCCCGCGTGGGCGTGGGCGCTGGCCTCGATCGCGTTCATCGCTGCGCAGTGGTTTTTTAATTTCGAAATGGTTCACCAAACGCAATGCCCTCCGGCTTGGGGACGCTTTCTGCTCGGCTTGTTAGCTGGAATCGGTGCGGTCTGCCTGTTCGCCTTAATCGGCTACGTAAATCGCGATGCCAAGCGCCGCGGTATGAGTCCAACGTTATGGACGATTATTGCCATTTGTGTTCCCAACGGCATTGGGCTTCTTCTCTATTTTGTTCTCCGAAGACCTCTGCCCAGTTCTTGCCCGCAATGTGGAAATGCGATTCAGCCGGGATTCAATTTCTGTCCAGGTTGCAACTACAAATTGAGTCCGAGCTGTCCACAGTGTCAGCGAATTGTTAGCGCTGGCGATACGTATTGTCCCTACTGCGGAACAACGCAGGGCAATAAGGCTGCGCAGTAATCGAGAAGGAACAGAAATATGCGATTGCCATTGCTCATTCTTCATATCTCGGCGGGCATCATTGGGATTCTGTCGGGAACTGCGGCGATGATCTATCGCAAAGGATCTCGCCGCCACGCGCAATCAGGAAATGTTTTCGTCATCGCGATGATGACCATGGCCGCCAGCGCCATTCCTCTGGCGATCATGAAACACCAGCCGAACAATGTCGGCGGCGGCATTCTTACGCTTTACATGATTTCGACAGCATGGTTGACTGCCAGACGCAGGAATAGCGAGAGCAATATTTTCGATTGGGTTGGTTTTCTGGTGGCATTTGCTATTGGCGTTCTCAGTCTGGCCCATGCATACGCGGTTATTACCGGCAAAATGGCGACGGAAGCCGGAGTCCTTCCCGGCATGGACATCTTCATGGGTTCCATCATGCTGCTTGCTGCTGCGGGAGATCTTCGTATGATTCTGCGAGGCGTTTCTGGAGTGCAGCGCATCTCACGTCATCTTTGGCGCATGTGTTTCGGATTGTTCATCGCCTCAGGGTCATTTTTCCTGGGACAAGGCACCAAGGTATTTCCGCTTTGGTTGCAACAATCCAGCGTGCTGATGATTCCGGCGATCTTGCCGCTCGTTATGTTGATTTTCTGGATGGTGCGAGTCCGCTTCGCCAGCGCATACAAGCGAATACAGGTTTTGTCGGGAAGCAATCTTTAATCAAAGCGCGTGGTACGAATTCCTACGCGCTAACTAGAGACCCGATCTTCTCTCCGGTTACGACTCGCTTGATGTTGCCGCTTTCGTTCAGATTGAAGATGACAATGGGAAGGTTATTGTCTTTGCAGAGGGAGATGGCCGTGGAGTCCATCACCTTGAGTCCTTTTTTCAGCACATCCATGTAAGTGATGTGGGAGAACTTCTTGGCGTCGCGCACAATCATGGGATCGGCATCGTAGATGCCATCCACTTTTGTAGCTTTGAGGATGACGTCAGCCTTGATTTCCATGGCGCGAAGTGAGGCGGCGGTGTCAGTTGAAAAATAAGGATTGCCCGTGCCTCCGGCAAAAATCACAACCCGTTCCTTTTCCAAATGGCGAATGGCACGGCGGCGAATAAACGGCTCCGCCACTTGGTTCATCTCGATGGCCGACATTACTCGCGTATAGACGCCCTGTTTTTCGAGCGCATCCTGCAAGGCGAGTGCGTTAATGACCGTTGCCAACATGCCCATGTGGTCGGCGGAAACGCGGTCCATGTCTTTGGCTTGTTGTGCTACGCCGCGAAAGAAATTGCCCCCACCGACGACGATGGCAATTTGGATCCCCAAGGCGCGAACGTCGGCAATTTCCGCGGCGATTGCGTGGATGTGCGCTGTGTCAACGCCGAAACCCTGGTCGGCCGCCAGCGCTTCACCGGAGAGCTTGAGCAATATGCGTTTGAAAATGGGAGCAGTCATTCGGTTCTCGAAATTGTAGGCGAGCGCGAGACAGAAAAAAAGGGCGCCTTTTGGCGCCCTTCGATTATTCAGCTTTTTGTTCAGTTGGTTGCGTGATGGCGATGGTCTCGCCAGGATCGCCGACCTTGAAGCGGGCGAAGCGGCGGACCGCGATGTTCTCGCCCAGCTTGCCGATTTTCGCGGCAATCAACTGCGAAATGCTGATGGTCTGGTCTTTGATGAAGGGCTGCTCAAGCAGGCAGACTTCTTCATAGAATTTATCCATCTTGCCCGCAACGATCTTCTCCACCACTGCCGGCGGCTTGCCCGTCGCCGCGGCTTGGGCGCGATAAATGTCTTTCTCGCGCTCGAAAGCTTCCGGTGTTACGTCTTCCTTGCGGACGAACTTCGGATCGCTCGCTGCGATGTGCATGGAAATGTCATGCACCAGCTCCTTGAAGTCATCGGTGCGGGCAACGAAATCGCTCTCGCAGTTGACTTCGAGCAGAACGCCGATTTTGCCTCCGGCATGGATGTAGCTGGACACAGAACCCTCGCTGGTCACGCGTCCCGCTTTTCGCTCGGCAACGGTGGCTCCGCGCTTGCGCAGAAGCACAACGGCTTCTTCGATGTCGCCCTTGGCCTCGGTGAGGGCCTTTTTGCAGTCCATCATGGGCGCTCCGGTCTTGTCCCGGAGGTCTTTCACTTGTGCGGCAGAGATATTCACTGTAGTTGTGCTCATAAATTTTGCTTCCTAATTACGCTTTAGAAAATTCGACCCGCGCCGGACAACACGCGGGTCTGTTTGTCCTGTAGAGACTGATTGCAGATGTCTCGCTCTAACAGAGCTTGCCCTATAGAGTTTGATGCTCGACTTGCGGAATCGGCTCAGCGTCGTCTTTCGCAGCGACTGGTTGCTTGCGCGTTCCCGCCGCGAGCACGTCTTCCATGCTGATTTCTTCGCCCACCGCATCCAAATCTCCGGCTTCGGAAACTTCCCCGCCGCCTTCGGTGTGAACAGGCGTTGCACCCCGATTTGCTGCCGCGATCACATCGGCGTCGCGCTTGTCGTTCATCATTTGCGCGCCTTCGGCAATCGAATCGGAAATCTTCGTGGCAAACAGGCGGATTGCGCGTAGCGCGTCATCGTTGCCCGGAATTACATAATCCACTTCCGTCGGATCGCAGTTCGTATCCACCACCGCGACCACGGGAATACCCAGCTTGCGGGCTTCACGCACCGCAATCTGCTCTTTGTTTGAGTCAATGACGAAGATCGCGTCAGGCAGCCGGTTCATATTC
>Ga0070734_10001302_pt1 | contig 37727 bp, 26 predicted proteins | sample Coa_R1_8_FD_66444 | JGI IMG/M metagenome (GOLD analysis project Ga0070734, IMG submission 66444) | Surface soil microbial communities from Centralia Pennsylvania, which are recovering from an underground coalmine fire - Coalmine... | ecosystem: Environmental > Terrestrial > Soil > Unclassified ...
GTAAAGCTCGGACGCATGCACGTCTTTGCCCCGCCGTGGGATGGCGTTGACCTTATCAGGCCTATGGTTCGTATGGTTCGACACGTGCCTTCGGTCGACTAATGGAACGATGGAAGGAAGGAACTATGGTAGACACCGCAACATTTCTGGAGGCGCTGGACCGGAAGGCGAAGATGTTTGCACCGACGGCACGCGCGACTGTTGAGGCCAATCAGGATCTGTGTTCGTGGGTGCTCGACCCGTTGGCACATTGGGCGCAGGCTGCCTATGGCGACCGCGCGTTTGAAGACGCGGCGCGGGGATACGCTCGGTATTGCTTCGGAGTTGCCAAGTCGCAACAAATCTATGAGCAGGCGGGCAGGTATACCCCGCAAGCATTGCCCGATGTGATCTCGGAGGTCTATGAGGATGAAGGGTACATGGTTCCATACATGTGGGCAGCGATCCTCATTTACCCGTTCTGGCCCTCGATGGTTAATCACATCGCTCTATATCGAGATGAGTTTGTGAAGGCATTGCCTACGGATGCCCGGGTTTTGGAGTTAGCGTCAGGGCACGGTGTTCTCAGCTTGCTTGCGGCGGAGGAACGGCCGGACCTCCGGCTGGAGGGGCTCGATATAAGTCCGCCAGCGGTTGCCGTTGCCAATCGTCTCCTGTCCGTCTCAGGACACGACGGCCGGGTTAAGTTCGAAGTGAAAGACGCTCTTGCCGTGAAACAAGGAGATGGGGCGGGAGAGTATCAAGGGATTATTGCCGCGATGCTCGCAGAGCATTTGGAAGATCCAAAGCCTCTCATTCAAGCCATCTCACGCCTTCTTGCTAAAGATGGTCTGGTCTTTTTCAGCACGGCAATTGAGTCGGCTCAGCGTGACCATCTCTATGAATTCAACCAGGAGAGCCAGGTGGTGAAACTTGCGGAAGACGCAGGTCTTCGCGTAACCCGGCTCGTCAGTGATGCCAGTGCTCCGCTTCCCGGCACTCGATTTCTTCCCCGCGCCGTGGGCATGATTTTGCGCCGGCGCTGAACCCTGCAGTGTCGGCGATTGATTCGAGGTACACACATGACGATGGGCTTCGAGGAGATTACAACTCATCTAAAGCAGCGGTTTCCTATGCTCATGGTCGACAGAGTTTTGGAGATCGAGTTGGGCAAGAGCATCAAAGCACTCAAGAATGTCACAAGCAACGAGATCCAGTTCCCGGGTCATTTTCCCGGCTACCCCATCATGCCGGGGGTCTTGATTGTCGAAGCAATCGGACAGTGTGCTTCGATTCTCTTCAGTCGAACCACCGGCCAGGGTCAGCATAAGGGCGAAGTTCTGGTCCTCGGCTCAATAAGCGAGATGCGATTCTTCGTCCCCGTGCTGCCGGGACACACCATGATCCTGGATGTCACTATTTTAAAAATGATGCCTGGGGCCGCGCTTGTGGAGGGGATCGCAACAGTGGACGGTACTATGGTCGCCAAAGGTAAGCTTAGCTTCGGCAGGAAAGTATTCTGATTGTCTTCTCGGTGGGCCCACAACCGAGAGAAGCAACTCGACACTAACTCTCACGCAACTGTCTCAACCTCGTTTGACACATTCGGAAAGGGCTCCCGCAAGAATGATGATCATTGACGAGTACGGCCTATCACCCATGCAGCAGGGCATGCTGTTTCATCATTTGGCAGCAGAGCACAGCGGGGTCGACATTCAACAACTCGTAATTAGTTTCAAAGAAGCTCCGGCTGTTGCGATCCTGGAGCGGGCATGGCAGGCAGTCGTGGACAAGCACCCGGCCCTGCGTACTTCCTTTCGGTGGGAGGGATTGCTGGAGCCCATGCAGCAGGTGCACGACGAGGTGTCCATACGGATTGAACAGCATCAGGACTGGGATGAAGCAACTTTTTCGGCGTTCCTGACTGCCGACCGACGGCGAGGCTTCGATCTCAAACAACCACCGCTCATTCGGCTCACGCTCTTCGGAGCGGGTGCAGGCCCCATGCGTCTTGTTTGGACCTTGCATCACATCCTGATGGATGGCCGCGCTTGCACCGTAGTTCTCAATGAAGTCGAGCAGTTCTATGACGACCTTCTACGGGGTGTTCCACTCAAGAACACTCTCGGGCTGCCATACAAGCCTTACACGAAGTGGGTTGAGCAACTCGATCTGTCTGACGCCAATGATTTCTGGCGCGAGAAGCTCCGAGGATTTATCGCACCAACGCCGCTTCCCTGTGAACCTGACGGACTGCCGAAAGACACTTCCATTCACGGTGAAATCGAGATCAAGCTATCTGAGGATGTCACGTCACGGCTGCGAGATATAGCCAGGCAATTCAAGATAACCCTGAACACCATCGCCATGGGGAGTTGGGCCATCCTGCTCAGCCGTTTCAGTGGTGAATCAGAGGTTGTATTTGCTACTGTCAAGACGGCCCGCGGAAACTCCGTTCCAGATGCTGACTCAATCGTTGGCTTGTTTCTGAACACCATCCCCGTGCGTGTTGCTGTGAATCCCGCAACGCAGGTCGGCGAGATGCTGAAGCGCCTGTACGCCGAATGGATATGGATGAGCCTCCGGCAGTACGACTTCACGCCTCTCGTCCAGATTAAGCGGGTGAGTGATTTCCCGAAGTCCGAGCCTATCTTTAACAGCCTCGTCGTATTCGAGAATCAACAGCTCGGCACAGCGCTCGCGAATTCCCAACCGCATTGGCGGGGACGTGAGTTTAGTTTTCATGAACAAACCGGCCTCCCATTGGCTTTGTCGGCATTTGGAGACGCGGAGATGGTGTTGAAACTGGAATATGACGTTCACCGTTTTAGCCGAACAACTGCGGAGCGCATCTTAGTCCATCTCGTCCAGATCTTCGCGAGCGTCGCTGATGATCCTGATGAAACCATAGGCAATCTGAAGGTCATTCCAGACGTCGAACGGCATCGGCTGTTGGTGGAATGGAATGCGACGGAGCGGGTATATCCGAAGGAGACACCGCTGGCGGCGTTGGTGGAAGCGCAGGTAGAGCGGACGCCGGACGCAATCGCAGTGGTTTATGGCGAGCAAAAACTTACCTGCCGGGAGCTGAATGAGCGGGCGAATCAACTGGCAGAAGAGTTGCGCAAATTTGGAGCGGGCCCGGATCAACTAGTGGGCCTACTCGTCGAGCGCTCGATTGACATGGTGGTTGCACTGCTGGCGATTATGAAGGCAGGAGCGGCATACCTCCCGCTGGATCCTCTGTTCCCGCCCGAACGGCTTGGCTACATGTTGGAAGACAGTGGCGTTCGGGTGCTCGTGACCCAGCAGAGCCTGCGCAAGGAACTACCAGCGTTTGCTGGAGAGACGATCATGCTGGAAGACACCCGCTGGCAGGGAAACTCCAGAGATAACCTGGTGGTAGCAGTGAGGCCCGAGCATCTGGCCTACGTGATCTACACTTCGGGTTCGACTGGCAAGCCTAAAGGGGTGCAGATCCCCCGAGAGGCGCTGACAAATTTGTTGTGGTCGATGCGCGAGTGGCTGCAATTGAGCGAGCGGGATAGACTGCTGGCGCTGACGACCATCTCGTTTGATATGGCGGGTCCTGAGCTGTGGTTGCCACTGCTTGTGGGGGCACAGATGGTGGTGGCCAGCCGCGAGGAGGCCGCTGACGGCATCGCGTTACGAGGATTGCTAGAGAGCCATGGCATCACCTTCCTGCAGGCCACTCCTGTAACCTGGCAGCTTCTGTTCGATGCAGGCTGGCGCGGCAAGCCGGATCTTCAGGCGGTGTGCGGAGGCGAAGCGATGCCACAGGAAGTGGCGGCGCAACTTGCCCCTGCAGTGAAGAAGTTGTGGAATCTGTACGGGCCAACGGAGACGACGATCTGGTCCACCAGGTATCTGGTTGAAGACGGTCAGGCGCCGATCCTGATCGGTAGCCCCTTGGCCAACACCCGATGCTACATACTGGACGGACAAGGCCAGCCGGTTCCGCTTGGAGCTACAGGAGAGCTGTACATTGGCGGAGACGGGCTAGCGCGTGGATATTTGAATCGCCCGGAGCTGACCGCAGAGAAATTTGTGCCTGACCCATTTCGCGGAGGCGGGACACGCATGTATCGCACAGGCGACCTTGCGCGTTATCGGGCGGACGGCAACATGGAGTGTCTGGGACGAGTCGATCACCAGATTAAACTCCGTGGCTACCGCATCGAACTGGGGGAGATCGAAGCAGCACTGAAGGAGCAGCCTGAGATTAAGCAGGCTGTGGTCATCGCGCGCGAGGATAAGCCGGGGGACAAACTGTTGGTCGCCTACCTGGTGGCCACCAATAGGACCATTCCTGCCACGTCTGAGTTACGGATGCGGCTGAAGCGGCAGCTACCGGATTACATGGTGCCGAAGGCCTATGTGTTTCTTGATCAGCTTCCGATCTCACCTAATGGGAAGATCGACCGCAGGGCCCTCCCAGCACCTGCCGAGACCCGCGTGGCACCAGTGGATACCTACGTTGCTCCCCGAAACCAGCTTGAGGAGACGCTCACTGGAATATGGGCCGAGACGTTAGGAGTACAGCGAGTCGGAATCCAAGATGACTTCTTCGAGATGGGCGGGGACTCGCTCGACGCGGTTCGACTTCTTCTTAGAATTCTCGCTGCGTTTCCTGCATGCCAACCCTCACTCGCTGTACTACTGAAGGCTCCAACTGTAGAGCAGTTCGCACGCACTCTCAACAGCGGGCAAGCCGATTGGTCGTGTCTGGTGGCGGTGCGGGAAGGTAACGAGCGGCCTCCATTCTTTTGTGTCCATGGTGCTGGAGGAAATGTGCTCAGTATGCGGGATCTGGCGATGGCTCTTCCATCCAGCCTGCCGTTCTATTGCTTGCAGGCGCGAGGACTTGACGGCCAGGCCGCTCCGTTTTCCAGCGTCGAAGAAACAGCGGAATTCTATATCGACCAGATCCGAAACGTGCAATCCCACGGTCCTTACTACTTAGGTGGTGGATGCTACGGAGGTTTGGTCGCCTTTGAGATGGCCCGCCGTCTTCGATCCATGGGTGAGACTGTTAGCGTGGTGGCGCTGATGGATACGTGGAATTTCGCATACGGACGTTTCATCTCGAAACCGAAGCTGTTTTACTTCAACTCGCGTTTCTTCCTGCGGAGAACCCTCCACCATATGAGGACGCTCAGCGAGGTAAAGCCGCGAGATTGGGCAGGTTACTTTTTAGGTCGCGCCAAAACCTTTCTACAGTTGGCGAAATCTGTGGCCCGGATAGCCGAAGGCGGAGACGAAACTCAGTTTCCGGTTAGCCTCGTGGACACTAAGCTTCAGGGACTAGAGAGTCATGGAGAATTGCGGCAGATTCTGGAGCGGGTTCGAAACGCAAGCCACGTGGCAGCACTAAATTTCATTCCAAAACCCTACGACGGTCATCTCCTCGTGTTTAGCGCAAGAACGCGAGTTGACGACCCATATCGCGATGAGGCGCTTGGTTGGAGCCCTGTGGCACTGCGCGGTGTGACGTCCCATGTAATCGATGGGGACCATCTATCGATCTTCCGCAGCCCCGCGGTAGGCGCGATTGCCGAGAAGTTGGACAGAGCTCTTCAAGATGCGCAGCAGACTACCCAGGAGAGTGTTCAAAGCCGGGAAGCATTTCTTGTACAAGAACGATCAGAGGCTGAACTGGGAGAGATCAAATCCGCTGGCACGCAGATGTAAGAAGTATCTGGGCCACTCACCCTGCGAGAATCGGAGGTCCGAATCCTTGCGGGCGCAACCGTCCTGCAAGCTCAGGGCTGGGCCACCTCCATCAAGACATCGAGCTCTTTTGCAACACCCGAATCCGGATCGGAGAAGGGGAAGACGCCTGCCGGCCAGGACACCGGATTGAAGGTCGTGGCCATGGTGAGATTGAAGGGCGTCGACCATCGGTTGTTCGCGTAGTCGCCGAATCGATAGGTAGCGCCTGCGGGTAACGAGACCGATACGTACGGGTTTTCATTGGCCAGAGTGATCCAGACTGGACTCGTCGTGAGCGTGATGTTAGAGCCGGACAGAGGGTTTTCTGAAGTTTGTGCGGGGCCGGGCGCATCGGTCGAAACCTCCATTAGGACATCGAGTTCTTTTGCAACGCCTGGATCTGGATCGGAGAAGGGGAAGACGCCTGCCGGCCAGAGGACCTGGTTGAAGGTCGTGGCCGTAGTAAGAGTGATGGGCGTCGACCATCGGTTGTTCACGTAGTCTCCGAATCGATAGGTAGTGCCTGCTGGTAACGAGACCGATACGTACGGGTTTTCATTGGCCAGAGTGATCCAGACTGGACTCGTCGTGAGCGCGATGTTCGAGCCGGACAGAGGATTTCCTGAAGAGGGTGGAGGTGTCGCCGGCGGCTCGGGTGGCGGAGGAGATGGCGGGGGCGGAGATGGTGGAGGTGGCGATGGAGGAAGTGGCGGCGGAGGAAGCATCCCTGTCTGCAACTCCACCGCGCCGATTGCGGGCGGGTTTGGTCGTGGGTTTCCGTTGAAGTCGGCGGTGATGCCGGTGATAGCGACTCCGGTGCCGATGGCAGGACTCGTTGATGACAAGTTGAAGTTAAAGTTATCGAGTTGCGACTCACTCACCAGGGTCAATGGGGGTTCATTGACAAACAATGGATCGGAGCAAATATCTCCAGGCGAAGAACAATTGCCATTTCGCATATTGAAATAGAGGTTATGATCTTCGGTCACGACATCGGAGCTATCGCTGAAGTAGTACAGACCTGGAACATTGGCATTCGTCGGGTTGTATGTTGGTTGCAGAAAGCCGACCATGATGTTGTCGCGGAAGATATACGGGGTGGAACTGCAGGTGTTGGTTGTGTCGCAGGCCAGATCGAACATCGTAGAGGAGTAGCCCACAGCTGTATTGAATGCGAACAAGACTGAGCTGTTGGCAGCACTGTAAAACGAAAATATATCTCCGGCCGCACGGCAAAATACGCTGAGGTATGCTCCCTGCGTTCCCGTTGCGGCGTTGTAGTTAATTGGAGCTCCGGGAAGCTGCTGTGACATTCGCTGACAATTTCCGATGCTCAGATTATTGGCGAAAGTCGTGGTGGAGTTTGGACTGGTCCCCCACTTCCACTGCTGCCCCATGTTTCCGTAAGACTGGGAGTTGGTGATGGTGAGATTTGTGATTTGCGTATGCGGGCCTATGAACCCGTCTTTGGTGTTGTATGCCTGAATGCAGTGGTCGCAGGTAAACGAAGCAAGGGGCGTATCCTGCCCGCTCCATGAGTCTCCAAAGCCGCCGCTGTTGCTGTCGTAACAGGAGACGGCGGGGAAGGCATGCACGATTGGATATTCCTGATTGCAGCCATTTCCGATCATGGAGACGTAGCTGGCGTTGATGGAAGAACCCGGCGCATCGGGAGTGTCATAACCGTCGTCGAAGTTCCATCCGGCAAAGCCGTTGAAGCTTATATTGACGCGGCTCAGGGTTATTGCGCCGCCGATGGGACCCTGAATGCCGGTCAAGGGAAAGCCGTGAATCCAGAGATCGGTGAGAGTTACATTTTGTGTGGTCGCGGTCATGACAATACCGTAGGACGCGTAGTCATCGATGCCGGGATAGTTGGTGTTGCACGGACTCGGGTAGGCTGGTTGGCCGGCTTGAATGCACTGCGAGTGACGGGTTAGCTCGAGACATGCGACATCGACATATTGCGCACCGCTTAGATTGAGTGTAGTTATATCGCCGAAGCCTCCAAAGAGTTGCGTCATGTTGGATTGGCCGCATGATGCGTAGTTCTCGCCCAGGATACGAGTGTGCTGGCTTGCTGTTCCGGCAGGGATGGTCGGGTTGTAGCAGCCATAAGGAACAGAGCCGGAACCAATGCACCAGCTTTTCCCGTTGGCGTTTGGGGCGTTTGTGGCGTTGTCGATGCCGACGCGATAAGGGCCCCCGCGAACGATCACCGTGTCGCCACCTGCGATTACCCAGGCCCAGTTCTGCGAGGTTTGATCGTCGTAGAGAAATCGAAAGTCGTTGAAGGCGCAATGCTGATTTGCACCTGAGCCGGGATAAGAAGCGTCGCTCATGCCGTCACACTGCCCTGCCGGAACATTGGCATCGAAGCGGGTTCCACCATCAGGACGGATGTACCAGGTCGTCTGAGCACATGCCGTTGATGATTGAACATACAGAATCAGCAACAGCGATATGACCCATCGGAGGATAGTGCGCATTGTTTACTCCACAGGTTATTGGCGCGACTTCAACGGCTGAGAGCGCTTATAGCAACGTGCGCCGCCATCGAACTGTCTCTGCTTTGTCGTCACGTTTTCCACCATCAGGTCAACGTATGGGGAGTCCTGAGGTGAGCATCGGGCCCGCCGGGTTCATATTTCACCGTGGTCTTCGGCAGCAGTGTGGAGTAGTGCAGGCCCGCACAAAGAAGCTTCTAATGCAGAAGCTGGTTGTATCGGCTATTCAGCGCGAATCATAAACCGCGCGGGTTTTGCTTGTCCCAAACATTTTTAGATCAGGTATATATTTTTGCGGGCACGGGCATCTGGGCTTCGAAAGGAGAGGGTGAGTTCATTCACTATCCAGCTAAAGTCCGCGCAGACACAGGAGATTTGATTGCAGCTATGGGCAGATCAAGTCATTGAAAACATTGAGAACGATTTGGCGTCGGCACAAAAATTCGATTTTCAGAGGACTACCTTTTGATTCCGTTACGGCACTCGACTACGTATCGCAGCGCCTGCTCCCATGTCATACCCATGGACTTGGCCAGTGCCATGCAGTGGTTGAAGAAAGGTGTGTCTTCGGGCGTAGGGCGAGCGAGTGCTTCCAGTTGGCGAGCGCGTTCTGCAAAGTCCGCGATAGTTTGAGGAATCATGTCGAACAGCGTATTAAGATGCGCTTCTATCGGCAAATCACCCAAAAGATGTATGGGATGCGTGAAGGTTGATTCGTTCAGACTCGACCGATCTTCCTCTATGGGGTCGACCACTCACACGCTTCCCTGTCGTTGACATCTCTGCTTTCCAGTGGGAAAATTTCTTCCTTCCCCGGGTGAATCAGGAAAAGAGGCTCCAATGCCGATACCTGTCCCAACCACCATAGCCACGGGTTATTTCGACGCCGGAGGCAGCGACTATAGGCAGCTCACCGACCAACTCTATATCGCGGATGCAGGCGCCAACACCATCAACGCACTAACAGCCCACACGCACGTCAAAACCGTGCTTGGCACTGGCTACACCTTCCCCCATGACATCGAACTCAGCAGTGACGGCATCCATGCCTATGTTACGGAAAGCCCGGGCACACTGTTAAAGCTCAGCCTCACCAACCTCAATCGCGCGGCCGCCACAGTCGTCGCCTCGGGCTTCAACGGTATCGACCAAGTCGCGCTCGATGAGACCCACGGCTTCGCCTATGTGTGCGAGTTCACCGCCAGCCAGATCCAACGCGTCAATCTTGCAACCGGCATAAAGACCGTCGTGGCCAGTTCCTTCGCACCTCGCGGCATACTCGTCACCTCAGACGGACGCTTCCTCTACGTCAGCAGCGACGCCGGCACCATCACTCGCTTCGACCTGTCCACAAGCACGAGCGTCGTCGTTGCCAGCGGCCTGAACGGCCCTCGCCATCTCACCTGGGCCGACGCCGGAGAGAGCGTCATCCTCTTTCCGCAACCCAACCCCACCGGCACGGTTCTCAAGCTCGAACTTACAGCAACGCCACCAAAAGTCACCGCCATCGCTGGTCCCGCGGCTGCCAACCCATACAGCGTCACCGTGCTCTCGCCCAATCAAATCCTCGTCACCAGCGCGACGACAATCGGCGAGGTCGATCTCACAGCGTCCCTCTTCTCTCCTGCCGGCCCTATTCTCCTGGGGATCGGCTTCGTCCCCGCCGACGCGGTTCATCTCCCCGGCGGCTTCGCCGACACCACAATGGACCCGACCTATTTCTTTCAGGTGAAGGACTGTCCCTTCGGAGGCACCCTTCCACTGATGATCAATTGGGAGAGCGCCCGCGCCATGGGAGCCAGCTTCTATCAGGTCTTCATCGGCGGTGTCATGGTCACTCAGCCCTTCGCCGACTATCTCTGGAGCGTCCCGCTCAATGTCTTCGAACTCCAGACCACAGTCCCCACCAGCGGCTATTACCCCTTGCGTTCAGCCGGTCAGATATGGCTCAACTTCTGGCTAGGTATGCTGCTCAACACCACTGGCCAACCCAACGGACTCAACACCATCAGCATCAAGCTCTTCTCAGCCATGAGCCCACTCAGCGAGATCGGACATGCCACCGACCCCGGCCGTTTCGCCACGCTCATGATCGACAACACCCAGCCCACCGCCGTGATTGAACAGATCCTGCAGCAACCCGGCAATGTTCCCATCAACACCTGCGCCATCGTCACTACGGGCGCACCGACATTCACCTTCCAGATCACCGCCTCCGCTCCGGCTCATCTTCTAGCCTGGAGCCTCACCGCTTACTGGGGAGATAACAAGTCGTTAGGCGTCTCCTCTGACAGCTACGCCAACCACATCACGCCATCCCGCATCTGGACGGGAATCACCAGCGTCGCTGTGCCGCCGCCGGGCCCCACCCCATGGAACGCCACAGTTACAGGCGATCCCACCTCGACCCACTGCGCCCATTCTTTCTTCCTTTATGCATGGGACCGCGTCATCAATGGATGGGGATATATTCACGGCCCTGCCAGCTATCAGAAATCCATCACTATCATGCTCTAAACGCTGACCATGGGTTGCTTGGACGGGCGAAATCCGGTATCTTAAGAGAGTTGCATTCAACGCAATGTGCGCCCGTAGCTCAGCTGGATAGAGCAACTGGCTACGAACCAGTAGGTCGGAGGTTCGACTCCTTCCGGGCGCACCATAATCCACATAAATCAATAGTTTACGCGAAGCAGCGCAAGCTGCTTTTTTCTTGTTTGCAGCAGAATGCAGCATCATGTCTGCAAATAAAGGGCTTTTGAGGTCAGCCGCTGCGACCGACCGGCGGCACGTTGGTGCTGGAGGGCCGATTCGGATTGAGTTGTGGAAGCCCAACAGCCGTTTCTCCACGAACGAATTCAGTTTCGATATTCATAGCTTCCTTGTAACTGCTCGTCGCTGCAAATCAAGCGGTCGCACACATAGACAGCGAACTGATCGCCCGAAGGTCTTCCGGAACGATGGCTATCTGTGTATCCAGCGCAGAAGTTACTTTGCAACCTTCTGAGACCCCGATGCGAAGATAATGCGGAAAGCATAAGCCGGTTGCTCGGAGAGCTTATCTGACAACTTGATATGCAGGCCGTCCTGCTTCTGTTCGAAGGCGAGTTTGGAGTTCGCGCCAAGCATTTGGACTGACTGAATCGGCTGCGATGTTGCCGCACTCGTTCCGAGAGACTGGATAACAGCTTCGCCGGAGGTTGGCCACGCTAGTTCGATAGCGTAAAGGTCGGGACCCTTGGTTGTGAAGCGGAAGTCCTGCGCGGTATAAATCTGTGTCTCCGTATCGTGGAATGGTCCCGCCTTGACGAGAGTTGGGCCTTCGCCAAAGATATTCCAAGGCCGTGTGCCATAGATAGCGTCTCCGTTGACCTTAAGCCAGTCGCCGACAGATAGCAGAACCCTTTGCACTTCAATAGGAATAGTGCCATCGGCGCGTGGACCTATGTTCATGAGAAGGTTACCGTTTTTGCTGACGACATCGACAAGCTGATGCACGATGAAGGCCGGCGATTTGAAAGTATCGTTCTCTATATATCCCCAGCTCTTATTACTGACAGAGGTATCCGTCTGCCAATAGTCAGGACTAATGCCTGCGAGTTGGCCGCGTTCCAGGTCGAGCACAGCAGAGTTCTTCTGCATGGCTACATGCTTGTAGGTGATGATCCCAACGGGACCGTGTTTGAGTGACTCGTTGTAGTAGTAAGCCGCAAACTCAGCCAGATAGGGACGGACGGACGGCTGGCCGATCCACCAGTCGAAGAAGATGATCTCTGGCTTGTACTTCTGCACGATCTCCGCATTTCTCGCCACCCAGTCCTGTGCATAGGCGGGACTTACATACGTCCAGTCAGTAGAAAGATCATTGCCACCAGGCGCAGGCGCGTCCTGCAGTTGGATCTGAGCCGGGCCGTAGAAGGCAGCGTACTTAGAATCGTTCACGTCGGAGGGCTGCTTGCGACCGCCATCAAGGAACCAATCGTGCTCGATTCGGTGGGATGAGGCGCCGAGATGGAGGCCCTCAGCCCGGACAGCTTTGGCCAGGTCGCCGACGAGATCACGCTTAGGCCCCATCTTCGCAGCGGTCCAGTCGGAGAGATCGCTGTCATACATGGCAAAGCCGTCGTGATGCTCAAAGACCGGAACTACATATTTAGCACCGGAGTCCTTGAAGAGCTTCGCCCACGCCTGGGGATCGTAGTGCTCGGCCTTGAACATCGGGATGAAGTCCTTATAGCCGAACTGCGTCAGAGGGCCATATTTTTCAACGTGGTGCTTATTGATAGCAGAGCCCGCAAGGTACATCTCGCGTGGATACCACTCGTTGCCGAAAGCAGGAACGGAGTAAAGGCCCCAGTGGATGAAAATGCCGAATTTCGCATCTTTGTACCAGTCTGGAACCTGGTAGCGCGAGAGAGTATTCCAATCGGGACGGAAAGGACCGTGCTGCGCATCCCGGTCGACCTGCTGCAGGATTATGGATCTAGTCCCGTCATACTTGGAACTGGCCTTGATCCACTGCGCGGCTAAATCTTCAGGTAAGTCTCTGGCTGTGGGGGCGGCGGGAGACGCCGCCTGCGCGTGGGCTACTCCGCGACAGACGAGAACTGATGCAAAAAGAAAGGCGATGGCGGAAATTCGGAGTTGAGACATATGTTATTGTAGTGAAACTTAGTTTATACGATAACTCTATCGATAAAATAAGAGAATTGCACTCTTTGAAACGGAAGAATCATTTTAGGGATAGTGGTTTGTTGCGGAACGTAGACAGCCTTCCAAAACAAAAGGAGACGCATGCAACGTCGCAAACTTGGGAAGACAGCGTTGGAGATTTCTGTCCTTGGATTTGGAACGTCACCGTTCGGAAATGTATTCAGGGATACAGACCCGCAAGACAATCGGGACGCTGTAGATGCGGCAGTTGATGCCGGGATCAATTTTTTCGATGTCTCGCCTTACTACGGACTCACGCTGGCGGAGGAGCGACTTGGTTGGACGCTGGAGGGAAAGCGACAGAAAGTAGTATTGGCCACAAAGTGTGGACGCTATGGAGTAGAAGAATTCGACTTTTCGGCCACACGTATCAGACGGGAAGTGGAAGCGTCGTTACGACGTCTGCGCACAGACTATGTAGATCTTCTTCAGGCGCACGATATTGAGTTTGCCTCCTTCGATCAGATAATCCAGGAGGCCATCCCCACGATGCGTGAACTGCAGGCCGAGGGGAAAGCGCGGTATATCGGGATCACAGGATACCCAGTTGGCATGTTGAAGCGTGTTGCGGAGCAGGTGCCAGTGGACAGCATCCTCTCATATTGCCGGTATAACTTGATGAATACGGATATAGAAGCAGAGCTAGCGCCGTTTGCAGAGGAGCGCGAGATTGGCTTGATCAATGCGTCTCCGCTGATGATGGGCGTGTTGACCGATAGAGGTGCCCCGACTTGGCATCAGGGGTCTGAGCGCTTGAAGGATGCAGGACGGCGGGCGGCTATTGCTGCTGCTCAGCATGGAGTAAATATCTCCTCGCTGGCGTTGCAATTTGCGGTCGCGCATCCTACGGTGACAAGTACGCTCGTTGGAATGGCTACAGCGGAACAAGTTAAAGAGAACCTGCGCTCAGTGGAGAGTGCCGTGAACCCGGCGGTGCTTAGCGAAATCCAATCTGCAATCGGAAATGGCTTCACGACGACTTGGCTGACAGGGCTACCCGAGAATGCCGACTATACAGAAGAGGTATCCTAGCGGCCGTTTGTAAAGAGATCCTTACCCACTATCGATCAGAATTGCTCGAACACTCCAGCTCATTTGCCGCAGGGCGCCCCGGTCGGTCTATTACAGAAATAAATTGCTCGATGCTGATTCCACCCTCCCCGTTCTCAGTTTTGGTCGTCTCTCGTGCTTCACGGAACAATTTCATTTCGCGTTCAGCGGCCTCTGCACGCCCGGTCTTCTTATACGCGGCAGCCAGTCGGTAATGTGCCTCTTTCATCTCCGGGGCTAGTCGCACAGTGGCTTCGAACTCCCTCGCGGCATTCTCGTAGTCGTCCCGATGCGCGTACACCGTACCCAGTTGAAAGTGCGCTTTCGTGAGGCTGGGGTCAAGCGCAACCGCCTGCTTCAATAGCGACTCCACGCGATCACTATCAGTGACACCTCCATTCACATTCCCATGCAAAAGCCCCACGGCATAAAAGTAATGGGCTTCGGCATTAGCAGGGAAAAGTTCGAGATAACGCTTCAAACTAGCGCGAACCTCTTCACTCTGCGCTCCAGAGACTTCAAACGCCCCTACAAGAAATGGGTACGGCCGCGGATCGGTGGGATTCAAATCTGTCGCATGTATAAATAGCTTGACTGCCGCTGAGCTATGCCCCTCAAGGAATTCTGCTGTTCCAGCGCCGATCAGAAGTGTCATCGAGGATGGGTGGCGCTCAATGCCGGCGTTGAAGACTTTCGCCGCATCCTCAGGCAATCCCGCCAAAATCAGTTCATACCCTATGCCAAAGCTGTTTTCTTCGCTGGGGTCTTTTTCTGACGCAAGTTTATATTCCTCTGACGCTTGAATGAACCGGCCCAATCCCTCCTCTGCGCGAGCTAACAGTCGATGCAAGTCAGCGTCTTTCTGACTCGCAGGCAACGATGTCAACAGTTCATGAGCAGTCTCGAACTGTCCGCTCATCAGCAGCACCTCGGATAGATCCCGTGCTGCCCGGAAATCGTCTTTGTCGATTTGTCGCGCGCGTTTGAGATATGGGATTGCACGGCTTGCCGATCCATGGGCAAGATAGAATTCACCAAGCCGACGGTTGATATCGGCGTCTTGAGGATTCGCCGTCACGGCCTTCGTCAGCTCGGGCTCAAGCGTACAAGGCAGGTCTTTCGAAGCTAGAGAACCAGTGCCGTTCTCCGTGCGCCTTATATCCGCTATTCCGGATATAAGGCCAGTGGCTGCGGCAGCATTTGCCGGAGCCGAGTAGCCACCTGGATCAATCAGGCCACGAACGCCTGCAGGCTCAAACTTAAGACGCGGCTGAGATGTCGTCGCGTCCCCTTCTTGCAAGAGTTGACTGAGGATAAAGTCTGATACTACAGAAGCGGATGCTGACGATATTGTGACTACCCTTGGGGTCACCGCGCGAAATCCACTCCGTTCCGCTGAAAGCTGACATTTGCCGGGAAGTATATCTACGAATCGGTATGCGCCGTCTTTACCACTGGTCGCCTGTAGGGGCTTTTCGGGAGCCGGTTCGCAGATCATCCTAATTTGCGCTCCGTCGAGGGGATTGCCATGAGCATCTCGAACAACACCGGTGATCGTTGCAGCTTCAGCAAGAGTCGCGCACCATACCACGAACATCCATGCGCCTACAAAACATCGTCTCCAAACCCCGATGTGTGGAACTCTCATCTTGCCACCGTCTTCTCTAATGCCATGCGCACATTCGCATTGTCCGGATGCCGATCTAGAAACTCTTTGAGTATCTCTCTCGCCGTCGCAGACTGACCCGCACGATTGTAGACAATCGCTGAATTGATAACCGGTCGATCGAAGTCCGGAGCAAGCTGCCTACATCTCTCGAACTCTCGTAAAGCGTCCTGCGCGTGGCCTGTCTGCAAAAGAACTGTCCCGAGATTATTGATGGCATCGACGTTGTCCGGTCGGAGGCGCACCGCGGTCTCCAGTTCCTCTCTCGCGCGCACCATGTCATCCTGAGCCACGAAGGTCATTGCCAGCCCAAGATGTAGATCTGCATTTTCGGGAGCTTTTGCGATAAGCTCCTCCATTGCTTTCTGCGCATCTGCGGGCCGTGCCTGGAACTGGTAGATGCGCATCATGTTTTGAACCGCCAGCAAATGATTGGGATTAGCCCTCGCGGACTGCCTGAATTCCTCAAGCGCCTCGTCATACTTCTCTTGCTCGCCTGCAATCATGCCCAGGTTGTTCCAAGCATCAGAATCCTGCGGATTCAGACGAACAGCCTCGCGTAGGCACCGCTCGGCGTCTGTATACATCTTCTTGCTCAAATATATTGTCCCTAGATTGAACCACGCGCTGGCGTGACCGGGATCGTCGTCGATTGCCCGCTGGAAAGCAGCGGTCGCTTCATCCAGATAGCCGTATTCCACAAACGCTATACCGTAGGTGAAATTATCGCGTTTCATCGCGTTGCCGTAATAAGGCCCTGGAAACGGCATAGCACGCGCAAATCTCGCCTCAGACGTTGCAGGTGCGGACTTCCAGTCGTCAGCCACATTCTGCGGCATCACAACTCCCTGGTAGACGCGAACAATCGCTCCGCTCTTGTCGATGAGAAACGATATCGGGAAGTTCAAGTCGCACCGGCGATCAAATAGATAGCGGTACTGAATGTTCCACACTGCTAAAGCGTGTTCATCTGCTACGAGAATTGGAAATGCGATTTTCGCTGCAGTATAGAGCTCTTTGGCCGCTTCCTGATCGGAGCCGTTGTTCACCACCACCGCTATGACCTTGACGCCGGTGGACGAAAGCGCAGCTGAAGCCTTTTGCAGACCTTCCAACTGCCTTTGGCTATCACTGCAGTCAAGGCGAAAAAAAGTGAGCAGTACCGCCTGCCCGCGCAATGCGCTCAACTGATGTGTCGTCCCATCTAGGTCTGGGAGCTTGAGATCCGGCCCGAACAATGGCGCAATCAGCCAGGTACTTACAGTGTTGTTGGTAGCCTTTGGAGCCATCAGTTCAGCTATCGATGTTCCAGACCTCGAACGCGAAGGCCGATACGCGGTAGATTTGAACTCATTTTTGCCTTCTTCAATCTCGACGCGATGGTTGACCGGGATATTCTCATAACGAGACACAGTTCCGGAAGGCCAGCGCACCGAAATCGTAATGGTTTGAGAAGCTTCTCCGACACCAAAGAAGAGCTCCTTCGTGTGCTGGGACGCAAAACCCGAACCTGCCGAGACGAACTTCGTCTGTCGATTCGCGCCGGCCTCGATAGTGATCATTGATCCTATCGCGTCACGATTGCTCGTGTGGCCTGTCAGTCGAAAGACGACCGAATTGCCGATACCTTCGAGGTCATTCCGAAGGATTCGCAGCTGCGGCCCCGTACGATTCTTCAGTACAAATTCCATCCGCCCATCGTGATCGAAATCGCTCAATGCATAGGCTCGGCTGTCGTCCCGCAGATCTAGTCCAAGTACACCTGAGATATCGGAGAAAGTGCCGTCGTGATTATTTACGAAGAAAACATTTCGTTGATAGCCACTCCAACTGTAGCCAGAGCGGACCAATTCATTTACTGCATTCCAGGACATCTCATAATCGGGCGACGCGCCGGGTGGAACCGCCGACCGCTGTGCCACTTGCCGCCAGAAAAAGCTTTGTAGATCGAAGTGATTCGAACTCGAGACAAACCCGTTTGCTACGTACAAATCGGGATAACCATCGTTATCGAAGTCCCAAGAGGAACAGGACCACGACCAGCCACCTTTGGCCGTCCCAGCTTCTATCGACTTGTCTGCGAATGTGTCGTTGCCACTGTTCCGATAAAGTGAGTTGCCGGCGTTGTGCTTCCGATACAGCGCCCTTATCTCGGGGGACATCTCAGGGAGGAAATGCTCGTCTGCCGTAATCCTCTTCCCTTCCCTGAGCCACATATTGGCGACGTACAGATCCTGCATTCCATCGTTGTCGTAATCGAACCAGCAGGTGCTCATGCCGGGCCCATAGTCCTCAACGCCAGCTTTCGCGGAGATATCCGTAAGCGTTCCGTCACCATTATTCCGGTACAGATTCTTGCGGCCAAAATCGTTTGCGACGTATAGGTCCGGCCAACCATTATTGTCGTAGTCGCACCACTCTACTGCGAAACTGAAGCGATTGTTATTCTGATCAACCCCGCTTGCAACTGTCACGTCTTCAAATGTTCCGTCCCCGCGATTGCGGAACAGGAAATTCGGAGGACCGTTCTGCGCGTCATAGTAGGGCGACGGAAACTGATATTGGTTTAATCCTTGATAGTAGCTGTACACGCAAAAATAGATATCGAGGAAGCCATCGCGGTTGTAGTCCGCCACTGCCGCACTCGTAAATGTTCCCTGAGGTGGCCGTGCAAAATGAAACGCATCGGGCTTTGCTTCAAATCGGCCGTCACCCACATTAGTGAACAGCAATGGACCTCCGCTGCGCACGACTAGAAGATCTTGTCTTCCGCGATTCAGGAAATCGACGAATAACGCAGATGCGGTGCCGTCAAGAATACCGACACCGGATTTCTCAGTAATGTCCTCAAAGGTTCCATCGCCGCGATTTCGATACAGGCGGTTTGGCAAACCTGAAGGCTGACACACATAGAAGCTATCGAATCCGCTGCCATCAATATCGCCAACCGCAATCCCGTGATTTCCGTACACGTCAATGCCGCTTGCTGCATCTAATGCAGCTCTCCAGTCATCGATTCCCGGCAGAAGTTGAGCCATCCCTGGCGTCCCCGCAGTCAAGCATTGCGCGGTAATCTCCGTGAATCCTGGCCCAGTCAGTCGGCTGCGCACCTCTGTGTTCGCAGTCCACCGTTCTGCTATCCAGTGCTCAGCGTCGTTTCGCTTCCATGAAATTGCCCATGAACCGACCCGCTGCTCTCGCGTTCCATCTTTGCCAGTACCGACCAGGTCACAATGAAGATCGGTGTCAACGCGCAAAGGGGACTCGCTGACGATACGAACCGCGTAGATCTCGAGTTCGACAACTTGCAATGAAGCAAATGAGGCGATATATGCCTCCCAACCGTTGAGAAAGCTTTCGCGATTCGTTGTCTCCTTGCCTCGAAACGATCGTCGCTCGATGTGCAGCGGCACGGTTGCTCGCAGTGTGATCGTCTCGGAAGGTTGCAAAGAGGATGCCGTGATACTTTCCGATAGACTGCGACGAATTGAGTCGAGGTCATGTACTGACCGGCAGAGCGCGGCGCTCCAATCTGCGAGTAGCTTCTCGATTTCTGCGGCATATACCTCTGTCGGAAACACATCGGTAGCGGGATCGAGCTTCGCGATGAATTTTTCAAGTAGTGGAGGATAGGAGGTTCGCGAGCTTGCAAGGCATACTGGTAAAGCCGGTTCTGAAACTGACAACGGGGAGGTCGTTGTCGACGCGAGCAACCAGCTTACTCGCGGTTTAGCCGCCTGTAGTGCAAGGTAGGATCCCCCACTTAATAAAAGAGTACGCCGAGAAAACATTGTTGCCGACCTGAATCCTTAGGGTTGTTTTGAGGGATTCTTCATATTCGCCAGAAAAACTCTGACGTGTGCCACCAATTGTCGTGGCACACGTCGGGATAACAAAGGTTATAAACTTCTGAAGGACTTAGAACGACACCTTCCCCGCCAATTGAATTACGCGGTTCGTCCCCGTCGTACTTGTGATTGTGTTGAACCCGCCGCCTCCTAGGTTTCCAACTGGATTTGCTAGATTCGGATGGTTGAAGAGGTTGAAGGCCTCGGCCCTGAACTGGAATTTGAACCGTTCGTAGATGGGAATATCGCGGAACAGTGAAAAATCGACGTTCCAGAAGCCTGGACCACGTAGCGAGTTGAGCGGTGCGTTTCCATATGTTCCTGGCGCTGGAAACGCAAATGCAGATGCATTGAACCAATTGGTGATTGTATGAGGTGCTCCTTGCTCCGGATTACCAACAAAATTTACCCTTTGGGTGCCGCCGCCTGCATTTGCGACATCACTATTGGCGCCGTTCTGAGGGTTGATAACCGTTCCACTACGCGCCGTAATGATGGAGTTTATCTGCCAACCGCCCAGAATTATGGCGCCTGGTCCGGTAGTTACAAACTGCCTGCTCTTGCCAAAAGGAAGTTGATAAGCCGTATTGAACGTCGTAACGAGTGGAACATCCAGATTCGAAGGACCACGATCGGCAGCGAGGTTATACGGGTTTTGAACACAGATATTGAAGTCGGTCCCACAGATGGCCAGCGCCCTACTCTTGGACCAAGTGAAGGTGAAGTTATAGACGAACCCATTGGCATACGCCCGGGACATCTGGGTCTGCAGACTGTGATAGCTTCCGGTACCCGAACTAATCAAAACGCTTCCTGGCGCTCCGAAAATTTGATCCGGAAAGACCTTGGTCGCGTTGGTTGAAGGTTGCGCGACGTTATAGGGATCATTGATCGTCATGTGCTGCGTCTGGGAACCTATATATCCAATTTTGAACGTGCCGATCTTGTTGAACTCTTGCTGCACCTCTGCGTTCCACTGGACCGAAGAAGCGCTCTGCCATTTGACATCCTGGAAGCCCAGGCCGCCCGCGGGAAGCGGACTGCCCGGCAATACAGGAGCACCATAGAATGGGTTTTGCCCCGTCACTTGCGTGCCATCCGGCTTCAAGGAGATACCTGCAACATTCAGATTTTGGCTGCTGGCAATCTGAGCAAAACCGGAAGGCCATGCGCCACGGTTTTGCTGCGCCACCTGCAGCGGCAGTCCCCATGTGTCGAAGGTGCGTCCTGCGCCCACACGGAATGTCGTCTGCGGGAAGACTTGATATGCAAGCCCCAAACGTGGCTGGAAATAGGTGAAATATTTATCAGTGTTGGAGTTGCTAGGCCCAATGATTACGTTGGGAGGCAGCGGACCCGATGGAAGGTCTACGTTGCCTTTCGCGATCTGATACTTACGGGTGTAAATGTTATAGACCGCGAGTCGGTTGTCAGTTTCCGTCACTGGAGAACTGTAGTCCCAGCGCAGACCGTACGTTACCGTCAGTTTTGGCGTCGCGCTCCAGGTATCCTGCGCGAAGAGGCTCGTAGTGTTCTGGCGCAGATTGACACCTGTATTCCCCAGGTTTCTGGTTGCGTCGATCGGCAAGCTCAACAGCAGACTAGCCACCGGATCACCGCCCGCCCCCAGGTCACCGGCATTGGCGTTAAAGGTTGGACAAGACGCATTGGCTGTCGTAGCAAACTGGCAAGCCGTATTCCACGTTCCCTTATTCGAGAAGTCGAAGTGATTGCCGGACCAGTTGGTATACATCGCCGTATGGTAGAACGAGGCTCCGAATTTTAGACTGTGGTGCCCCTCGACCTTGGTCACAGAACCAGCGGCCTGGATGATCGACATCGGACCGATCGGACCGGCGCCATTCCAGAAACCGCTATAACTTCCACCATTCAACCCCATGTCGGGCACAAGCGTGAACGGCGTCAAGCCGGGGTTTTTGTTCCAGCCAGCGCCCAAACCAGCCGCCGTAAAGAGTGCATCCTGATCCGCAGGCAAAATAACCTGTTGAGGAATGTTCAGAGCATTATAGGAAACCGTAACCTGACTGATCAGGCTTGGAGTATAGGTATGGGTCCAACTGCCGCCCGTATTCTTGCTATTGAAACCAGTCGTAAAGATGTCGGCCAGCGACGCCGCCGATGAGACGGTTGCTTCGTTCTGGCTGTAACGACCATTGAAGACGTCCTTCGTCCCGAGGTTGTAATCAATTCGAATCGAGCCCTGGTCGCCTATCGTCCGGTTACCCGTTGTCGTATATAAGTTATTCGATCCATTCGTCAGTGGAGCATTTGGGTGGGGATAAATGCCATTCAAATACGCCAGCATTCCGGCATCGATCCTTGAGGCCGGTACCTTATTTCCTGCAAAAGCCGCCACAGTGTGCGTGGTCGGATTGTAGGTAGTGGGGTCGTAGATGGTTGGCGAGACACCTCCCGGCAACACTCCGCTGAAGTCGCCGGCACGCTGCGCATCTGTCGGAACCGTGGAGAAGCCAGGTGTAGGCTGAACCTGACGGCCGCCCTCATAGTTTGCGAAGAAGAACAATTTGTTCTTCAGGATTGGTCCACCCAGCGAGCCGCCGAACTGATTTTGGTTATAGGGAAGTTTGGGCTGTGGCGTACTGCTGAAATTTTTAATCTGCGTATTGAAGACCTTATTACGCACGAACGCAAAAGCCACACCATGCAAGCTATTGGTTCCGGGCATGGTAATAACATTGACGATAGCTCCGGTTGCCTGGCCAAATTCGGCTTGATCCGTATGGGACTGCGCCTTGAACTCCTGAATAGCGTCAATCGATGGGCTGAAAGAGAACCCGCCGAAGAAAGGGTTCGAGTTGATCATTCCATCAAGAAAGAAAAGGTTGCTACGGTTAGTCTGGCCATTCACGCCAGGGCTTGCAGCGCCAGCGCCGAAATTCGGTGCCTTACCAGCATTCTGGGAGTTGTCGATCGGGACCACGCCGGGTGCCAATTGGAGCAACTGGGAAAATTGACGTCCGTTGAGCGGAAGGTCTACTACCTGCTGTTGTGTAATCACGGTGCCCAGTGTTGTGTCATAGTTGGCAATCGAGGATCCACTGGCTGCGACTTCAACCGTCTGCGCGACGTTGCCGATCTGCAGCGCAAAGTTCAGGGTCGCGATCTGACCTACTTGTAATTTGATGTTCGTCTGCTTCACCGTCTGAAATCCGGCGTGCGTGGCGGTGAGCTCGTAGTTGCCAGGCTGCATCGCTGAGAGAAGGTATTCGCCCCCAGCACCGGTCACGGTACTGCGGAGGACGTCGGTCTCAATATTTCGAACGGTAATAGCAGCGCCTGGAACGACTGCTCCCGTGGAATCGGTCACGATTCCTTGCAAAGTTGCGGTATTCAACTGGGCAATCGCAGGAGGCGACCCCAACGCTAACACTGCCCCGACTGCGAAGATCAACACTAGCGTCAAGAGAGTTGGTCTGCGTACGAATGCATCTGCCTCGAATGTGGCAACCGCAGTGAGCTGCCTCAAGTACTTTCCTACATTCCGTGTCATTTTGATATCACCTCAATCGAATCGATGCCTCATCTCGCACCACAATGAATTGTCGTTTACTTTATCGAATAAACATTGGGTAAAAAAGAGTGGATAACGTTTACTCTTACGTATAAACAACTGTCAAGGGAATTCATCTGTGGCGGGGAAATCAAACAAAATCCCTCGCAATTTCCGAAAAGCCGAACTAGTCGATGCCAATGGAAAACAACCTGGCTTTAGTGTTTTTGGGATGTACGAATAGCCTCATCTAGAGCCTTCCGGGCATCCACAGAATCGGGACGATAAATCAGGGCCTGCTGAAATTCTTCTGCTGCCTCATCCGAATGGCGTTGCACAAGAAATATCCTGCCCAACGCTAGATGAGCCTCTACATTGTCCGGCGCCACCAGCAGAACCTTGTGATATTCCAACGCCGCTCGATCAATGTCTCCGATGTGTTCATAGCTGTTGGCCAGGAGATACCGGATGTCGACCGCCCCAGGCAACAGTGCGAGCGATCGAAGCAATTCCCCAATCGCTCCCAACGTGTCGCCATCGGTGCTGAGTCGTTTCGCAAATACAAAATGTTCTGCCGCGGTGTCGCTTAGTACACCTCCACCAGGTTGCATCGTGGGCGTCTCCGCACTCGCCGCAGAGGGCCCAACATCCCCCCCCGATCGCAATAATTGCAGCTCCGCCAGAATGCGCGGATTGGATGGAGCGAGGCGTGCAGCCCAAGAAACTGACGCTAAAGCATTTTCACGTTTTCCTTGCAGCCGCTGAACTCTCCCAAGATCGAACCATGGCATTGCCTGCCCGGGCAACAGAGATATAGCCAGTGTCAACTCCTGAGCAGCCCCGTCCATGTCGCCCTTGTCGGCAAGAATGAGGCCAAGATTGTAGTGAGGTACTCCATAATCCGGCCTGAGCAATATCGCTTTTCGCAAAGACGTCTCTGCCCCCGCCATATCGCCCTTCGATGCCATCTCCATGGCAGAGTTGCTTAGTTGTGACGACTCAATCGCATCAGGCTCTCGCTTACCCAAAGCGATGGCTTCATCGAACTCGACCTTGGCCTCATGGGGCCTCTTTAAAGACTGCAGGACCCTCGCCAGCATATAGTGCGCATCCTGCAGATCAGGGTTGAGACGCAGGGCTTTCCGGAGTTGTTTCTCCGCATCTTCTCCTTGTCCCATGCGGAACAACAGTTTGCCCAATGCACTACTTGCCTCCGCGTAGTCACCTTTTGCTGCGATCGCCTCACGGTATTCCTTCACCGCTTCGGCGAGGCGCCCGCTGTTCTCTAGCGCAATCGCAAGATTGAAATGCGCCGACGGCAATGACGGGATCAAGCGTATGGCGTGCTCCAATTCAGGAATCGCAAGATTCGTCTGTCCGACGGCAGTCAACCCAACACCAAGATAGTTGAGTGCCTCCGGGTAGTCAGGCTGTAGCTTCAGTGCTGCGCGAAACTCCGCTATCGCCGCAGGCCAATCGAGCTTGCTCTGCGGGTTGCCGATCAAGGACAACCCAAGCATGTAGTGCGCTTTCGCAAAATCCGGTTGCAATTGGAGTGTGTGACGAAAGGTTGTCTCGGCATTCCTAAAGTCGCCAATCTGCCCGTAGAGCACTCCTATCTCGTACCATCCGGCCGCGTTGCTCGGCTCAAGCCTAACTGCAGCTCCGAGGTCAGCCATGGCTGCAGAAAAATTGCCTTTAGCTACCTCCTCTGTTCCAGCATGCAGCAGTTTTTCATAATCACCCTCCTCCGCACGAACAGAACCGGCGCATAAGAATGAAATGATAAGAATCAGACACGCCATAAGCTGCGTTGGATTGTCTGCCAAGGTCTGTCTGCCCGAGTTCATTGAATAACCATCCCTTGAGCAAATACCTTTGTCATCCGCACCCACAAACGGCTCGTCCAGCATGGAAGTCCTGAACAAACAGTACATCAGGCAAGATCATTGTGGAGTGACCTTGACTAGTATGCTGGCGTGCGGCCTTAAGGACACATGAATCCCACTGACCTCTCTCGTATCCTTGTGCAGCCAGAGATCGCGCACAGTGGCCTTGGAAGCGGGAACTTCAACCGAAGTCCACGGAAGGTTGATGTCCCTTGCAGTGTCGCCGATATTGAAGACTGCAACATACTTCGACTTGGATCCGGGGACATCTGCCGTCCACGCGACCGTGGTGCCTTCGCGAAAGGACTGCCGCCCGTTGTCGCTATGTTGATTCACGTCCAGCACCTCAGGGTTGGTCAGGATATCAATCGTGAAGGGATCACTCGATGGAATATCTCCACCAAACATCAGAGGCGATCGGAAGATGGACCAAAGCGACATCAGAGTGTATTGCTCATCGTGCGTTAGCAGGCTGGGCCGGTCATCTCCGCGCTCTGCACGAAGGCCGATGTGACCTAGAGGAAGCATGTCTGCGTCAGGCCAGCCACCGGGATGCACCTTACCCTGCCAGCTCTTCATCAGGTCAAACTGATTCTTGACATCGATCCAACGGTCCCAGAAATCGTTGGAGATTCGCCACAGCTGGGCGTTCGCCCTGAGTTCTTCATATTTCTCCACCGGTGCTGGTCCAGGCGAGAGGCTGAGAACGATTGGACGACCCGTCTTCCGAAGTGCAACGCTGAGGGCGTGGATCTCGGGACCACGAAAGGGCATGCTCATATCATCGGCTTTGACGTAGTCCACTCCCCATGAAGCATAGAGTGCTGCGATAGAGTCGTAATAGGCCTGAGCGCCCTGCTTGGACATGTCGACGCCATAGGTGTCCTCCATACCCTCCCATTTGCAGACATTCACCTTGTCCGCGACGTCTGCGGCATGAAATTTCGTGCCCTTGATGGGTAGATTTCTTTCGACTGCCTCGCGTGGAATCCCACGCATGATGTGAATGCCAAACTTGAGTCCTTTGCTGTGGACATAGTCGGCCAAGGGTTTGAACCCAGCATCGTTTGCTGCAGAAGGAAACCGATTTGGCGACGGGACAAAGCGTCCATATTGATCCATCGTGACCTCACCGCGAGCGATGTATCCATGCGATTTGGCCTTGGGCTGATACCACTCAATATCCACAACAACATACTGCCAACCAAACTTAGCAAGCTTTGCGGCCATCGCATCCGCATTCGCTTTCACCTCGTTTTCCTTAACGGTAGGACCGAACGAGTCCCAGCTGTTCCAGCCCATAGGCGGTGTTGGAGCGAGTGTCTTGGTGGTAGAAGGGACAGGACTACAGAACGCAGTCGCGGCGGAAACACCCAGCACTAGGAAGCTACGGGAGAGAGCACGGAGATACAAATTCATTCGGAGGGACCCTCTTGGAGTAGATGGAAAGAAATCGTTGTGAAGGCTTGCATAACCTCTAAGTAATCGATTACTTTATTCAAGACAAATAGTCGATGAGTTCGTCGCTTGTCAAGCAGAGTCTTTCAAAACATCGTCATCAAGCATCCCATCATTCCTTGACCCAGGGGTTAGCATGGACTTCGAAACAACGCGACGGCGCTTTATCACGCTATTCAGTTCTGCATTGGCATCCACACAAATCAAACACAGAGCACTTGCTGAAACTCCCACCTACTCATCTCCAACACAAAAGGCTGAGGCCAAAGATGTATTGATTTGGTTTGAGCAACCTGCCCCGGAATGGGCAGCCGCACTACCAGTCGGCAACGGCAGAATTGGTGCAATGATCTTTGGCACAGTCCAGCAGGAGCGCATAACGCTCAACGAGGACACCCTCTGGTCTGGCGGCCCGCGCGACTGGAACAATCCAGACGCAAAAAATCACCTGCCTGTGGTTAGAAAGCTCGTTCTAGATCAGAAGGATTACCAGGCAGCCGACCGCGAATGCCGAAGAATGCAAGGTCCTTACAACCAGGCCTATCAGCCGCTCGGCGATCTTCTGATCGACTTCGCGCATTCGTCAACGACAGGGAAATACAGACGTGAACTGAACCTCGACAACGCCACGGCAAAGGTCACCTACGAGGCTGACGGTACGACCTATACCCGCGAAGTCTTCGCCTCGAAGCCGAATCAGGTGATCGTAGTAAAGCTTTCATCCAGCAAACCCGGGGAACTCAATTGCAAACTTCGCCTAGCCAGCCAGTTGAAGTCAAAGATTGAAACATCTGGTGCAAATGAAATTCATTTGACGGGCAAGGCGCCGAAGGAGTCGGCTCCCAGTTATTTGTATCCTCCTGGAACGAAGTCGCAAGGATGGGTTCCCCCATCGATACCAACTCCCGGTGCAAAGGCGGGTGCGGTTGTGCCTACGGCCCCGAAGCCAAAACTACAGATGACCGAAGCGGAAACTGCAGCACAGGCCTTAGCAGATCAGCTTGCCGAAAACCCGATCCAGTACAGCGACGTATTGGGCGAAGGAATGCACTTCGCTGCGGTGCTAGGCGCAAGCACGACGGATGGAAAGATAACACGAGAGCCGGATGGCAGCTTGTCGATCCATGGAGCAAGTGCTGCCGTGCTTTTGCTGGGTATGGCAACCGGCTTCGAAGGCTTTGCTGTAGCACCGGCTCGTCCTTTGCCAGAAGTCTTAGCATCCGCCGCAAAGTATGTGAAAGCTGCGCAGGAAATTCCTTATGAGCGGCTTTGTGCTGCCAACATTGTCGATCATCAAAAATTGTTTCGACGCGTGAGACTAGACCTTGGCGACGAGAAGAATTCCCCTTCCCTGCCGACGGATAAGCGCGTTTCAGGCATGGCGGGCAACCCCGACCCATCGCTTTTGGCCCTCTACTTCAATTTTGGACGTTACCTGCTCATCACAAGTTCGAGACCAGAAAGTCAACCCACAAACCTACAGGGAATATGGAACTCGGAACTTCGTCCCCCATGGAGTTCAAACTGGACCTCGAACATTAACGTGCAGATGAACTACTGGCATGCACAAACGACCAATCTCTCCGAATGTCACAAGCCACTTTTCGACATGGTGACAGACCTCAGCAAGAATGGCGCGATCACCGCGAAGGTCAACTACGGCGCAAAAGGATGGGTCTCGCATCACAATATCGATCTCTGGCGCCAATCCGCTCCAGTAGGCATGGGAACGCTCTTCGCCGATCCAACATGGGCGAACTTCAGCATGAGTGGTCCCTGGCTATGCCAGCATCTGTGGGAACACTACCGCTTCACAGGAGACAAGAAATATTTACAGGAGACGGCATACCCTGTGATGAAAGGCGCAGCGGAGTTCTGTTTGAGTTGGTTGGTTGAGGATAAGAAGGGACAGTTGACGACGTGCCCGTCGTTCTCAACCGAAAACAGCTTTTTTGCTCCCAACGGAAAACCTGCCAACAGCAGTGCCGGTTGCACGATGGACATTGCTCTGATCCGGGAGTTGTTCAGCAATGTAGCGTCCGCAGCAGCTGACCTCGACGTTGACCATGAGTTCGCGGCGACGCTGGAAGCAACGATGAAGCGGCTGCCTCCATATCAGATCGGCAAGTATGGCCAACTACAGGAGTGGTATGAGGACTTCGACGAAAACCAGCCCGGTCAACGGCACATGTCTCATCTTTATCCGGTATATCCAGGGTGGGAAATCACATCGCACAGAAGGCCCGAATTATGGGCGGCGGCGAGAAAGTCGCTTGAACGACGATTGGCCAACGGTGGTGCTTATACCGGCTGGAGCCGCGCCTGGGCCATCGGGCTGTGGGCACGCCTGCTGGATGGTGACATGGCATGGGACTCACTCAAGATGCTGATTGAACATAGTACGGGCGCAAATCTCTTCGACACTCATCCGGCACACGAAGGAAGCATCTTTCAGATTGACGGAAACTTCGGAACCACAGCAGGCATCGCAGAGATGCTCTTGCAGAGCCACGATAACGAAATTGCGCTGCTACCAGCCCTCCCTGGCGCGTGGCCGCAAGGCTCCGTAGAAGGGCTCTGCGCTCGTGGCGGCCTGGAAGTCAGTATCGCCTGGAACAAGGGCGGTGCCGTGTCGGCCAAGGTGCTTGCATCGCAAACCAAGCAGCACACCTTCCGAGTTCCCAAGGGTCGAAAGCTGAGCCGAGTGTCCAATACTGCAGGCGCGACGCAACATCTTGTCCCTGGCGTCGACCCTCAAACCTTTTCCTTCACTCTCGAGCAGGGCCAACTATATCAATTTGAGTTCGAACGGACATAGGACGCCCTACTAACGCTTGGGAGTCTTCTTGGCAGAAGGTTTTCGAACCGGCATCTTCTTCTTGGGTATGACCGTCGATTTAGCGTTTTCTGGCACACGCGTCGAGGAGCGAACAACCAGTGTCGGCTCAAGGATAACGCTCCGGGCTGGTTGCTTTTCCTTTGACTCAATGAGATCGAGGACAATCTCCCCCGCGCGGCGCCCGATGAGCTGGCTATGCTGATCGACGCTCGACAGGGCAATTTTAAGCGCACTGTCGTAGTGCAGGTTTCCGCAGCCGATGATGGCGATATCTTCGGGTATTCGCAGGCCGGCATCCAGAATTGCATCCATCGCACCAATCGCCAACGGATCGTTATAGCAGAACACTCCATCGGGTCGCGGATTGCGCTGAAGCAAGAGTCTCATTGCCTCTGCTCCCTGTTGTCTGCTGTCGGTATCGACGTTCGTCCGGCTGATGACGTAATCCTTGGAAAAAGAAATCTGATGCCGCAGAAGAGCTTGTTTATAACCTTCTAGTCGGCCGGTACCCGTGCTGTTCCTTCGCCCGCTAATGTGAGCGATGCGCCGGCAACCTGAGCCGATTAAGTGTTCAGTTGCAATGCGGCCAGCAGCCGTGTCATCGATGCCAACGAAATTTGGCGATTGGCCTGGAAAAGTGCGATCAATCAGAACAAAGGGCGGCCCGTTTTGCCCAAGTTGATCAAACTGATCTCCCGACATCGCGGTCGATGCAATAACAAGAGCATCCAGCTGCCGCGCTAATAGCTGTCTAAGTTCTTGCGATTCAAGACCCGCATCTTCGTCCGAAGATGAAATGATAAGTGAGTATCCACGGGGTCGGATTACCGCCGAAAGAGCCTTCGCAATTTCTGCAAAGAAAGGGTGAATCAAGTCCGGGACGATAAGGCCTATTAAATAGCTGTGACCTGTAACCAGGCTGCGGGCAAGAATGTTGGGTTGGTAGTCGCGATCTTTAACGTGCTTCAGAACCCGGGCTCTAGTCTCCTCTGAAATATCAGGATGGTCCCGCAAAACCTTCGAGATAGTAACGACGGAGAGGCCAAGGTCTTTCGCTATGTCTTTCATACGTACGGGCATACCCAGCACTATACAAGGTGCCAAGGGTTCGTCGATATAACTCACCAAGCTGAAACCACGGGTCTCTTTGGCCAGAGTTAATTATTTGAAGACGGAATTCGGTACAGATGGGTTTCTGGTGGTTTCCGTGGAAGGTACACAAATCTGAAAGCAACCCAAAACAATCCAGCGGCTTCCAAAGATTCGGGGCACAGACTGAATCACTGCAGAACCTGCAATGTTTTGCTCAAACTGCTGCGGCAATAGTCAGTCGCAACGTAAAGGAGCTTTCAATGAGGGATCATTACAAACTCTCCGCTATGCCCATGTTTCCCACCGAAGATTTCTCAGATCACCTACTCGTCACTTTCACTGCTTCCAATAGCGTCAAGGCGCGGAGAAGGTGGACTGTTTATTGCGGCGATCTAACAAAACTATTTGGTCGTATTGTCGGCCAGATCGAGGCGGAGAAGATTGTTTCTGCCCTGAGTAAGGGGCTGGCCGTCGACTTCGGATGCACCTTTACACCTCGACAGATGCGTCCACTTGGCTTCCTCGAACTGGAATAAGCCATCTTATCGAGGCATGGATGACGCCAAGCAGAGTCTTCTGAAAACGATAGAGCGCCTCGGCAGAGAAATCGTGACTTGTCAGAACTCCATGGATGCCGGACGCCCCTGCCTTGGCACGTCGGCAGACCATCGGGAATGGCTACACAAGCTCCAGACAGAACTGTTTGAGGCCGAAGCCGCACTAGCCAAGCTGGAACAATGATGGCGTCTTGCGAAGTGCTAGCCACTTGCCAATTGAGCGCGAAGCCCTTTGACTTAGCCTGCTACCGTCAATCGAGGATTCGACCGGCTGGCTTCCTAAGGTCTGTCCTTCTCACAACGAACGCTTACGCTGGCACCCAGTTTGCTCGTACTCGCCCTTGCTCTTGCCGGATGGCAGTCGCAGGCGCACGCCCAGAACGCCGCACCGGACACGGCGGGGAAGATACATGAGACACCCGCGAGCCGGATCGTCTGGCATCATGTAGGAAGAGTCTTCATCAACCCGTCCAACGGCCAGTTTGTGTATGTGGGATATCTGGTTCACATTGGCGGAATCGATAGCTCGCTCTTCAACGGCTCCCCTGGCGAGAGCACCGCCTACTTCACGTTCAGCACGGACGTCGCACAGCTCACTCCCTTGCCCAATAATGGCGACGTCGCACTTGATCTTGTCTCGGCTGGAACTTTCAACGTCTACTACAACGCCAAACCAAATGGCGACTGGAGCAACCCCGCCAGCTTTTCGAGCGGAAAGCTGATCGCCACCTTTCAACGGAAGGAAAGTCTTTTCCGCAGATCGGACCTATTTCATTTCACAGTCTGTCCGAGACACTACTATCGAGCCACAGCTTTGAATTCGATGGCCAGACCTGGAATTTCAGCCACATCGCTCCGCACGGCATCACCTTCGCCCAATTCTTCAGCACAGCGCCTCAACCTGGAGCCGCAGAGTACCCTGTGGCGTTCTCAGGCGCAGGCACGGTAATGGCGATCGGCGATCCAGAAGGCCGTCGCTGAATGAGTAGGTTGCGATTAGGCGCTTATCGACGCCGGTTGCCCGCCCCCGAAAACTTGTTCTCATCACGCTCTCGGCTTCGTTTGGATGACTTGGCATTCGGTGAGTACCACCGGCGTAGCGCGCCTTAGCGTATTGTGTATCTCCGCAACAGTGTCCGTATAACGCATCAGGTCGAGCACTTCTCTTTCGATTCCTTGTGCTTTGACCGATGCTCGATACGTAATGTTCTCGGCGGACTCCCCCGGAGCGCCGAACCGCCCGGCGACCTGAACCTCGACCGATTCGACATCGATTCCTCGTGTCTTTGCTTCGCGATAGATGTCATTGCAATAGCAGGTGGCAAGCGCCAAAAACAACAGCTCGCCGCCATTCACACCTGAGCCAAAGCCTTCAGCCTTGGCGGGAATAGACAAAGACTGCGCCTTATCTCCGGTCCTAAGCATCGACTGATGACGTCCATCCTGATTGACTACAGTTGCTGAGATCTCCATCACTGACCTCTCTGCTAGTACATTCCTATGACACGGCGGCCAGTCTCCCCGTGATTCCGGCGATCCAAACCTCAACTGGCAACTTCAGGGTTATGCACTTATTGAGAGTAATTTATGTGGAGAAAGGCCGAACCTGGAGACGTTGAGCCGAGTAGCCACATCGTTTTCTACTGAGCGATTCGGCGGAGGACGGTGATGGGAATGGAGCCATCGGGACGAGCAGGAACTCTCCAGCTGAGAATGTCGCCCTTAAGTTCGTATGCGCGCACTTGAGTGGTGTCGTCATAGTTCGGAAAGGTTGAGCGATCAATCTTCATCGTGACCTTGCTGGTCGTCGGATCGACGCTGTAGGTGCCGAACGAGCAGCTGGAGCTAAGGGCCGCATCTTTGTACTCGTCGAATGTGCCCTTGGCTCGATCGTTCCCGGCGAACTTGCCGCGGACATCGCGGAAGACCTCGATCATCATGTGGCCGTCGGCAGTAAAGATGGCCATACCGTGTGGCTGAGCTCCATAGTCGGCGACGCGAGTGCCGTCTGGGAGGAGCTTATCCGCAGCGATAAGTTTCCAGCTACCGACAAACGGATTCGTGGTATCCACTTGAGCATGCATGGAGGAGATAGCCAATGCCAGGGTAGCGATGAGCGAAAGAATGCGAGAGGTCATGAGTGCACCGTATCAATCCCAGAGACGCTGCACAATTTGATTGTTTTTACCGATGAAGTGAGCGGCGCTTATGCTTTTCGCAGGATGCGTGGTCGTTGCGGATAGGTAAGGTCGGCAAGGATGCCTTGTGTGGCCATGCTGAGCAAAGAATGCAGAGCGTCGACCGCAGGTGTAGCGGTGGCGTTTTGGCCCCCATGCGGTGCCCGGTGCAGCGCAACCGGAAAACTGGGGAGAACGGGAAGGCGATGCAGCGATTTATTCGCCATGAGAGGCGCCGGTAATTGCATCGCGGTACGTGCGGTGATGCCAAGTCCCCCTCGTAGTGCCGCCCACAGGCCGTCCAGGCTTGGGCTGGTGGCCGCGATACGGTACGGGATGCCAGCAGCTTCGAGCTCTTGCACCGCAGCCTTGCGGAAGGCGCATTGAGGGCCTAATACAGCAAGCGGGAGTGAAGCATCCTGCGTGCGAAAGGTACGGCTGGCGATCCAGAGCACAGGCAGTTCGCCCAGGAGCAGCGCGTCCTTCCGGTCTGCGAAGCCGATTGTCAGTGTGAGGTCAAGCTGACCTTTGTCCAGAGCTTCGATCAGCGCTCCGTTACCCTCGATACGCAGTTCTACCTGCGTTCGCGGGTAGAGCGCCGCGAACTGCCGCAAGGCGTCAGGCAGCACAGACGCGAAATCCTGCGGAGCACCGATGCGAACGGTGCCGGCCAATGTCACTCCCTGCATGGTTTGCAGGAGGTCATCATTCAGCGCAAGCATACGGCGAGCGTATCCGAGCGTTGTCTGCCCGGCCTCTGTCAGTTTGAGCGCCCGGCCGTGCTTGCGAAAGAGCGGTGTTCCCAGCTCCTCTTGAAGACGCTTCATCTGCAGGCTGATGGCAGATGGTGTGCGCCCAAGACGATCTGCCGCCTGCGCGAAACCACCAACATCATGCGTCGTGACGAGAGTCCGCAGGGTGTCGAGATCGAGATTACGCAGAAGCATCCTGCGTTGAGGTTACACGAGTCGCGGCAGGGATCCTCCAGAAGTGCGCGCAATGGCATCATCAACATATCTGCAGGCCGTGGCAGGAAAGCATAAATCCCGCTCAACGATATGTTGAGAATTATCAAATTGTGCGGTCGCCGTTCTAAGGCTACGTTGATCGCATGACGATCAAGCATCTTTCCCTGTTGGCAGTCGCGCTGATAGGTTCTCTGACAGCTTCAGCGCAAAGAATAAAACAGATTCCGCTGCCGCCCAGCCAAAACCCCTCGAACGCAGACCTTCCAATTTCGGGGGCGGTGTGGGCCGGAGATACGCTGTATGTGAGTGGATGGCTCGACCCGGACATGAAGACACACACCGATACCACGTCACAAACCGTGGGGCTGATCAAGGACCTTCAAAAGCTCCTCGAATCGCAGAAACTGACGCTCGGCGATGTGGTGATGATGCGTGTCTACCTCGGGACCGATCCTGCGAAAGACGGCAAGATAGACTTTGCCGGGATGACGGCTGGATATACCCAATTCTTCGGCACCAAAGACCAACCGAACAAGCCCGCGCGCACCACACTGCAGGTGGTTCTGCCCGCTGCTTCTCGTGGTGCTTTGGTAGAAATCGACCTAATCGCAGTGCGCCCAAAATAGCAGTGCCACTGCCGAAAGGTTCGATCTCAAACCCCCATCTGCTCCAGTGCTATGCTCGCTGTGTCATCGGCAATTGCAGTTATCGAAAGGCCTGAGGGGCATCTTTCGAATGACATACTATCGAGAGATCACACCGGAGGAAGACTACACGTGTGTTTTTCAGCGACAGCGAATTTTGTGGGCAGCGGCGTTTTGGGCGCGATCGGCGTAGTGACATTGACACGAGTGAAACATAGGCGGGAGCTTCTGTTCGCGTCGCTGCCTACGCTGTTTGCCATTCACCAGTTCATTGAAGGCTTCGTTTGGCTTGGGCTGGACGGGGTCCTGTCGCCCGGGGTTACGCACGGTATGGGTGCGGCATTCATGCTCTACGCGCAGGGACTCCTTCCATTTTTGCTGCCACTCAGCGTGCTGCTGTTCGAACCCGATGTCAGAAGCCGTCGCCGCATGCTGCCATTCCTTGTTGTTGGCGGCTTGACGACTCTCTTTATATTGTGGGCTTTGACCGCTTATCCGCTGGAGATTTCCGTCAGAGGCAACAGCATTGTGTACCTCAATCAGGCTACGAACAATACCTTCGTCGCAGTTCTTTACGTGATTGCAACCTGCGGCTCGCTGTTGTTCTCAAAGGTGAAAGATATGGTGATCTTCGGTGTGGCGAACCTTGCGATTCTGCTGATTGTGATGGCGGTCAAACGATACGCCTTCACTTCCCTGTGGTGCGCGTATGCGGCGGTCGCGAGCATCATCATTCTGGCTTACTTCTGGAAGAGCAGTGGGGAGCGGCCTTTCCGCTATGCCGAGTCAATATAGTCGGCAAAAAAATGAGGGCGAGAATCAACTAATTCCCTCCCCGATAAAACCCGCGTAGAAGGGCCAAGTCGCTGAAGACACTGAAAACAAAGCGGCTACGAATCAGCAGTCGGGTCGGAGACAAGATTAGGGCAGGGGTAATTTTTCCAAGCCCGGACGAGACGCGGGAAAACAGCGGCTCGCAGAACGAAGAACGGTCTCCCACACAGGAGGCCTCTTCTGTTTTTGGTAATGTCTGTTCCAGGCACTTGCTCAACATCTTAGGGCGGGTAGCTGACTTCTCAACGTTCTCCAAATACGACTGAAAAGTCGGTAAGAATTTCCTGCCGCTAATCGCTTCAGGGAATAAACCTTGTGTTTCTGTTCGCAGCATTGGTATTTCGATTGCTGTTACTAAAAGGGCAAAGCCGGTGCGGCAGACATTCGCTCGGTGCTACTAATGTCCCGTACGGAAAGATGGGTGCAAAGCCGTATGAGCAAACCAGTGGTTCGGATTGAAAATTGGTCGGTTGTGCAAGACCTGATCTCGGAGAGATACCGCGAGTTGCAGCCGGGCAGCCATCTCACAGGCTATGCCTTCGGACATGTAACCGTTCCGAACGCTAAATTTATCTACACCTCTCGCATCGTGAGTATAGATCTGAGTAAGGGGCTGGTTGAGACGCTCAACACCTCGTACCAGTTGGGTGAGGTCAACCCCGAATATAAAGAATGGGATTGGCGAAGAGCGGCTGCTTAGATTATCTGCGATGAGGGCGGTATACGAGCGGTGGTGTAGTCGAAGGAGCTTCGGCCAAACGCGCATACCATCTGTGTATCCAATGGTGGGATCAGTTTCGGGATAGCTGACGGTCCACGCAAACCCCAAAGCATCGCCACGCCGTTCATTGAGCGTTAATCCTGTTATCGACTTGTCTAACATGTCGCTAGGCAATGTGGGGCTAATATCAAAGGTGGGCATTCGCCCCCGCGTGCCGACAAGTGATTGCCCATTTGGGCGGTGATGCTGGATCCAGATCGTGCCGAGGCGTCACCACGACCGAATCTTCCGATTTTCAGATTGCGAGAATACCGCTCAACAACGGAGTCGGCCATATCCCCGCGATCGGGTTTGGCACCTTGATTCCCGATGCAGCCGCGACGATAAGCGCTACCAGAGACGCGCTGGAAGCCGGATTTCGACACTTCGATTGCGCGGAACGATACCGGAACGAGAGTGAGGTGGGCGAGGCATTGGAGGCAGGATTAGCCGCTGGCGGAATCGCCCGCGAAGACATCTTTGTCACCACAAAGTTGTGGAACTCCAATCATCGGCCCGAGCGCGTCGAACCGGCCTTCGAGGCCAGTCTGGGCAGACTCCGGCTCAACTATCTGGATCTCTACCTCATCCATACTCCGTTTGCATTTCAACCGGGAGACAACCAGGATCCGCGGGACCAAGACGGCAATGTCATCTACGATCCCGGCGTGACTTTGCTCGACACCTGGAGAGCGATGGAAAGTCTCGTGGACCACGGCAAATGCCGAGCCATTGGACTGTCTGACATCACCTTGAACGAACTGACCCCCACCTACGAATCCGCGAGAATCAAGCCAGCCGTCGTCCAGGTCGAATCTCACCCATATCTGCCGGAGACCGAGCTTCTGGAATTCTGCAAAGACAAGGGCATTGTGCTCCTGGCTTTCGCGCCATTAGGTCACGGAATGAAGCCGGGGCTGCTCGAAGATCCAGTCATCTCGGCAATCGCCGCCCGCGTCGGAAAGACACCGGCACAGGTGCTGCTTGCATGGGCAGTACAGCGCGGCACGGCTTTGCTTACCACGCCCAGAACTGCGGCTCGCGCGAGGGAAAACTTCGACATCTCCGCTCTTCCGGAAGACGCATTTAACGAAATCAATCGCATCCAGACCAGACAGAGGCTCAACGAAGTAGTGAAGACCGGCGTCCCCGGTTTCATCCCAGCGAGGTAGACCAACATGGAAACCGAACAGCGCCCAATACAGTCGATCCCAGACCAGTCCACGCAAGAGGAACAAATACGCGAAGCCCTCGATCGGCACTGGCGCGCGTCGGCGGCCGGCGATGCGAACGCCGAACACGATATTTACGCCGACGATGCCATTTGTGATTATCCCCAGTCAGGCGAGCGAATCCTCGGGCGAGCCAATTTGCAGGCCTTGCGGAGTCATCATCCCGGCAAGCCGTCAGGTTTCACCGTCAAGCGAATTCTCGGAAAAGGCAATCTCTGGGTCACGGAATACACAATCACCTACCAGGGG
>Ga0070734_10001303_pt1 | contig 37704 bp, 35 predicted proteins | sample Coa_R1_8_FD_66444 | JGI IMG/M metagenome (GOLD analysis project Ga0070734, IMG submission 66444) | Surface soil microbial communities from Centralia Pennsylvania, which are recovering from an underground coalmine fire - Coalmine... | ecosystem: Environmental > Terrestrial > Soil > Unclassified ...
CGTGGCTCGTTACCTGCCCGGGCAAGAACACTCCCTTACGGTCGTGGCTCGTTACCTACCCGGGCAAGAACACTCCCTCACGGTCGTGGCTCGTTACCTGCCCGGGCAAGAACACTCCCTCACGGTCGTGGCTCGTTACCTACCCGGGCAAGAACACTCCCTCACGGTCGTGGCTCGTTACCTACCCGGGGAAGGACACTCCCTTACGGTCGTGGCTCGTTACCTCCGGGCATGAACACTCCCTTACGGTCGTGGCTCGTTCGCTTGCGAGCCGCGCGATGAGAGTGTAGGCCTTTGAGAACTCATATCTAAGACTCACGATATCCGACAGAATCCAGGGGGATGCGGCGTCGGTTCAGGAAGGTCTTTCTTTTCAGTGCTGTTTTCGTCCGGATCGGTTGTGACTGGTTTCGCTATTCAGGAGATTCAATCTGATTTAAGGGTTCGCGTGATACTGGCGGAGCGGGGCGCCGGGCGGGATTCCCTGCCCCCGGCTGGTTTCTTTCTTTTTCTTGAGAGTTCAGCACTCTGGCCGCCACTACCTATGGATTGACGGGCTGAATCCATTCAGCCGTGAACGCGACAGTTTTCGGCACAACGAGGCAGCATGAAAGAGTTTAGGCAACGGGAAGACCGACAGATGCCGTATTCTACCTAAACAGGCCTTCGCGCAATATGGTGCAGACTGACTCAGTAGATTTCTTTCGCAAGTCATACCGAGCGCTGACCGGTAAGACTGAGCCCTTCCCGTGGCAGGAGGAGCTGTTCGTCCGATTTTGCAGGCAGGACATCCCTAAAGATGTCGTTTTGCCGACAGGGTGTGGGAAGACTTCGGCGATGGTGTCGTGGCTGCTGGCGTTAGCGTGGCAGTCGCGGGGTGGTGCGGAGAGTGTGACTCTGCCCAGGCGGCTGTTGTGGGTGGTGAATCGGCGGGTGGTGGTGGATCAGGCAACAGACGAGGCCGTGGGACTCAAGGAGCGGCTTAACAATCGATCACTGATCGATCTCGAAGCGGTGCGCCTCGGACTGGGAGAACTTTGCGCCGAAGGTATCGACGACCTGCTATCGGTGAGCACGCTCCGCGGTCAATACGCGGACAACGGGGAGTGGAGAGACTATCCCGAACGACCCGCCATCGTGGTGGGCACGGTAGATATGATCGGCAGCCGGCTGTTGTTTTCGGGTTATGGGCGCGGATTCCGGGCGCGGCCGCTGCATGCCGGATTCATCGGGCAGGACAGTCTGCTGGTGCACGACGAAGCGCACCTGGAGCCCGCGTTTCAGTGCCTGATCCAGGCTGTGGAAGCGGAACAGCAGCGGTGCGGGGAGTCCCGGCAGTTTCGGACCATCGCCCTCACCGCGACGTCACGAACAGCCGCGGCAAACCCGTTTGTTTTGAGCGAGGCGGACCGGAGCCACGCAGAGATCCGGCGGAGGATTGAGGCGAGCAAAGGGATTGGGTTGCACACTGTCGACACAGAGAAGAAGCTGGCGGCGGCGATCTACGAACTTGCGCTGGGCTTCAAAGACAGCGGCCAGGCGATCCTCATCTTCCTGCGGAAGGTGGAGGACGTCCTCGATGTGAAGGGCAAGTTGGAGAAACAAGGCCTGCGAGTGTACCCGCTCACGGGAACGATGCGCGGACTCGAGCGCGACCAAATGGCAAAGAACAACCGGATTTTCGCCCGATTCGCTCGCGACAAGGGGGTGGAACCGCAGGAGGGCACGGTGTATCTGGTGTGTACGTCGGCCGGCGAGGTGGGCGTCAATCTGTCAGCAGACCACCTGATCTGCGATCTCGTGCCGTTTGACAGCATGACGCAGCGCTTTGGCCGGGTGAATCGTTTCGGCGGGGGAGAGGCACGCATCGAGATCGTTCCGGTAATTGCGGAAGCGGGGCAGGCGACGGCGAAGGGTTCGCCAGGGGAACTGGAGTACAACCGGCGGCGCGAACTAACCCTCGCGTTGCTCGAGAGGCTTCCTCCGCGACCCGACGGGCGGTACGACGCTAGCCCGCTGGCGCTGGAGGGTCTGCCGGCGGAAGAGCGGATCGCCGCCTTCACCCCGCCACCCACGATCTTGCCCACCAGCGGCATCCTATTCGACGCGTGGGCGCTGACGTCTGTGCGCGGCCCGATGCCCGGACGCCCGCCGGTCGCGGATTGGCTGCACGGCATTACCGAGTGGGAACCTCCGCAGACATTTGTGGCATGGCGGGAAGAAGTGGAGAGGATCACAACGGATCTGGCCAGGAAGAACGATCCGGAAGATCTATTGGAGGACTATCCGTTAGAGCCGCATGAATTGCTTCGCGACAACAGCCGGCGGGTATTGGAGCATTTGCAGAAGATCGCGGAGCGAAGTCCGGGTCTCGCGGCGTGGCTGATCGATTCCGCGGGTAATGTAAAGGCCGGTAATCTGGCAGAACTGGTTTCGCCGGATCAGCCCAAGAGAAACCTGGACCTTGGCGATTGTACCGTGCTGCTGCCGCCGTCGGCCGGCGGATTGACGACGGACGGGATGCTCGATGGGAGTGCGGCGTTCAGCGAGACACGCGGCGACTACGACGTTGCGGACTTGTGGCTGGACGAAAGCGGCAGGGCGAAGCGTCAGCGCCGGTTGAATCAAGAGGAGGCGCCGGAGGGCATGCGGCTGGTTCGAGTGATCGAATTGGGTTCGGGCAGCGAGGAGGAAGAAGACGAGCCGGCTGGAGAGATTTGGCGGTGGTACGAGCGAACTGCCGGATCGGAGAGAGCCCGCCGCGAACAAGATTGGGAGGTGCATACGGAGTGGGCGGAGCGGATCGCGGGCGATCTGGTGGCGAAGCTTGGCTTGCCGGACCCCGAAGCGAGCGCCATTGTCTTCGCGGCCAAGTGGCACGACCTCGGGAAGAGACGCGAGCTTTGGCAGCGATCCATTGGGAATGACCGGTACCGGGAGCGGACTTTGGCGAAGTCCGGGCCAAGAGCAAAGTGTTTCCCGTGCGGGTACCGGCACGAGTTGGGGTCGATGATCGACGTGTCACGGATGTCCGAGTTTCTGCGGTTGACTGCCGAGATGCAGGATCTGGTGTTGCATGTGATTGGCGCGCATCACGGACGGGCCCGTCCGCACTTTCCGGCGGACGAGGTCTTCGATCCGGAATGCGGCTCGGGGACTACAGACGGAGTAGGGCGAGAGACCCCCCGGCGCTTCGCGAGGCTGCAACGAAAGTACGGGCGGTGGGGGCTCGCGTATCTGGAGTCGCTGGTGCGCGCGGCGGATGCGCTGGCGTCACAGAGATTCGAGCCGGCGCCGGTGGAAGGCCGCGACCCCAACAGGGCCGCGATTGGAGCTGAAGTATGAGCGGCAGTACCGAGCCGGCCATTCAGATCGCATTTCAGCCGACCAACCCAGGGCAGTTCTTCGCGTGCTGCGGGTTGCTGGAGTTAGCCGACCGGCTGTGGGGCGGAGTAGAAGGGTGGTTTGCAGGGAACACATTCCATCTGAGGCCAACGCGGCCCGTCTCGAACTGGAGCGCCGCCGAGCTGATTGACGACCTGGCGCAGTGTCCTCTGACGAACACGATGACCGCAGCGCAGCATGAGCGGCATGAGAAGCTTTCGGCGATGCCGAAGAAAGTGAGGGAAGCTGATGCCGGGTTGGAGGCGGAGAAGAAGAGTCTCGACGCCCTGCACAGAGAAGCGCCCGTGGTGCTGGGCGCACCACTGCGGTACACGATCGACTGGTTTCAGGACGACCGTTCCGGCGGGAGCGATTTCAAAACATGGGCCGGCCAACAGTCGGTAGTGGACATCGCCAGCGGGATGCAGCGGCTAATCGAGCGCGAGGCTTCCGCGAAGGAGTGGTTGTTTCGATCGAGCGACGGGGACGGCGTTCCGTTTCAGTTCGATTCAGACATCGGGAGCAGCGGGTCGGCGCTCGACCTGGGGTTCAGCATGGATCCGCTGAAGGCCACCGGGTTGAAGACACGGACGCGGCCGATGCTGGAGTTGGCGGCGTTCGTGGGATTGCAGCGATTCCGCCCGCGCAGGATGGGAACGGACAATGTGTACCACTATTTCGCATGGGGAGAGCCGCTATTGCCGGAAGCGGCGGCCCCGGTAGTTTGCGGCGCGGTAGAGTGTCTGCGGCTGCGCGGTTTCCGGTTCAGCCTGCTCTACCGCACCAAGTATCTGAAGAGCTTTTTGCCTGCTGCACAGCTTTAGAAGGAGTTCGAAATGGACAGCCTGTTGACGAGTTTTGATTCGTGGTTGGCCGGGAACGGTCCGGCGGCCCTGGTGGTTCGTGAGCATCTGATGCCCGTCGAGGGATCGGATGGCGTGCTGTTTCCGGCGACGTTTGCCGCAGGAGACGGTTTCGAGGGCGGCTACAATATCGACCGCTTTCCGGATGGGAGGAGCGTCTGCCTGATTGACAGTGTGGGATCGCAAGCCAATCGAATCGAGCCACTATTTGCACAGGACGGATATGCCGACCTGACGCCACAGATTGTGATCAAAGCAGGCGAAAAGAGAGTGAACCTGCTCGAAGCGGGGCACCGCGCCGGAGACGCGATCGTTCGCTGCACAGCGTTACGGGACGATCTTCGCGCGGCATTCAAAGCGGTGCAGACGGGCGATGCCGAACCCTTAGCCAAGCTCGCTCCGACTTCCATCGTCTTCGGCGTCTGGGACTCGCGGGATACGCAAGCGAAGCTGCCCCGGCTGATCGTCTCGACTATCCGTGCGTTCAACGTCCGGGCATTGACCCGCTCGGCGCAATACGTGCCGGCTGCAGAATACGTAGCGGACGGGCTTCTGCCAGAACCCGCCGATAAGACCACCAAGGACGCGTACGCGGTACGGGGGTTCATCCATGTTCCGGCGGCCGGGTCGCATGGGGGCGTCATCGCGGATGGCGGAATCCAGCGGGACGCTGCGCTGCACCTTGCGGGATTGCGTCTGCTCAACGGGGGGGCGAATGCGCAGGCGTTGCGCCGGTATATTTTGGGACTCGCATTGACTGCGTTCACATATCCGGCGGGCGGCTATCTGCGGCAAGGATGCCACCTGGTGATGAATCCGGACAAGGCCAGAGAGTTCCAGGCGGTCTACGGTGACGGACGGCGTGAGGATGCCACGGTCACCCACGATGCCGCGGTGGCCTATGCCAGGGCGGCGGCGAAGGGATTTGGGCCGGGCCACGGGCGGGAAGTGGAGTTCGATAAGGAACTCGCGCAGAAGGACGTCAGCGGGGACGCCGGCGGCAGCGCCGAGAAGCGCAAGGGGAAGCCAGCCAAAAAGTAGAGGAAGAATATGGCATCGCATTTTTGCCTGTCGGTCCGTTTTTTGGACACAGCTTTCCATGGCCGTGGCGATGGTGGCGCGGGCGAGTGGCCGCCCTCGCCGCTGCGGGTGTTTCAGGCGCTGGTAGCTGCCGCCGCGCGAAAGAACGGCGGCACACTATCGCCGGGGGTACAATCGGCGCTGCGATGGCTGGAGGGACGGATGGGAGCGCCGGTGGTCATCGCTCCGCGCGCCGAGGCGGGATCCGGATATCGTTTGTCGGTCCCCAACAATGCCATGGATATTGTGGCCAAGGCTTGGGCGGCGGGAAACGATTCCAACTCGGGCGATGCGAATCCGGCCACGCATCGCACGATGAAATCCGTCCGCCCGATGTTGCTGGAAGGCGAAGCGACGCACTACGTTTGGCGCCTGCCGGATCCGGCGAGCGAAGAAGTCCTCGGGCATGTGCAGGGGCTTTCGGAAGCCGCCGCCGATATTGTCGCCCTGGGATGGGGACTGGATCTGGCCATCGGGCACGGCAGAGTGCTTTCCGACGACGAGGTCGAGGGGCTGGAGGGGGTGCGGTGGCTGCCGGCGGAGGTCACGGGAGCGAACGGACTGCGGACACCCGCGGAGGGCACCACGGAGGATTTAGTGCGACACCATGAACACTTTGTGAGGAGACTCGCAGGGGAAGGATTCGTTCCGCCTCCGCCGCTTTCCACGTATGCGAGAGTTGAGTACAGGACGGCAAGCGACCCGCCGGCGCGTCCGTTTGCGGCGTTCCAGTTGTTACAACCCGACGCCAGCGGGCGGCGGCCGTTCGATACCGCGCGGCGGGGGCTGACGGTGGCGGGAATGATGCGGGGTGCGGTTAAGGAGGCGGCGAAACGGAGCGGCTGGCCGGAGTCCAAGATCGCTTCGTTTGTCCTAGGTCACGGGGAGCCGAACACGGGCGGCGAACACGTTACGGTTGGGCCGCGGCGTTTTGCCTATCTCCCGGCCCCGAGTATCGAGTTCAGAGGCGACGCGGGAGCCTTCACCGGAAGTGTCCGGCGCGCGATCCTCACCACTTTTTCGAGCGGGTGCGAAGAGGAGATCGCCTGGGCGCAACGCATGCTGGGCGGCCAGGAACTGATGGACCAGGACACGAAGCAGGCGACCGCGCTGCTCTCCTTAATTCCTGCGAATGACAGTGTGGTAAGGCGCTATTGCGAGCCTGCGGCCGTGTGGGCAACCGTGACGCCCGTGGTCCTCCCCGGGTATGACGACCGGAAGCATTACCGGCGCAGGATGCAATCGGAGATGGACGCCGAGGAGCAGCGAGAATTGCTGGAGCGCTTGGACGGCCGCATGGATGGGCTGCTGCGGAAAGCGATCCGGCAGGCGGGCCTTTCCGCGGAGTTGGCGGAAAACGCGGAGATCGATTGGCGGAAGAGTGGCTTCTGGCCGGGCACCGAACTTGCCGACCGCTACGGGGTACCCGCCCATCTGAAGAAGTTTCCGCGATATCACGTGAAGGTGCGGTGGCGGGATCGGGAGGGCAAGGAGGTCAAGTTGCGCGGTCCGCTATGTCTGGGCGGCGGCCGGTTCTGCGGTTTGGGCCTGTTTGCGGCGGTTTAGAACTATACGCACCTGATACCTGGTTTGCGCCGACAACGGCGACGACGAGCGCCTGCGCAAGGTCTTCCAGACTATGCGGGGGTAGAGATTCAGGTAGGGTTGTTCGCGCGGGTGATGGAGGGGGGATTGGGTCGTACCCGGCGTTTGGGACGCGGTGAGGGGGTTGCGAGCGGTGAGGCGGTGAGGAAATGCCGGGGGTCGCTCGCGGCTTGTAAAGTGCTGTAGAATGGGAGGTTCGCAAAGAGGGTGGATGCGAGAAGTTTGGTGCGGGGAGTATTTTGGGGGACCGCTCGCAAATCGGTTCCTAGGTCATTGAAAACTGAATAGGTTATCGAGTATGCTCTTTCCACTCTCGAATGAGAGTGGCCCCATTGAAGCCGGTCTCTCTCCCAATCGAGGGCCCAACCTTCGACGAGCTTTCCACTCTCGAATGAGAGTGGCCCCATTGAAGCCGCAGAAATCTGACGAGGTGGCGAAACTGATCACCGCCCTTTCCACTCTCGAATGAGAGTGGCCCCATTGAAGCTCTGTCACCGTGGGCGTGCCCGCCGACGTCAGATACCTTTCCACTCTCGAATGAGAGTGGCCCCATTGAAGCAATCGCAGCAGTCCGCTTTTTGAACCGACAACCGACTTTCCACTCTCGAATGAGAGTGGCCCCATTGAAGCACTGCGCCGGGGTAGGGTTCGCGGGCGGCACCGTGCTTTCCACTCTCGAATGAGAGTGGCCCCATTGAAGCAGCGTAGGAGGAGCGGACTTAACCACCCTTACGTCCCTTTCCACTCTCGAATGAGAGTGGCCCCATTGAAGCCGAACTGGAGCAGACCTCCTACCAGGCCGCCCAGGCCTTTCCACTCTCGAATGAGAGTGGCCCCATTGAAGCGCCAAACAAAAGACGCAAATCAGTCTACCATGCAAATCTTTCCACTCTCGAATGAGAGTGGCCCCATTGAAGCACGGGAGCATGGCGAGCCCTGGACACGCAGACGTTCCCTTTCCACTCTCGAATGAGAGTGGCCCCATTGAAGCCAAGTACTACCTCAAGGAAACCGGAGAGTACGCCCACTTTCCACTCTCGAATGAGAGTGGCCCCATTGAAGCCAGGAGCAGCAACGCGCTTTCGTAGGCTTCCCCTCTTTCCACTCTCGAATGAGAGTGGCCCCATTGAAGCGAAGCCCAAGCGTTCATGGATCCTTGGTTGATTGACTTTCCACTCTCGAATGAGAGTGGCCCCATTGAAGCCCTGGTGACGGCGCTAAAGAACACCGGGACGCCTGGCCTTTCCACTCTCGAATGAGAGTGGCCCCATTGAAGCCTGGCAATCCCACGCCAGGGCAGACAGCAATCTTCCTTTCCACTCTCGAATGAGAGTGGCCCCATTGAAGCGGCAGCGATCGCGGCAGGATTCGGCGATGCTCCTCCCTTTCCACTCTCGAATGAGAGTGGCCCCATTGAAGCAAGAGTGGCGACCTCGCTTATTGCCTCTGCGATTCCTTTCCACTCTCGAATGAGAGTGGCCCCATTGAAGCAGGTGGAGCGCGCCAAGCGACAGAAGGGCGATATCCTTTCCACTCTCGAATGAGAGTGGCCCCATTGAAGCCTCCACGTGACAGACCGGGCAGCGATCGGCGACGCCTTTCCACTCTCGAATGAGAGTGGCCCCATTGAAGCAATAGGAATGGCAGGGGTACCTATTACCCAAAAACCGCTTTCCACTCTCGAATGAGAGTGGCCCCATTGAAGCGCCAAACAGCCGAAGGAGCTGGAGCGGATAGTGGCCTTTCCACTCTCGAATGAGAGTGGCCCCATTGAAGCCGACCGTCAGAACTACCAAGTCTATGAGGCTACCTACCTTTCCACTCTCGAATGAGAGTGGCCCCATTGAAGCGTACGGAGCCTGACGGGTTTGATATCACTAACTCGCTTTCCACTCTCGAATGAGAGTGGCCCCATTGAGGCGCGGCGGCCGGCTGGCAGGCCGCGCGGTCACTCGGCGACCTTTCCACTCTCGAATGAGAGTGGCCCCATTGAAGCGAGCAGATAGATCTTCCGGCGCTCCTGCGCGGTCAGTCTTTCCACTCTCGAATGAGAGTGGCCCCATTGAAGCTCGCGTGACCTGCGCAACGCCCGCGCAGACGGTCGCTTTCCACTCTCGAATGAGAGTGGCCCCATTGAAGCGGCTTGAAGATGTTCTGCTTCCGCGCGGAATTGATCGCTTTCCACTCTCGAATGAGAGTGGCCCCATTGAAGCGCGCAAGAGTACCTCGCACAGTTTGTTTCCTGGGAAGGCTTTCCACTCTCGAATGAGAGTGGCCCCATTGAAGCCCGCCTGTGCAGAGTGCGCCCGGATCGTCGCTGAGCCCCTTTCCACTCTCGAATGAGAGTGGCCCCATTGAAGCGCAACGCGCGGCGCACTCGACACGACGCACTTTCCGCTTTCCACTCTCGAATGAGAGTGGCCCCATTGAAGCAGCTCCATGCGCGCCATGCCCGTCTCGACCATCGGTCTTTCCACTCTCGAATGAGAGTGGCCCCATTGAAGCCCAGGCTTGCTTGTAGCTTGCCAGCTGCATGTAGTACTTTCCACTCTCGAATGAGAGTGGCCCCATTGAAGCGGGCCGTGTCTTTCGCGCGGGCGCCTGGCTTGCGCGGCTTTCCACTCTCGAATGAGAGTGGCCTCATTGAAGCGTGGAACAGCCGATGGCTTCGGCGGCCTGCTGTTTGGCTTTCCACTCTCGAATGAGAGTGGCCCCATTGAAGCGAAAGAAAGATGCCGATTAATATTCCAGAACTAACTTTCCACTCTCGAATGAGAGTGGCCCCATTGAAGCTAGGTGTCGGAATATTGTAGCGTAATCCGAACATGGGTCTTTCCACTCTCGAATGAGAGTGGCCCCATTGAAGCGGCAACAATTTTTGGACCACTTCAGGATAGTAGCCAGAACTTTCCACTCTCGAATGAGAGTGGCCCCATTGAAGCGCGGCCCCGTGCCGAGCGACGGACCTGCTAGCCTCCCTTTCCACTCTCGAATGAGAGTGGCCCCATTGAAGCAGTCGTCAGTCCCATTCTTATCGATGTATTTTGTATCTTTCCACTCTCCAATGAGAGTGGCCCCATTGAAGCGTGCCGGAGCCGACCGTAATCGGAGCAGTTGTCGCCTTTCCACTCTCGAATGAGAGTGGCCTCATTGAAGCCTTGATCGCGGCGTCGAGCGACAGACCCAAGGCCCACACCTTTCCACTCTCGAATGAGAGTGGTCCTTTTAAGCGCAGGGGTTCCGCACGAGAATCTCGCAATCGATGTGGCGGGCGGCAATTGGACTGTCTGCTGATATCTCGGCACCCCACAGGTGGTGGCGACCATCGCCCCGATTAGGGGGCTGAACTATCTGGGCAAGGCTGTGCGCCCAGCATTGGGTACAGCCAACAGGTCGCGACCATCGCCCGTGTCGGCTCCGCCGCCTCAAGGGCGGTAGCGCGGTAAGGTCCGGTAAAGCACTCAAGCGCGATTTTTTGTTGACATTGCGTTGGGGATGAAGATGTAAGCCGCTTCTTTTCATTGGTTTCCTGGGAATCACAAATTGCACCATAATGGTGCATGCATTACGGGAGAACGATAAGTAGCAGATTCTATGAGCCTTACCATCCAAACTGGGTGCACTGGCGGCATAAAGAGCTTTCCGGGATGAAGAAAGAAGTAGACATTACGGAAAACCAGTGTATAAATACAGGAGGAGCAGGAGTTTACGCGAGGTGCTCTTCCGAACCAGCCCCGATTAGAAGGGGATTGAAACGTATCCAACTCGGTGCTGAACACCTGGTTGGTATAAAAACTTCCGAGCCAGCCCCGATTAGAAGGGGATTGAAACAGTTGCATTGCGCTACACGATTGCCGGAGTGACGGAACCTTCCGAGCCAGCCCCGATTAGAAGGGGATTGAAACTCATGGTTGCTGGAGCAGCGAATGCATTCAGCGTGGCGCTTCCGAGCCAGCCCGATTAGGTCACGATTAAGGCCGTGTATCGTGAGCTTTCGGGCTGACCCCCGAATAGACCTGCGATCCGGATCGAAATTATCGCGGGAGGACGGCGCCTTTCGAAGAGAAGCTCAATTTCGCGGTGCCGGCGCGCATCCGCGCAGCCGCCATTGGTCCCTGAGAAACTGGACTACGGCCTGCTGAAATGTTGGCTGGTGGGAGTGGAGCTGTGGTCGCCTTCACATTCGCTGGCGCGCGCGGTTGGGATTGCTTTGAGAAGTCCTGCGATCTTCAGATTGGCGGCATCTGCCTTCCGATTGAGTATCAGGACGGGGGATGTCAACTCACTGGAGGGGTTCGACTGGCACATTTTCCATCAGGGCACCACGAATGACAGCCACCATCACTCTCGGATCGGTTCCCGTCACCCGACATCCGATGAGGTTCGCCGAGGCAAGGTGTCCGGGAACGATTTCCCCCTTTTCCAGGATTTTTGCCCCGTCCTCTAACCACACCCGAGCAGTAATCGGACGAGGCACGGAGTCGGGAACCGGCCAACTCTTCGGAAACTCCATCATGTGATCTTGGATGGCGTAGTCCCCAAACCCGGCGAGAACCGCGGATTTCACCTGGGGGGCTCAGGATGAGCAACCGAGCGGCTACGCCCGCTCCCATCGAGAAACCGATCACGTCAACGGCATCCAGACGGAGATGGCCGATCCGGGCTACGGCGTCCCGGGCTATTGCCGAGTTCTCGCAGGCGGCTTTCTCCAGGGGTTTGTCTGACCCTCCGAAACCGCGCAGATCCGGCAAGATGGTGCGCGCACCTGCCGCCAATAGTGCCCGGACCAATCCGGGCCTTCCCTCGATGGGAGGATCGGGAAGCGGAAGGGCTCCTCCGAACACCGCGGAACATCGCTTGCCGCTTCTCGGCTAACGGAAGGATACGCTCGAAATCGCCGAACTGACTCAGCCCATCAAGATACCCTCCATGCAGGAGAAGGACGGCCGGGCCTCACCTTCGTCATGACAGGCGATCCGGATTCCGTCAAAGGATCGAAGTGTTTATTCCGCACCTCTCCACGCAGGAAGGCCGCGAGGAGATTTTCGCCAACCTGAGTCTGAGTCGCCGGCCATAATCTCTTTGGTCTTTCGGGTTGCGAAAGGCCCATTTTGCAGGGCATTTCCCGTTGTCCGAACTATCCGGCTGAAGGGGGCCCTTTTCGGCCAGGCAGGACTCATTGTATTCCGCACGCTGGTGTGGTGAGCCGCACCAAGGGAACCGCAGTCGAAACTCACGTGATCTTCAGAGATAAATGGCGGCCAAATTTCTGCAATATATGGCGGTCGCCAGAGGCAGCCGGTAAAGGACCGGGCATGCCGTAGTTTACGATAAAGCCGTGTATCGCCCGGTTGCGGCCAACGCAGACTTTTCGTGGCCACACTCCGTCTTCACATCGCGAGGTGTGCACTGTGGGAACAATTGCGGTGTTTATGACCCTGATCTGCGGGGCGATTCGGCGCGCGCTGCGACTCGGCACTCTGCAGAAAGCAGCCCTGGCAGTAGCGGGGGTGACCGCAGTGGTGAGCCCGATCGTGATTGGCATTTACACCCCCGCGGTACGGGCAGAGTCACCGCAACTGATCACCCCATCGACCGGTCTGGGGAGGCTAAGTTTGACGTGGCATCGATCAAACCAGGGTCCTCCGCATGCGAGGGTTCGTTTTGCCCCCCGACGGGTCCTCCCAATGAGGTTGAGCTTCATGTTCTGAGGGACAGAGCGCGAGGATCTGGCCACGGAACTTTCCACGTGCGGAACGTGCCCCTTCACTTATTAATCGAGCTCGCTTATGACGCAAAAGAGTATCAGATCGTAGGGGAGCCGGCCTGGGCGAACTCCGAGCGATTTGACGTCACCGCGAAGACGGAAGACAACGCGTCGTTCGAACAGATGCGGCCCATGTTGCGCTCGCTGCTGGCGGAGCGGTTCCGCCTGGCGCTGCATGGGGTTACGAAGGAGCTTCCGGTCTATGAACTCACAGCGGCAAAAGGAGGCCTGAAGACCGAAGACGCAAGCTGTGTGAATCGCGATCCGAACGGCCCACCACCGCCCTTTGGCTCCAAGCCGTGTGGTGGAGTGAGGTCCGCCATGTTTCCGGGAGGCAGCAGCAGACTCGAAGGCTTTGGTGTACCGATGTCCAAGCTGGTTGAAGTGCTCGCTGACAGGATTGGCCGCACTGTTGTCGATAAAACAGGCTTCTCTGGAACTTTCAATTTTCAGCTGGATTTTTCCTCAGACGATACTGGTACTAACCATAAATCCGCGCCGCCCGCGGCTGCCGGTCCGGAACGGCCGATTCCCGGGGCGGACGCGCGGGCCCCGACAATCTTCGCCGCCTTACAGGAACAGCTTGGGCTCAGGCTGCTGGCAGGGAAAGGCCAGGTTGCCGTGCTGGTGATCGACCACGTCCAGAGACCAAGTCCGAACTGATGCCGCGCGGTTGGCAGGGGTCACTTCTGGGGAGCAGTAGTGGCAACTTCCTGCAAGCGCCGGAGAATCTGCAGCGCGAGATCCGAGCCGGCAGACCAGCAACGAGGCGGGGGAACAATTCCAATCGATCTCAGAGGCATGGGGCCAAGACCGAGGGCCAACACCACAAGACATACCGGCAAGATGATGATGACGACCTCGGCCGGTATTGCGGAGTTCGAGCAGGATTTAATTCGCGAACGAACCGGCACCGGCCGGGCTGCGGCCAAACGGCGGGGTGTGAGGTTCGGCCGTCTCAGAAACTCAGCGCCGATTTGGTCCAGATTGTAGCCCCAGTTGCTTGCAGAAGGCAAGCCCGTTCGAGAGATCGCGAGGACGTTCAACGTGCACGAAGCAACGATTCATGGTTTGGCGGCATGCATGTCTTCTGGTGTGGCATATGAATCACCGCAGCCACAGACAGGCGTTGAGCGCCGTTGCGGCAATTCTGGCATTCGCGGTGGTGAATGGTCTCGTCTTTTGGTGGCGAGTACCTGCTTCCGGCGATTGGAGCTATCACACGGGCCGATGGGACATCGCTTGCTGACGCGCGCGGCTCGCAAGCGCACCTCCCGTTCGCGTTTCTGGAAGAGGGAGGGTTTTTGGGAACACGACGGCTGCTTTGGATTGGGGCGGCGGATACCGGCAGCATCGCCGCGGCGGCCTTTTGTATCAGCTGGTTCGCAGGACACCTGAAAAAACGAACTTCGCATTAAAGAAAGGCCGCGGACCGAGCAGCGAAGAACTTATTCCTGGCTGGGCTCGGTGAGCAGCGCCTCGATCTGCATCCGCAGAGGATCTTCGAGCCCGCGGATCGCCTCCGGGTCGATGACTTCGATGAAGGCGGGGATCCCGGAAAGACGAGTGGCGGTGAGGAGAAGATCGTCGGAAGGGCGGAAGGAGGGGAGTTGGACACTGAAGGTCACGAACGGCACGCCTTCCAGTCCAGGCAGGGTCTGGGTCCGGATATCGTAGCGGAGATCTTTGATGAGCATGGAAACACCCGCGCTGCGGCCCAGGACCACCTGGAAGGTCAGGGCATTCACCACGTACTGGCGGACGGGGGCGGTGCGCCGATCGGTGGAGTTGAGCAATTGGGTGCGGAGTTGGGCGAGCGAGCCGCCGATGCCATAGGTAACCACCCAGCGGATGGGCGATGTCATCGAGATCTGACGCGTCGCCTTGGCCGACTTCGCTTCGTAATTGTACTCGTAGGGATAGACCTGCAATGCGGCGCCGATGCCGGTGAGGGCTTCTTCATCGAGGTCGGGCTTCAGGCCAGGAAGGCTGGCGCACGCCGCCTTATATTTTTCGGCTAATTCCGCCAGGGCTTCGTCGGCACGTGTCGCGGATTCCCTGGTGTTGACGTGTTTGCCGAGCACCCGGCCGGGGCCCAGCAGGGGAGACAGCGCACTCAGGTGCTCGCGGAGGCGTTTATTGAGGTAGTTCGAAACCCGTTCCGTCGCCTCGCGATACGACAGCAACTCATCCAGGCTCACCATAGGGGCACACTCCCGACTTGAACCGTCACGTGATTGTATTCCAGGCCGATTCGATAGCTTATCACGGGGTACGCCCGCAATCGTGCTCCGGCGCGTTTCTACTCAAACAGATCGGGCTGCTCGCGAGTGATCATGCTCCACAGCGGCTGAAACTGGAACCAGCCTCCGAGCTCGTTGCCCACCTGGCTTCGCGCCACGAGTGCGCTCTCGTGAGCGATGGGGATGGGTTTGCCAGCGGCCTCGGCGAGTAACTGGGCATGACAACTGCGGTCCATGGTGATGAACCACCAGACCGCCGATTCCACGCTCTCGCCGACGGTGAGCAGGCCGTGATTCCGCAAGATGATGGCTTTCGACCGGCCGAGCGATTCGGCGATGCGGTCGCCTTCGGTGGTTTCGTAGACGACGCCGGTGTAGTCATCGAACAGCGCGTGATCCTGGTAGAAAGCGCAGGCATCCTGCGTGATCGGATCGAGCTTGCGTCCCAGGGAGGACCACGACTTCCCATACATGGAGTGCGCATGGGCGGCGGCTACGACGTCGGGACGCGCGGCGTGTACCCGTGAGTGGATGGCAAATGCCGCGGTGTTGACGGGGTAGTTGCCTTCGATGACTTCGCCTTTCTCGTCCACCAGCACCAGGTCGGAGACGCGGATCTGGCCGAAGTGGACGCCAAAGGGATTGACCCAGAAGCAGTCGGTATGCTCGGGGTCGCGGGCGGTGATGTGGCCGGCGACGCCTTCGTCGAATCCGAAACGGGAGAAGAGGCGGAACGCCGCGGCGAGCCGCTGTTTGCGATGCAGGCGCTCGGCTTCGACGGTGGCAAATCGAGGCGGGGTCGGGACGTTCTTGGCCCGTCCGGGGAGTTCAACATGTTCCGGGGCTTCAATCATAAGTCAAGAATACACAAGAATCGGGCGCGGGGCTTCGCGGGTCCTGGGGGGACCGCGGATTTGGAGAGGAAAAAGAGGAGCCAGGGACGCAAAAATCCTCCGGAATTCTTGCGTCCCCGGCCAGCCTTCAATGAGTCCTAGGCAACCGTGGAATTCACTTCCGCCACATAGCGGGGAGTGAAGATTACCTCGGGTGCCCGCCTGTGGATCCGCCGGCGTTCGCGCAAACCTAGCCGGTGCATAATGCGGCCCACGTGGTCGGGATCGTACCGGATGCCGAAGCGCGCCTGGATCGCCTGCGCGAAGCGCATGGTCGTCCAACGGTCTGAATCAAAACCCGCGGAGCGCGGTCCGGCTTCGTAGATCTCTCTCACTACGGCAAGCTGCTCCGACGTCAAACGACTGGGCCGCCCGGGGGCCCGCCGTTTTCGCAGAGCTTCGACACCCCTCCCACTAAGACTGCGGTGCCACCGGGAGGCAGTGGTCCGGCTTACCCCGAATTTTCGGGCAACTTGGGACTGCGTGAGCCCCCCTTGCAGGTCCTGTGCGGCCAACAGGCGCCTGCTCTCCATTTCGTCGCGAGTTAGAACAGATTGAACGGCTGTATCCATAAAGCTCGCGCGGTTACTTGAGTGCCAGAGCGTTTCTAGCATAACAGAAAACATTCCCGATGCAAATTGTTTTTCTGAATACAAAAACATTTCTGCGATAGCGCGGAGGTGGACGCCGCGAAAGCGCCGGCATGAGCGTTGACGAAGAAGAGGCTTTGCGCCGCGGATCAGACCAGCTTGTATCCGGGCGGGACCTGGAACTGAGTGGGAGGAGGCGGCGCGATGGGAGGGCCCGGCTTGCAGTGAGTCACCTGCTGTCCGAACGGCCCGGTGATGGTAGTCAGGACCGGCAGTTTGGTTTGCGAACTGGTCCAAATCTCGGCGACGGTGGGGATCTGCGGAGCAGCGGGCATTCCAGGAATTGGGGGCGGAGTCAGTCCGGGAGCGCCTGGCGGAGGAATGATGTACCGCATCCCATCGACTTCGTGGCCCTCGATGAATGCCTTACCGAGATTCACGATCTGCGGGGGCCCGGACAGTCCTGCGCCCATTTGCGGCATGCCGGGTAGTCCTCCTCCTGGAAGTTGGGGAAGCGGCACGAGGCGGGCCAACTGTTTGGCATGATCGAGCACGAGGGCCTGTTGGGCGGCGGGGTTGGTGATGATCGAGGTGGCGCCCATGTCGACGCGAAGCTGCCCGTCGGGCGCGCGCAAGAGCTGGGACGGCGACTGGGATGGCAGTGCGCCGGGGTGAGCGTACTGGAGGATTGTGGTGCAGTCCGCGCACGCAGGTGGGAGAGGTGGCGCCGGCGGAGCGCCGGGCATTTGCGGGGCACCGGGAATTGGCGGTGCTTGGGGCATCTGTGGGGCGCCTGGCATTTGCGGCGCTTGCGGCATCTGGGGAGGCTGGGCCTGGGGCATTTGGGGTGCCTGCGGCATTTGAGGCGCCTGCGGCATCTGGGGAGGCTGGGCCTGGGGCATCTGGGGTGCCTGCGGCATTTGAGGTGGCTGGGGAGCTTGCGGCGCTTGGGGCGCTTGAGGTGCTTGTGGGGACTTGGGGAACTGCGGTATCAGAGGCACAGCACCCACAGCTTATCACGGGCTTCCGCGGCCGGCGCCGCTCGGCGGAGCGAACGGTACCAGGCTGGGATCTCGGGCATGCCGACTGGGCCTCCCAGTTGTGAATTTCGAGCGATTGAAACCACGATATTCGCATCAGGTTGCTATGATTCAATTGAAATCTATGCAGACCACCGCTACGCGCCGCCAGGCGATTCTGATTCTCGGCGGCGCCGCGGCCCTATCCATCCAGGCACAGACCGAAAAGGCAGGGACCAGAATTCACCAGGAAGTGGATTTCGAAGTGGTCCCGGCGCGCATCTACGAGGCATTGCTGGATGCAAAGCAGTTCAGCGCCTTCACGGGCCTGGCTGCCGAGATACAAGCTCAACCCGGCGGAAGCTTGAAGATGTTCGGCGGGCTGATTGAAGGGCGCAATATCGAACTGGTTCCAAATCAGAGGATTGTTCAGGCGTGGCGGGAGGCGTCGTGGGCGCACGGTTACTATTCTTTGGCAAAGTTCGAGTTGGTGGGTCGCGGTGGGGGAACGCGCGTGGTTTTCGATCAAACGGGGATCGCTGAGCACGACTGGGGGCATCTGAATGAGGGCTGGCCTCTTCGCTATTGGGAGCCACTTCGCAGGTATTTCAAGGGTTGAATTTGTCAGGTGAGTAGGTTGGTTTCGAGAGTGCGGTGAGGCATCGCAGGAACGCTTGATGAGAGAGTGCGGATCGAAACGAAGAGGAACGCTTGCTTACGCGCGCGGCTCGCAACGGCAAGGAACGATGCGCGGATCGCAAGGTTGAGGAACGCTTGCTTACGCGCGCGGCTCGCAGCGCGCAGGAACGGCGCGCGGATCGCAACGCGCAGGAACGCTTGCTTACGCGCGCGGCTCGCAACGCAAGGAACGGCGCGCGGATCGCAATGGCAAGGAACGGCGGGCGAATCGCAATGGCAAGGAATGGCGCGCGGATCGCAATGGCAAGGAATGGCGCGCGGATCGCAATGGCAAGGAACGGCGCGCGGATCGCAATGGCAGGGAACGGCGCGCGGATCGCAATGGCAAGGAACGATGCGCGGATCGCAATGACAAGGAACGGCGCGCGGATCGCAATGGCAAGTAACGGCGTGCGGATCGCAACGGCAAGGAACGGCGCGCGGATCGCAATGGCAAGGAACGATGCGCGGATCGCAACGGCAAGGAACGATGCGCGGATCGCAATGGCAAGGAACGATGCGCGGATCGCAGCGCGAAGGAAAGGCGCGCGGATCGCAATGGCAAGGAACGATGCGCGGATCGCAATGGCAAGGAACGATGCGCGGATCGCAATGGCAAGGAGCGATGCGCGGATCGCAAGGTTGAGGAACGCTTGCTTACGCGCGCGGATCGCAACGCGCAGGAACGATGCGCGGATCGCAATGGCAAGGAACGGCGCGCGGATCGCAACGGCAAGGAACGGCGCGCGGATCGCAAGGTTGAGGAACGCTTGCTTACGCGCGCGGCTCGCAGCGCCAAGGAACGGCGCGCGGGGGACGTTAGCCTTGTTTGCGATTTAAGACGCTGTGCCGCTGACCGTAGCCAGCATAGATCAGCAGGCCAATCGCCAGCCAGATGCCGAACCTGATCCAGGCGGAGTGAGGCAGGCCCTGCATGATGAACAGGCATCCGGCTGCCGAGAGAATGCAGACGGGCCACACAAACGGGACCCGGAAGGGTCTAGGCCGCTCGGGTTCCTTATAACGCAATACCAGCACTCCGATGCTGACCAGCATAAAGGCAAAGAGCGTCCCGATGTTGGTCAGGTCGTAGGTCTCCGCGTCGTCGCCGATCAGCGACCAGAGGCCCACGAAGAGGCCGGTCAGCAGCGTTGTCGCCCATGGGATTCGGGTGCGCGGATGGATCTTAGCGGCCCATTCGGGCAACAGGCCATCGCGCGCCATGGCAAAGAAGATCCGGGGCTGGCCATATTGAAACACGAGCAGGACAGCCGTCAGCGAGACTGCTGCTCCGAGCGCGACGATCCAGCCCACCGTCTTGAAACCGATCGCTTCCAAAGCGTGTGCCAGCGGGTCGGCCGCGGTTGCCAGTTCTTTATACGGCACCATCCCGGTGAGCACGGCTCCCACAATCATGTAGATCACGGTGCAAATGGCCAAGCCGCCCAGAATGCCGATGGGAAGATTGCGTTGCGGATTGATCGTCTCTTCCGCGGCCGTGGAAATGGCATCAAACCCGATGTACGCAAAGAAGACGATGGCGGCGCCCTGGTGGATGCCGCGGAACCCATTGGGCGAGAACGGGTGATAATTCGCGCCGTTCAAGTGGGTTACGCCGACACAGATAAACAGCGTCAGGGCCAACAGTTTGATCACAACCATGATGTTGTTGGCGGTGACGCTTTCGCGCGCTCCCCGCAACAGCAGCCAGGTGATCAGCATAACGATCGCGAACGCCGGGAGATTGATCAGAATGGGGATGCCGGCGATGTGAGGGGCAGAATTCAGTAAGTCGTGGATCTTCGGATCGGAGCTGACCAACGCTCTCCGATACCCGGTGGTAATCCAGACCGGAAGTTGCACGCCGAATCCGCGGAGCAAGGTATTGAAGTAATCGCCCCACGAGATGGCAACGGCGACATTGCCAACTGCGTATTCGAGGATCAGGTCCCAACCGATGATCCAGGCGATGAGTTCTCCGAGGGTCGCATAGGAGTAGGCGTACGCGCTGCCCGCCTGGGGAATCATCGAGGCCAACTCGGCGTAGCAGAGCCCCGCCAGGGCGCAGGCGGCACCGAGTAGAAGGAAGGAGAAGACCAGGGCGGGTCCGGCTCCTACGCGGATGACCTCACCATTGGGGCCTAACTGTCCTGCAGCGGCGGTGCCGATCGCTCCAAAAATACCGGCGCCGATGACGGCGCCGATCGCCAGCATGATCAGATCGCCGGCGCGAAGGCTGCGTTTCAATCCGCCCGAGCCCTCGGTCTCGGCTACCAGCGCGGCAATCGGCTTCCGCTGAAAGAGTTGGGACACCAAAGAATTCTACCAGACAACGCCGGGATTACCAGTTTGGGAACGGATTTCCGTATGGTCCAGTGTGCCGGGGAAGAGGCACAGACGGAAGGGGAAGACGATGAGAAAGCATTCGAAGATCAGTTCCCGAGTGGCCGTGGGCATGCTGTTGACGGCGGCTTCGCTGTTGGCTCAACGGGGTCAGCCGGAGCGGATGCCGCAGCAGGCGCCCAACCTGAGCAGACTCTCCACGATGATGCGGATGATCGAGACCGGAGTGACCCCATCAGACTTGGCCGCGATGCGCGCGAAGAACAATATGGCGATCTCGTATCTGCTGGCGGCATGGCGCGACATCTTCGCCGGGTCGATGGCGCCGCCGGCGTTCCGGCCGTTCACGGCGGAGATGGGAACTTCGGGATGCGGTCCCGTGCATCTCAATAACGCGGAGTACTGCTCGTCCGATCACACCATTTATTACGACGAGATCTTCCTCGCGACGGTGATGAAGGAAGCGGCGGGCAATCTGGGGACAGATGGCGATTATGCTCCGATCACGGTGCTGGCGCATGAGTTCGGGCACGCCGTGGCGATCGAGAAGGGATACCACGAGCGCATCTCGCTGTTTGCGGAGAACGCCGCGGATTGCGTCGCGGGCGTGATCACGGCGTGGGCGCAGCGCGACGGCCACATCGATCGGGGCGATCTGGAGGAAGCGCAGTATGCACTGTCGCATGCGACGGATCCTCCCGGACAGACGCTGGTCGCCCAGCTTCTCGACCCAAGCGCCCACGGAAATCGTTATCAGCGATTGGGGGCGTTCACGTCCGGTCTGTCGAGTGGAAACATGCGAGTGTGCGTGCCGTCAAGCGCTCCTGGAAACTATCGGGGCACGCGGTAATGCAGATGTGCCGGCAGTTTTTACGTGCCTGGGACGGCGCCGCCATCGACGCCGAGGACGGCGCCGCTGACGAACGAGGCGGCGTCGGAGGCCAGCCAAAGGTAAGCGTCCGCAATATCTTCCGGCTGGCCCATCCGTCCGAGCGGCGTATGACCAATCAGGCCCTTCTGAATCTTCTCGGGCATCTGTCGGACCATCTCGGTGGCGATGTATCCCGGAGCGACAGCGTTTACGCGAATGCGGTATTTACCCAGTTCTCTCGCCCATACCCGCGTCATGCCGATGACGCCGGCCTTCGAAGCCACGTAGTTCGTCTGGCCGAAGTTCCCGTTGACGCCGACCACGCTGGAAGCGTTGAGGATTACACCGCCACCCCCGTGGATCATGGACGGCGCCACCGCGCGCGTGCAAGTGAACACTCCCCGCAAATTGACGTCGATCACGGAATTGAACTGCTCATCGCTCATGGTCCCGAGCAGCGTACCGTCCTTATACTTCACTAACTGGCCGTCGCGCAGGATGCCGGCGTTGTTGACGAGGACGTAAACGGGACCCCATTGGCTGGTCACTTCCGCCAGAGCCGCCTCTACCGAGGCACCGCTGGTGACATCCACTTTTTGAAAAATACCGCCGGCCTGCGCTTCTCCCTCGCGGACGTCCCAGGAGGCAACGCGGCAACCCTCCTCGGCGAAACGGCGCGCAGTGGCGAGACCGATTCCGGCAGCGCCCCCCGTCACGATGACGACTCTATTCTGCAATCCGGTTTGAATCATCGATTCAGCACTGCCGCAGTGGGGCGCGGAGGACGCGAGAGGAAGGCTCCGGCACGAGGCGGATTCCGGTTGGGGCGGCGTCGACGGATGCCGCGGCGGCGACGGCCACGGCGCGCTCGCGTGGGGGTTCGCGCAGCTGCTTCTGCCAGCTACGGACCATCGGATAGAGGAAAATCTCTTTGCGCGAATTCTGTGTTTGGTTGAAGCGATCCATGCGGCCCCGCCCGGTAGTAATGCCGACGCTTACCCAATTGGCAGCCCGATAACAAGTTCCAGGATATTGATCGCGATCCACCAGGGTCTCCATGAGGACGGGACGAACGCCGTAAAACTTCTCCCAATCCACACGGAGTTGTTGGATCGACAGGCCCAGGATGTGGCTTGCCAGATGTGGAATCTTCACCCACGGCATGATCAGAAATCGCGACTGGTTGATGATCCGCGGCAGATTCTGGGGGCGGACATCGGCGTTCCACCCGATATATTCATCACGCGGCGCCATTTTCCAGGCCGCGCTGGTGAATAGGAGGCATGCCAGGAGCTGGTTGGGGTCATGCCGGGAACGGATAAAATAGCGCAACTGCGCACCGCACGCCTGCTTGTGGCCGAGGTAGTGATAACGATGGATGAACTGGCGGAATAAGAGCCGCGCATCGGCATCTTCGATGCGTTCAAAGATGACGGGGGCGTACTGCGATAACGGCCCATTGAGCGGAGGTTGGGGATCGGTGGCGTGGTCCGGGGCGATCTCACGGGCGGGCCGCTTGATCATCGGCTTGGGCTCGGGAAGCCAGGGCAGCATACCTCGCTCACGCAGGTTCTGGAGGAAAAGATAGCACTCGGTCGATTTCAGGCCGCCGTTGGGCCTGCGCCACTCCAACAACTCGCAGACGGTTCCGGCTAGTTCGGTCAATGGAAGTTTGCAGAAATCACGAGTGATTTCCTCAATGAGCTGCCACTCCTTGTCGGTTACTTCATGGCCGACAAAATTACGGGGAGAGCCACCAATTCTGACCGGCATCGGCTTCGAAAAACACCTCCCCACCAGATTACAGGAAAGCGCGCCGATCGTGTCCAGAAAAGTCGCATTTTTACATAAAAATGTTTTAGGAATGTTGGGACGCTTCCAGAAACTCGATATCGGGTTTAACCTCGGCGGTGAGCGCCACGTGGCCCCTCTCGGTGCGGGCCTGGCGCGAGAACAGGCACAGGCCCGGGTCAAAAACGAACTTGATCAAGAGCTTGGTCCACGAGGTGTGGTACACCAGCGAATCGTACAGCTCCGGGGCGGCGCTTCGGATCTTGGGAAGGTGGTTCCACGGCACCGACGGAAGGTCGTGGTGCTCATTGTGGTATCCAACGTTGAAGGCAACTTTGTTGAAGGGCCCATAGTAGCTGTAGGTCTCCTGAGGAGGCGCCACCAGGTAATGCTCCTGGATCCAGCGAGCGCCCAGCGGATGCAGCCCCACGGAAAAGAAGAACGATGCCGCGAGATATGCGATCGCCTTCGGACCAAAGAAGGCGTAGATTGCAAGGTCAAAGGCGATCTGAACCACAAAGTTCAACACGATCCATCGGTCGAACATGCGGATTTCCTTAAGACGAGGAGGCCGGGTGACTTGAAAAATGGGAAACAGCAGCAGCCAAAGAGCCTTGCCGATGGCGGAATTCCCAATCAACCGGGCTTCCCAATAACTGGGCAGGTCGGCATCCAGATCGTAGACCCCCTGGAAGGCATGGTGCTTCATGTGATACCGCTGGAACGAGACGGCGCTCGGCAGAAGATGCGGCAAATTGGCCGCGATGGACGCACAGGTGTTGAGATAGACCTTCGAGAAAATCAGGTTGTGCGAGCACTCATGAATGAGCGTCCACAAAGCATGACTCACGCAGGCGCCAACGGTGAATGCGGCTAAAAAGATCACCCACCAGGGTGAGTCTTTTACGAGTATCCCGACGCCGACCTGGAGCGAAACGCAACCCAGGATGATTAGGGCCGTATAAGGATTTTTGCCGATAAACCGCCGCAATTCCGGGTGGCTGCGCAACAGTATCTTGGTACGGTCGCGATGTGGCTCCTGGGATTGCGAGTATAGAAACTCTTTTGTGTGTGATCGCACGTCGGATGCAAGTATAGTGGAACTCGACGCATATAGCAAAGCCGGGGCATGCGATCGATTGCCCCGTGGATCAGTTCTCGACGGGCACCTTCTCCGCGTGATCGACCACTACGAGATCGAGATTCATCTTCTTCGATTCCAACTTCAGCCCCAGCTCTTCTTGCAGGCCCATAGTGATGAGCGATAGCGGGTCGGGAGGGGCGCCTCCCGCCGTTGGCTGCATCTCGGAGAGGTACTTGGCGACGTTGATGGTGAGGTCGTAGCGGCCTTTCAGGTCCGTCTGGTCGACTACGGGCGCACGGAAAATATTCGAGAGCATCTCGGTCAACTGGGAAACGGGCGCGTGCTGCACCGTGACCACCATGCGCTTCTGGTCGGGCTGCATACTGAACTCGCCATCCTCTTTGGATTCGTGAACCTTGGGACCGCCCTTGCCCACCAACAGCACATACGCAGAAAACTCCTTGGTTTGGTGGTGGACCTCGAGCTTGAAGCGGTCCGCCAGTAGCACCTGCAGCATCAACCGAAGCTGATCCTCGTTGACGGTTCCGGCGGACTTGGCGTTAATATCGTAGCGCTCCGACTGCAGCCAGTCCGGCCCCGAAACCTGGTAGTCGAAGACGTGATAAGCCCAGCGGATGGCGGATTTCAGACTGACGTTCCGCATGGTGAGGGAGTCGGGGCTGGTCTGGATATTCTCGCGGCGGCTGCCCTCACCGCCGGCTTTACCGATGGTACTGACCCGGACGGAAGCCACCTCAAAAGAAGGAGGGGCGGCGGCAGGCTGGGCAAATGCGCCAGCGGATGCGAGGACGAACAGGCTGGTGCCGAAGGTAGATCGCAACATTTGTGATTTTTCCGGTCTTCCTGGATGACGCGTGTGAAGGCTTGAAATTAGTCGCGAATCCTTTTCGCCCCTCGCTCCATCTATCTTGATGTCGAGATAATCCATTCGAGAGGAACTTCCATATGAAAAGCACCTACAACATCGACCCTGCGCACTCCACTGCGCATTTCACCGTCCGGCACATGATGATTACGAACGTACGCGGCTCGTTCGGCAGCGTCAAAGGCACGGTGGTCTATGATCCGGCAGATCCCGCAGCATCGGGCGTCGATGCCGAGATCGATGTCACCTCCATCAATTCGAATGACGCGCAGCGCGACGCGCACCTGAAGAGCGCAGACTTCCTGGATGTAGAACATTTCCCTGCGATTACGTTTAAGAGCACAAAGGTAGAAGCGGATAGTCCGGAGGAGGGAAAGGTCACCGGAGATCTGACGATTCATGGTGTGACCAAGAGTGTCGTCCTCAAGGTGGAAGGGCCGACCGCCGAGACGAAGGATCCGTGGGGCAACACGCGAATGGGAGCCTCGGCGACAACCAAGATCAAGCGCGGCGATTTTGGATTGAAGTACAACGCGGTGCTGGAAACGGGCGGCTTGCTGATCGGCGACGACGTGAAGATCGAGATCGAAGTTTCGCTGATCAAGGCGTGAGGTTCAATTCGGGCAACTGATGGCTTCGGGGGGCAGCGGAAGCGCGGAGACGTGGTGGCCGGTTCGAGACTGGTGCTCCCGTAATCTGCGCCATGCCTCCCACAGGCGGGAGTTGGCCCGCATTTCCGCGCAATCGCCGGGGTTCAAGGATTGGATCCAGGTTTCGAGGCTGATCGAGGGCGGTTGGGGAAGATGTTGGCGGATGTCGTGAGCGGTCTCGCGCAGGGCGTGATAAAGGGCCAGACACTCGTTACAGGTTGGCATGGCTATAGCTTATCCCGCCCGTGATACACTCCGTACCTATGAAATGGTTGTGTATCGCGCTGCTGTCTTCGGTAGCTCTCTTCGCGCAGGACGATGCCCCGGCGGGCGGTGCGGCCGCCAATCAGGCCGCGACCCCTCCTCCTCCCGGACGGGAACAGGCCCGTTCGATGATTGTCACGCGTTACGGGATTGTGGCCACCTCGCAGTTTCTGGCATCGCAGGCCGGCGCCAAGATGCTCGAATCGGGCGGCAACGCAATCGATGCCGCGATCGCGGCGAATGCGGTCGTCGGAGTCACGCAGCCGTACGTCAACGGGATGGGCGGTGACCTGTTCGCCATTATTTACGAGGCGAAGACCGGGAAGGTCTACGGACTCAACTCCAGCGGGTGGACCCCCAAAGCTCTCACGATCGACTACCTGAAGGAGCGGAAGATCGATAAGCTCGACCGCTTCAGCGTCCACGACATCACGGTGCCCGGATGTGTGGCCGGTTGGGACGCGTTGCGAAAGCGATTCGGGACCAAACCGTTTCCCGAACTTCTGGCGTCTGCGATCTTCTATGCGGAGAACGGATTCCCCTTGCCGGAGATCGGCGCGCGCTCCTGGATCACCCAGCCGCTTCTCAAGCAGCCCGGCTATCGCGAGACCTACATGCCGACGGGCACGCGGCCACAACTTGGCGATATTTTCAAGAATCCGGCGCTTGGCGAATCGCTGCGGCAGGTAGCGGCGAAGGGGCGGGACGGTTACTACAAAGGCAAGCTCACCGAGGTGATGGTGAAGTTTCTGCAGGCGCAGGGCGGGGCGCACACCATGGAGGACTTTGCCGAGTTCGAGCCCGAATGGGTCGAGCCTATCAGCACTACGTACCGCGGCTGGCAGGTTTACGAACTGCCCCCCAACGGGCAGGGAGTGGCAGCGCTCTCCATGCTCAATATCATGGAGAACTTCCCGCTCAAGGATTACGGCCACAATTCCGCCGCTGCCCTGCACGTCATGATCGAAGCCAAGAAACTCGCCTACGCGGACATGGCGCGATTCGTAGGCGATCCGCGGTTCGGACCGGTACCGGTGGCCGAGATGCTCTCGAAAGATCTGGCAAAAAGGCGCGCCGGGCAGGTGGATATGGACAAGGCATCGTGCAAGGTGTTGCCATCGGAGATTCGCGAGACTCTCGCGGCGCATGGCAACGAGACGATCTATATGTCGGTGATCGATAAGGAAGGCAATATTGTTTCGCTGATCCAGAGCAACTATTCGGGGTACGGCACCGGCATGGTCGCTCCGGGAGCGGGCTTTTCCTTCCACAATCGGGGACAGGGATTCGATCTGGTGGCGGGTAAGCCGAACTCGCTCGCGGGACATAAGCGCCCCCTGCACACCATCATTCCGGCATTCATGAAGAAGGACGATGTCAGCATCGGCTTCGGCATCATGGGCGGATGGAATCAGTCGCAGGCCCACGCGCAGTTCGTGGCCAATATAGTGGACTTCGGCATGAACGTGCAGATGGCACTCGAATCGGCACGATTCACCAAGGGCACCTTCGATGGGTGCGACGTGCAGATGGAGTCGCGCGTACCGGAAGCGATTCGCCAGGAACTGACGCGCCGCGGACATCTCATTTCACCCCTCTCGGGCTTTTCCGGGGCAATGGGCAATGGCGAGGCCGTCATGCGGGATGCGCGGCGGGGAGTGAACTTCGCGGGATCGGATCCGCGCACGGACGGAGCGGCGATTCCGGAGCAACCTCCTGTCGCGGCATCGGCGTCCGCACAGAAGTAGGCAAATGCGCATTGCGATCGCGCTCCTGGCCGCTGCGTCCGTTTGCGGCGCTGCGCGCGTGCCGCTGATCTTCGACACCGACATGGGCAACGATGTGGATGACGCCCTGGCGCTGGCGATCATCCACTCGCTCCAGTCGCGCGGCGAGGCCGAACTCCTGGCCGTCACGGTAAGTAAGGATAGCCGGTATGCCGCTCCGTTCTGCGATCTCGTCAATACTTTCTATGGGCGGAAGGACGTCCCGGTTGGGGCAGTGAAGAACGGCAAGACTCCGGAAGATAGCGCGATGATTCGCGTACCTTCCGAGCGCCGTAAGGCCGACGGATCGTATGTCTATCCGCACCGGTTGATGGACGGCCGCGAGGCGCCGGATGCGGTGTCAGTGCTACGTCGGGCGCTCGCGCAGGCGCGGAATGGCAGCGTGGTGATCGTAATGGTAGGGTTCAGCACGAATCTCGCCCGACTGCTGACGTCGTCGCCGGATTCGGCCAGTCCTCTGGACGGTGCACATCTGGTCGCGGAGAAGGTCCGGCTGCTGAGCGCGATGGCGGGTCATTTTCCGCGCGGACAGCCGGAGTACAACGTGAAGACGGACATCCCCTCTGCGCGGAAAGTCTTCGAGGAATGGCCGACGCCGATCGTGTTCAGCGGATACGAAATCGGCCAGGCGCTGCTCTTTCCGGCGGTCAGCATCGAGCGGGATTTTGCGTGGGTGCCCGACCATCCGGTCGCGGAGGCGTACCGCAACTACATGAAGATGCCGTACGATCGGCCGACCTGGGACCTGACCGCCGTCCTCTACGCCGTTCGGCCCGATCGCCAGTATTTCTCGTTGTCGCCTCCCGGCCTAGTGACTGTGGATGACGCAGGCCAGACGATCTTCACCGCCGCGGAGGACGCTACGTGTCGATACCTGATTCTGGACGGCGAGCAGAAGGGCCGAACGCTGGAAGCACTGATTCTTCTTGCCAGCCAGCCCCGAAATTGACGCGCCCTTGGCGACTGGGATATACTCCACCCGAACGGTCGGTCAATCGACCATCCAGGGGATGATCTCAAACATGTTACGAACTTGCGTGCGCACGGGGTTGGCAGTCTTCCTGATGTCGTTGGCTGCCTGGGCTGCCGATGTCACCGGTAAATGGACCTTCAACGTCGAAACGGCGGCCGGGAGCGGGTCGCCTACCTTTGTGTTCAAACAGGAGGGTGAGAAGCTCACCGGGACTTACACGGGCACTTTCGGAACTGCCGACCTGACGGGGACCGTCAAGGGCGACGTCATCGAGTTCTCGTTTGAGGCAACGGTGGTTGATACCAAAGGCAAAGTCGTCTACACGGGCAAGATCGAAGGTCCCGGGAAAATGTCCGGAGAGGTGGAGTTCACGGGCTTGGGGAAAGGCACGTGGAGCGGCAAAAAGGACTAGCGGGCAGGCTTCGGGAAAGGTTGAAGAACGCTTGTTCAAGCGCGCGGCTCGTGACCTTTGCCGTCAAGCCGATTTGACCGCTGTCGCTACCTGCCGCCGCAACGTTTCGTTCTCTTCTTCGAGTTGCTGCATGCGTTCTTCCATGGGCCTCAAGGCCTGGCGGATCTGATCTTCGGTGTATCGCGGCGTGATGTGCTGCTGGCAGTTCCAGTCGAGTGCCTCGACGTGAATGACAAACACACGTTCGATCGCCGCATCATAGCCGGGCTCGCGGAGTTTATCGATCCATTCCTTGGCAGATGGTCCTTCGAGGATCGAAACGCGTCCCAAAATCTTGAGCCGCGCCTGATGGGGATAATCGACCAGGATCAGCGCCACGCGATCATCCGTCATCAGATTGCCGGTAGTGATGTACTGTTTATTTCCCCGGAAATCGGCGAATGCAACGGTGTGCGGGTCGATGACTTTCAGAAAGCCTTTCGGCCCGCCGCGATGCTGCACATATGGCCATCCCGAGGACCCGATACTCGACATGTAGAAGCTGTCGCTAGCCGCCAGGAATTCGATTTCGGAGGGCCCCAGACCATCCTGGGAGAAAGCGGATGCCTCTCGCCTTGCGTACTGACCGCGGCTGCCGTACCGTTCCTGGAGGGACTTGATAACGGGAGTGAACACCAGGGATCCAAATGCGTAGGCCATTTCAAGCACCTTTCCGGCGTCGGCCAATCCCCCGCCGCCTCGCAAACAGATTGGATGCGATCGGGCTGAAAAGGATGCGGTGTGCTTGGGCGGCCCGATGTGAAGCCGGAACGCGGTGGAGTCCCGAAACTTTGCATTCGGGGAATAATCTGGTGTCTATGCCGCTTTTATGGGGCACGGGGGAAGCTTACGGAACATGACAGTCGAACAGATCCAGCTGGACAGGAGCAGACAAAAGCGGGCGCATCGGCAGCGTTGGGGTCCATACCTGAGCGAGCGCGCGTGGGGATGGAGCATCCGGGGATGCCCGATGGGGTGGGGACGCCTCGATCTGGAGGGTGTACTGTCGTGAGGCGATTCGACGCACCGATCTGCCGGAATCTGGAGATCGCAAGCCGGCGCGAATGGCTGGAGACGAACGGGATCGGCGGTTTCGCTTCCTCCACCATTGCCGGAATGAATACGCGGCGATACCACGGTCTGCTGGTGGCCGCCACCAAACCACCCGTGGGCCGCATGGTGCTGCTTTCGAAACTGGAGGAGACACTGGTCCTCGGCGGACGCCGCTTCGAGTTGGCGTGCAATCGCTACCCAGGCGCGGTTCACCCACAGGGTTATCGATATCTGCGTGAGTTTCGGCAGGATCCTTTCCCTGTCTTTGTCTACGAGGTAGACGGAGTGCAACTGGAGAAGTCGGTGTTCATGGTATACGGCGAGAACACCACGGTGATCCGGTACGAACTGCGGGGAGCGGCCGACGGAGAGTGCGTGCTGGAAGTGCGGCCGCTGATCGCTTTCCGCGATTATCACGCCACCATGCACGAGAATGGCGCGATCAACCCGTCCTTTCAAGCAGAGCCTGGGTACGTGAAGATCGCCCCCTATCAGGGCTGTCCAAACCTATATCTTTCACACACCGGCGGCGACGTTCGCGGGGAGGGCAACTGGTACCGCAATTTCGAGTACACCGTCGAGCAGGAGCGCGGGCTGGACTATCGCGAGGACCTGTTCAATCCGCTGGTATTGACTTTTGACCTGAGACGCAATCCGCGGCCGGCGATCGTGGCGTCTACCGAAGCGCGAAGTGCCGAGTCGGCAGAGCAGATGCAGGAAGCGGAGATCGCGCGAAGGGACGAAAATCCGCTCTTTCAGGCCGCTGACCAGTTCATCGTGCGGCGGGGCAGCGGAAGCACGGTGATCGCGGGGTATCACTGGTTCAGCGACTGGGGGCGCGACACGATGATCGCCTTGCCAGGCTTGACTCTCTCCACCGGCCGATTCCACGATGCACGCGGCATTCTGATGGCATTTGCGCAAAGCGTGGATCGTGGCATGCTGCCCAATCGTTTTCCGGATGCGGGCGAGGAACCGGAGTACAACACCGTGGACGCGACCTTGTGGTTCTTCGAAGCTGTCCGCGCGTTCGCCGCTCGCACCGGGGATTACGATTTCGTGCGAACCCATCTCTACGCGGTGCTGGCCGATATCATTCGATGGCACGAATGCGGCACGCGCTACGGAATCCATCTCGATGCAGACGGCCTGCTGCTTGCGGGCGAGCCCGGCGTGCAACTCACCTGGATGGATGCGCGGGTGGACGGGCGCGAGGTAACTCCGCGACAAGGTAAGCCGGTGGAGATTCAGGCGCTGTGGTACAACGCATTGCGCGTGATGCAAGATCTCGCCCGGCGATTTGAGGATCGCGCCAGCGACGCTCGTTATGGCGAACTGGCGGACCGCGCGAGAGAGAGTTTTCGAACGCAGTTCTGGAACGAGTCCGCCGGCTGTTTGTACGACGTGATTTACGGCGACGCGCGGGACGGCGCCATTCGCCCCAATCAGATCTTTGCGGCCGGCCTGTTTCACAACCTGGTGACCGGCGAGCAGGCCGCGAAAGTGGTCGAGACCGTGCAACATCACCTGCTGACGCCGTACGGGCTGCGTACTCTGGCCCCTGGCGATCCGCAATATCGAGGACGCTTCGAAGGCGGCCCCTCTGAACGCGATGGCGCCTATCATCAGGGTACGGTTTGGCCCTGGCTCATGGGCCCGTTTCTTACGGCGTATCTCAAAGTACATGACTACTCCGAAGACGCGAGGCGGCAAGCGTGGGAATGGCTCGGGCCACTGCGCCGGTACATGGAGGAAGAAGGTCTCGGCCAGATTCCGGAGGTTTTCGATGGAGACGCGCCCCATCGCGCGGGCGGGTGCCTGGCGCAGGCTTGGAGCGTCGCGGAGTTCTTGCGGGTGACGGTGGATGAGCTTTCCGGCTCGAATGCGAGCGGGGAGCGTTAGCGAGCGGTTGGGTGGTGGAACCTTTGAAAGCGCATCGCGTTGGCGTTGCTCTTCTATCTGGTTTCGGCCGGCTGTTAGCGCGACCACGAGAGCGGCAATGGCGCTCGTTGCAGCCGGCCGCGCGATTTTGATCCTGTACCGTCAGGAAGGCGGGCAGCCATCTCTGCCCCATTCGAGCCAGAGCAAGATTTTGATAGCGGCGGCTGGCGCCAGTGCCGTATACCAGTTGCAGTGGCGATTCAAAATAAAGCGATGTTGTGTTTGGTGGCAGCCGGCCTGCTCTTCGGTTGGCAGGCCGAGCCCACCTTGGGAGACGCATTGGCGCTGTTGCAGTCCGGCGATTTTTCCGGCGCCGCCAAAATGTTGGAGGCGGTCACGAAGCGCGAACCGCGCAACGGGCGCGCCTGGCGAAATCTCGGCCTGGCATACCAAAGAGTCAAAGACCTCGACCGCGCGATCGAAGCATATCAGCAGGCACTCGAAGTGCAGCCGGAGATGGTCGCGCCGATCTACAGCATCGGTCTCGCCTATGCCGCGAAGAACGATCCCGATCACGCATTCGAATGGCTTCGCAAAGCCAAGTCCACCGGCAAGATCGATATGACGCAGGCCGAGTCCGCGCCTGAACTCGCCTCGCTTCGCGCCGATCCGCGCTTCGCTTCCGTCCTTCCCAAGCCCTCCGATTTCGAACATCCATTCGTTGAGCCGGTGAAGATTATCCGCGAATGGGATGGCGAGGCCGCCAGCGACCAGTTCGGCTGGATCGCGCGCAGCATCGGCGACGTGGACCACGATGGCGTTCCGGATTTCGTAACGTCGGCGCCAACGAAGAACATTGGGGGCGAAAATGCCGGTCGCGTTTACGCTTATTCCACCAAGACCGGCAAATTGCTCTGGAGCGTCGATGGGAAGCCGGGGGACCAACTGGGGATTGGCATCGAATCGGCCGGCGATGCCAATCACGATGGTGTGCCCGACGTCGTAGCCAGTGCTCCGGGAGCCGGGAAGGCGTACATCTTCTCCGGCAAAGATGGAAAGCTGCTCGTCACGATGAGTGCGGAAGATGCCGGCGACAACTTTGGCAGGCACGTGGCGGGCGCGGGCGACGTGAATGGAGACGGATACGCGGACGTCATTATCGGCGCCCCTGGCAACAACCATGGACGGGGCGCGGCGTACGTTTACTCCGGCCGGGATGGCAGTTTGCTGCTGAAACTCACGGGCGAAAGAGACGGCGACCAGTACGGGGCCGCCGTGACAGGCTTCACAGGGAAGAAGGGTGTGATTCTGGTCTCGGGCGCCCCGCAAGCCGGTCCGAAACACCACGGACGAACGTACATCTACAAGTCGCTTGACCAGAAACCGGCATTCATCCTCGACGCCGACGAGGGCGGACAGGCGCTGGGTGGGATGTTCGTGTCGATACCCGGAGATCTGGACGGCGATGGCTGGCCCGATGTTTTTTCCTCCGACTTCTCAGATAGCGGTAAGGCGCCGGGGGCGGGAAAAACCTATCTGAGCTCTGGGAAAGACGGCCACCGGCTGTTCACGCTCACTGGCCAAACACCGGGCGAGGGCTTCGGTACCAGCGAATCGATCGCGGGAGATGCAGACGGCGATGGCTATCCTGACCTGATCGTCGGTGCGTGGCAGTACAGCTCGGAAGCGAATTCCGGAGGACGTGCGTACTTGTATTCCGGAAAGACGGGCAGCTTGCTAAAGACCTACACGTGCCGGATTCCAGGCGATACCTTCGGATTCGATGCAGTCGGAATGGGCGATATCGACGGCGATGGGACAGTCGATTTCCTGATCACGTCGGCGTGGAGCGGCGTTCATGGGTTTCATTCGGGGCGGATTTTCCTGATCAGCAGCGGAATCGCGAAGAACGGAGCGCGGAAGGAGTAATCTCGAAGTCGCGCCGAAAGGCGTGAGTGAAATGGCTGTGGTGCGTAAATCCCAGATCCACCGCGATGCGGTCCAGTGGGTTCGAGGTCTCGCACACCCTCTCCAGGCCGTGACGAATGCGCAGTTGACGGAGATACGCGTGGATCGCAAATCCGGTGACTTCGCGAAACGTCCGGCAGAGATGATACGGCGACACACCAGCGTGGGCCGCAATTTGGATGAGCCCCAGATGCTCGTTGAAGCGCGTGGCGAGCAGGCATTCGACTTCATGAACGAGCGCCCGCTTTTTCACATCGGGTGGCGCGTGGATCGCCCCTCCGATCACGCGGTCCAGCAAAAGCAACACTGTCTCCTCGACAACGACCGGGTTCGGGGCTTCATCATTTGCGACCGCATCGAAAAGGCGGCGCTGTAACAGGTACGTCCTGGGGTCGGACGGGCCGCGATGCCATCGGAAAGGCGTGTCTTCCACCTTCGGGTCGACTGTGCGGACAGCCTCGCGGGCGAGATCGCGTCGCACGCCGAACCAGTCGCAGCGGTCGCCGTGCTCGCTGATCCCCTGCCGCTGGTAGCACTGCGAGCGGTTGTAGAACGTGACTGTATTCGGATTGGCGACAAATGGCGGGGCATCTTCATGCTCGATCTGAACGGCAGTTCGTGGAAAGACAAAGCAATCGTTCTGCGCGGGCCCGGTGTCGCGAAAGCCGGGATACGCGCCGTGGCAACGAAACGCGCCGATACGAACCAGCGGGGATTCGTAGACCACGGTATCGCTGAATAGCGGTTCCTTCATGCCGGCTATTTAGCCTCGACGTGGGAACGCACGGAATGTCACGAACTCTGGTAACGCCAATTCCTGCGTCAGTCGCGGCTGCGTACTCGCCGATCGATCGACATATCCAGACGTTGCGGCGCCAATCGTCGATCGCATTCAGATCACCTCCGTTTTTGGTTGAAGCAGTTATATGTCCGGAAGGAAGGCCTCGCTCGCTACCAGAACGATGGCACCAGGATACCGGACGCCTTTGGAATCGGCCTTCACCTGCCGCTCGCACGGCCGCGATCTCCCCCGATTTCAGGGCTTCAATTCACTCGGCGGCGCGCTACATCCACGCCCGCCCGTATTGTACCGGCGGAACCGGTTCCACTCCCAGTGCCTTTGCAGCGCGCAGCGGGAAATAGGGATCGCGCAGCGATTCGCGCGCCATCAGAATCAAATCCGCCTTGCCGGCGCGCACGATTTCATCCGCCTGCGATGCTGTCGTGATGAGACCGACGGCGCCCGTCGGGAGCCCGGTGTCGCGTCGAATCCGCTCCGCGAATGGGACCTGATATCCGGGCACCATAGGGATCTTCTGTTGCAACGCCAGTCCGCCCGATGAGCAATCGACCAGGTCGACTCCGTGCCGGCCCGCCAGCGCCGCCAGTTTCACCGAGTCGTCAATCGTCCAGCCGCCATCTACCCAGTCGCTGGCTGAGATCCGGAGAAACACTGGCAGATGCGCAGGCCACACCTGTCGCACGGCCTGAATGACCTCGGCGGCGAAACGGCATCGATTGCTGAATTCCCCGCCATACTCATCGGTACGATGGTTGCTGAGCGGCGAGAGAAATTCATGGATCAGGTAGCCGTGCGCACTGTGAATCTCCACGACCTGAAATCCTGCTTGCACCGCCCGCTCCGCGCCCATGCGAAAGGCCGTCACGATCGATTGGATCTCCGATTTTGACAACTCGCGAGGCAGCGGGTCATCGGGGCGAAACGGTAACGCGCTCGGTGCCACAGTCCGCCATCCACCATCCGCTTCGCGGATCGCCGCGCCCCCGTCCCAAGGACGCTGCACACTGGCCTTCCTGCCCGCGTGGGCCAATTGAATGGCGGGCACGGCGCCGTGCTCGCGCAGGAATGCGGCGATGCGCGTCAGTGGTCCGATATGTTCATCTTTCCAGATGCCGGAATCGGCTGGCGAGATTCGTCCTCGGGCTTCGACTGCGGTGGCTTCGACCATAACCAGCCCGGAGCCTCCTACTGCGCGGCTGCCCAGATGCACCAGGTGCCAGTCAGTGGTAAATCCGTCGACGCAGGAATACTGACACATCGGTGACACGGCGATTCGATTACGAAGTGTTACATCGCGCAGTTTTAGAGGTGTAAACAAGTGAGGGGAGCTCATTCGCTTCCAGTATCGCAGGTGCTTACCGTAAGATTACCGGCTCACACTGCATTCTTGCCGCGCCACTACGCAAGCTAAGAGTAGGAGAAACAGAAATGATAGCGTTTGTGGGAATCCTGTTTGCGGCTGCCGTAGTGCCGAGTCCGGAATATCGCGCTGCGCAGGAGTTAAGTGAGCACGCGCGACAGTTGTACGACCAGGCTCAATACACGCAGGCGGAACCTCTCTACCGGCAGGCGGTAGAGGCGTGGGGCCGTTTGGGACCGGACGCCGCGCAAAATCGCGCGATCGATCTTCGCAATCTGGGCGCACTGTTGCGCGCCATCGGCCGCTATCACGACGCCGAACCGCTCCTCAATGAAGCGGTGCGGGAGCTGGAAGTGACGGGAAGCGACTCGATGGAGCTGGAGCGGGCGCTCTTCAATCTGGCAGCGCTGTACCGCTCTGAAGGCGAACTGCCGCGGGCCGAATCGTTCGCGATCCGGGCCGTGGATCTCGCAGGGAAACGCGCCGATGTGCCGGCGCCGGATCGGCAGGCTCCGCGCCTGGTGCTGGCATCGATATACCTGGACCAGCGCCGGTATCAAGAGGCCGAATCGGTGCTGAATGAGGCGCTCGAAGGCGCCGATGGTGCCATCGCGGCGGCGGCTTACAACAGCTTGTCGAGCATCGCGATTAACCGCGACGATTTTCCCAAGGCGGAGGAGTATGCGCGTCAGGCCCTCTACTTTGCACGCCTGGCTTTACCGCCGGGACATCCCGCGGTGGCCGCCGCGTGGAATAACCTGGCACAGGCCAGCAGATTCGAGGGCAAATATCTGGAGGCGGAGCGGGACTACCGCCAGGCCATCAGCGTGTGGGAGGACAAGCTGGGTCCTGCGCACCCTTTCGTGGCGCAAGGACTCATGAACCTCGCGGCGTTTTATCATGAGCGGGGACGCGAGGCCGGCGCCGAATCGTTGTACGCACGTGCCGCGGAGATTCTGGAGGAGGCGTTTGGCAAAACGGATCCGCGTACCCTCTCGGCGCGCAACGAGCTGGCGGAGGTGCTGCGGGCGGAGCGCCGTTTCACGGAATCGGAAAAACTCGGACGCAGTACGCTGGAAGGTCTCGAGAAGGTGCTTCAGGCGGGGGATCCGGCTCTGTTGAGAGCGCAGACCAACTACGCGCGGTTACAGGCTACGAAGTACAAATGAGGGACGGGTGAAAAAGGATCGGTCGGGACCGCCCCCTTACGGTCGCGGCTCGTAAGCTGCCAAAAGCGGGACCGCTCCCTCACGGTCGCGGCTCGTAAGCTGCCAAAAGCGGCAACGCTCCCTCACGGTCGCGGCTCGTAAGCTGCCCAAATCGGGAACGCTCCCTCACGGTCGCGGCTCGTAGGCTGCCCAAATCGGGAACGCTCCCTCACGGTCGCGGCTCGTAAGCTGCCCAAATCGGGAACGCTC
>Ga0070734_10001304_pt1 | contig 37684 bp, 34 predicted proteins | sample Coa_R1_8_FD_66444 | JGI IMG/M metagenome (GOLD analysis project Ga0070734, IMG submission 66444) | Surface soil microbial communities from Centralia Pennsylvania, which are recovering from an underground coalmine fire - Coalmine... | ecosystem: Environmental > Terrestrial > Soil > Unclassified ...
TACGGCGGCGACGATGGGCTCACCATCTACAAGCGCAGCGACTTTGCGGGTGTCATCAATCTCTCGAACCGCGTGCAGTTCTATTATCTCTGCCTCGCTTGTCTGCTCGGCACCGTTATCCTGATCTGGCGCATCGTCAATTCGCGCTTTGGCCTTGTGGTGCGGGGCCTGCGCTCCAACGAGCAGCGCATGCAGGCGATCGGGTTTCCCGCGAAACGCTACCAGCTCGTGTGCTTCGTCATCGCTGGCACCATGTGCGGGCTCGCCGGCGCGCTGCTCGCCAACAATACCGACTTCGTCAGTCCCGCAGTGATGTACTGGACCCGGTCCGGCGATCTCATGGTGATGGTGATTCTGGGCGGGATGGGCTCGCTGTTCGGGCCGGTGATCGGTGCGGTGGTCTATCTGGTGCTGGAAGAATTGCTGTCGCAGGTCACCGAATATTGGGCGATCATCATGGGACCGCTGTTGCTGTTGATCGTCCTGTTCGGGCGCGGCGGCATCATGGGACTCATCGGGAGGCTGACGCGTGGCTGATCCCTTGCTCCGCGTGGACAAGCTCGTGCGCCGCTTCGGCGGCGTCGTCGCGACCGATCACGTCTCGCTCGATGTCGCTCAAGGCGAGCTCCACGCGGTCATCGGCCCCAACGGCGCTGGCAAGACCACGCTGATCAGTCAACTCACCGGGCATCTCGCGCCGAACTCCGGCAGCGTTTGGCTTGGGGGGCGGGACATTACAAATCTTCCCGCCTATCGCCGCAGCGCATTGGGACTGGCGCGCTCATTCCAGATCACCTCGCTGCTCAACGATTTCACCGTGGCCGACAATGTCGCGCTCGCCGCGCAAGCGCACAGCGGGCATTCCTTCCGTTTCTTCGCCGACGCGCGCAAGGAAGCGCCGCTGCGACGGGCCGCCTATGCCGCGCTCGATCGCGTCGGCCTTGCCGCGCGCGCCGACGTGCTGGTCTCGAAATTGAGCCATGGCGAGCAGCGCGAGCTCGAGCTTGCCGTAGCGCTCGCCACCAAGCCGCAACTGTTGCTGCTCGATGAGCCGATGGCCGGTCTCGGCGCCACTGAATCAGCACGCATGGTGAGGCTGCTGTCGGATCTCCGGCGCGAGCTCACCATCGTCCTGGTCGAGCACGACATGGAGGCGGTGTTCGCGCTCGCCGATCGCATCTCGGTCTTGGTCTATGGCCGCGTCATCGCGTCAGGCGCGCCCTCGGACATTCGCCGGAACGAGGAGGTGAAGCGTGCCTATCTCGGCGATCAGCATGTGGTGACGCGCCATGGCTGACGCGCTGTTGGAGGTGAATGCGATCGATACCTGCTACGGTCAGAGCCAGGTGCTGTTCGGTCTGTCGCTTGCGATTCAAACGGGCGAGATGGTGTCGCTGATGGGCCGCAACGGCATGGGCAAGACCACAACGATCCGCTCGATCATGGGGCTGACACCGGCCCGCGCCGGTGCCATCCGCTTCGCCGGACAGCAGACGCGCGCGTTGCCGTCGTTCCGGATCGCGCAACTCGGCATCGGCCTCGTGCCGGAGGGACGGCAGATCTTTCCCAATCTCAGCGTGCGCGAGAATCTCGTCGCCGCGTCCGCCAATCGCCTGAATGCATCCGATCCCTGGACCTTGGACAAGATTCACGCGCTGTTTCCCCGGCTTGCCGAGCGGGGCACAAATATGGGCAACACGCTCTCCGGCGGCGAGCAGCAGATGCTCGCGATCGGCCGCGCGCTGATGACCAACCCGCGGTTGTTGATCCTGGATGAGGCGACCGAAGGCCTTGCGCCACTGATCCGCGAGGAGATCTGGAATTGCCTGTCGATGCTGAAGGCGCGCGGGCAGTCGATCCTGGTCATCGACAAGAACGTCGAACATTTGACCCGCATCTGTGACCGACATTTCATCATCGAGCGCGGGCGCACGGTGTGGAGCGGCACATCGGACGCGCTGATGGCCGAAGCGGATCTGCAACACCGCTATCTCGGGATTTGATCCCGCGAATGACGGGAAAATTTCCCGGCATGCGAATCAACTTTTGGCAGAACCGTGTTTGATCCTGCTGCCGGGTCGGTTTAAGATCGCAGCCAGCTGAAAGTTTGGGAAAGTTGCGGCTCGACGCAAATATGCGCTGGTTCCGGAACAATATAGGGCAGGGGGCATGGCTTGCGCTGTTGGCGCTGGTCATCAATTTCGGCCTGTCCTTTGGTCACGTTCATGCGATTGCAGGAGAGCGCTCGGAGCGAGGCCTGATCTCGCTGATCGCAGCGGCCAAGCCGATCGCCAAGTCGCACGACGGCCAGACGCAGGGCCATCCCGGCGATCATACCGACTATCTCTGTCCGATTTGCACGGCAGCCGCCGCCATGGCGAGCCCGCTCGCTTCGCCGCCAATGCTGCACGTCGAATTTGCGAGCGTCACCATTGATCGCGGGATCGAAGCCGTCGTCGCTGTCGCTCAGCCGCGAACAGCGGCTTTCCAGTCCCGCGGACCACCACTTTCCTGATCTGCGGCCTCGATGCCGCTTGCGGCAACCGTGCTCCGCTGCCACCGGCGGGCAAGTTGCGCTTGCTGACCAAAGGCGCCGGACGTCATATGGCGATCGGGCAATGAAGCCGCATTCACAAGGCGACATGAGAAGGGGATCGGGGCGGAATTCTTAAGAGAGATCGAAATGCAACATAGCAATGATAGGTGCGCGAGCTCTTGGCGCGGGTCGAGGTCCGCGATCGGGATTGGCCTATGCCTCGTCGCAGCGCTGCTCTCGCAGCCGGCGTTTGCCCAGGCGCCAAATCCGCTGTTGCCGCGCAACCTTTCGCCGTGGGGCATGTTCCTCAACGCCGACATCGTCGTGAAGACGGTGATGATCGGCCTTGCGTTTGCCTCGCTCGTGACCTGGACGGTGTGGTTGGCCAAGACCATTGAGCTCAGGACCGCCAGGCGCCGCGTGCTGCGTCGCCTTCGCCTGCTCGAGAAAGGCGCCAGCCTGACGGAAGCAGCGCGCAGCTGCGAGGGCAACAGGGATGCCGTCGCCCAGCTCATCCTCTCCACCGCGCGCGAAGCCGAATTGTCCGATGGTATCGTCGACGATGGCTTCAAGGAGCGCGTGGCGCTTCGGCTGGAGCGCGTCGAGGCGGCGATGACACGGCAGGTATCGCGCGGTGTCGGCATCCTCGCCACCATCGGGGCGACTGCGCCCTTCGTCGGTCTGTTCGGCACGGTGTGGGGCATCATGAATTCGTTCATCGGCATATCCGAGTCCCACACCACAAATCTTGCGGTGGTGGCGCCGGGCATTGCGGAAGCCTTGCTCGCGACCGCGTTCGGCCTCGTCGCCGCGATCCCGGCGGTCGTGATTTATAACCATCTGGCGCGGGTCATTGCCGGCTACCGCACATTGCTCGGCGATGCCTCGGCGCAGATTTTGTTGATGATCAGCCGCGGGGCGAGAAGCCATCCCATGACCCTGCCGAGAGCCGCGGAGTAAGCCATGGCGATGCGTCTCGGCTCACGCGGCAATAGCGATGATCTCGATGTGTTGCACGAGATCAATGTCACCCCGTTCATCGACGTCATGCTGGTGCTGCTCATCATCTTCATGGTGGCGGCGCCGCTCGCGACCGTGGACATCGGCGTCAACCTGCCGGCCTCGACCGCGCCCGAGCAGCCGCGGCCGGACAAGCCGGTGTTCGTCACCATCAAGCCGGATGCCACGATTGCGATCGGGGAGAGCATCGTGCCGCGCGGCGAGCTTCCGGGCGCGCTCGATGCCGCCACCAACAATCACAAGGACGAGACGATCTTCGTCCGCGGCGACAAGTCCGTCAGCTATGGCGAGCTGATGGAAGTCATGAACGTCCTGCGCGATGGCGGCTATCTCAAGCTCGCGCTGGTCGGCCTCGAGACGCCGGCGGAGAAGCCATGACCGTCTACGCGCTGCATCTGCCGGAACGGCGTGGTATCTCGCGGTGGACGCTGGCCGGCGTGACCATCGTTGCTCTGCACGCGGCCCTTATATCAGCGATCGCGTTGTGGTATGTGCGCCAGCCTGTCGAACCGAACATGCTGCCTGCGATCGCCGTGACGCTAGCGCCGTCACAGGAAGCGTCCTCGCCCGAGTTTCAGGATCAGGACATCGCCGTCGGACCGACCATGCAGCAGGCGGAAGCCACGCCAAAGGAAGAGCGCAAGCAGGAAAAGCCGCTGGATGAGGTGAAGCAACCGCCACCGCCGCAGCAACAGGCCGATGTTACGCTGCCGCAGCAGGAGCAGAAGATCGAGAAGCCGGAGCCCGCAGCCGTGACGCCCGCGCCCGAGACACGCGCGGCACCGAAGAATGCGAAAATCGGCGAGTTCACCGAAGCGAGCTCGAAAAGGTACGGCGAGCTGGTGTTCGGGCATCTGCAGAAGTTCAAGCGTTATCCATTGGCCGCGCATGGCGCCTCCGGCACGGTGACGGTGCGGTTCGCGTTGAATCGCTCCGGCGAGGTGATCTCGAGCGAGGTGACGAAATCCTCAGGCAATCGTGTGCTCGATCGCGAGGCGCTGGATATTCTGCGCCGTGCCAGCCCGTTCCCCGCATTCCCCGCCACCAAGCCCGGCACGGAAGACAGCTACATCGCGCCGGTGAATTTCGTGCGCTAAGGGGCTGCACTTTCCCAACCTTGGACGTGTTTCGACATGAAGTGGTTTCGCTCGAACATCAAACGGGTCTCGCAGCTCGCGCTGTTCGCGCTGGCGATCCAGTTTGCGTTGTCGTTCGGCCACTTTCACGGAATTGTCGCCGAAGCGGCGTCCTCTCAAGTCGCACGCAGCCTAACCACACCGCAATCCTTGCCCGATCAAGGTCCGGCCGAGCACCCGGGCGACATCTGCGCCATCTGCGCCGTGATGGCGATGGCCAATACCGTGTTGTTTGCGACGCCGCCGGTGGTGGTGGTGCCGCAGACCCTCGAAGTCTGGTCTCTGGTGACGGATGCCGACTTCGTCCGCATCAAGGCTGCCCACGCCGCCTTTCAGCCGCGTGCGCCTCCGGTCTCCTGACATCGATTGAGTGTCCCTGAGGACGCGGCGTTATCCACGGCGGATTCCCCGGGATGAACTGAAATCGGTCCGTCGCATGTCGGCGGCAGGTGCGTGCTTTCCGAATTCGTTCACGGAAACGAATCGGCGCGCCTTTGTCAGGATGATTGGGACAATGTCAGGACTTTCGAAACGAAGGCGAATATGGCGCGCGGGAGCGGCCTCGCTGATGATTTGCGGCTTTGCCGATCTGGCGCACGCGCAGACCGCAACGCCAACGCCAACACCAGCGCAGACAGTACCTTCGCCGACGGAAAATGCGCCAACGCCGGCACCTGCCGCGCCCACTGCGAATGCGCCCGCCACGGTGCTGCCGCAAACCAACGTGCAGGCGCCGAAGCAGGCGGCGAAGCCCGCAAAGCGGAAGCCGCAGGTGGCCCGAGAGGCGGCTCCGCCCGCGACGGCGACACCGGCGCCCGCACCGCTCTCACCCGAGCAGGCGGCTGCCGCCCAGGTCGCTGCCAAGAACGCGGTGTTCGACCAGGCCCGGAGCAACATCTACACGAATGTCGGCACGGCTTCCGACACGATCAATCACCAGCTCGTTGAGGATCTTCCGCAGGGCGCTAATGCGCCGCTGGAAAGGGTGATGCTCCAGTTCCCGGGCGTCTCGCAGGATTCGGCCGCGAGCGGTCTCTTGCACGTCCGCAACGACCACGCCAACGTCCAATATCGCATCAACGGCGTGATGCTTCCCGACGGCGTCACCGGCTTCGGCAGCGTTCTCGACACAAGCCTGTTCGGCACCTTGTCACTGATCGTCGGCGCGTTGCCAGCCCAATATGGTTTGCGCACGGTCGGCGTCATTGACCTTACCACCCGCACCGACGCCTTCAACAACTCCGGCTCGGTCGGCGTATATGGCGGCAGCCACGGGACAATCCAGCCGAGCGCTGAATATGGCGGCACGTTTAACGGCAACTGCCCGGCGAATACCGCCACGACCGGCTATTACAAGGCGCCGGCCTATGCGGACTGCTTCGGCGGTGTGCAGTACTTCTTCACCGGCAGTTATTTGCAGAACACGGTCGGAATCGAAAATCCGACGCCTGCCTACAATGCGATCCATGATTTCACCCGTCAGGAGAAGGGCTTTGCCTATATGTCGGCCGTTGTCGATCCGACGACGCGGGTCAGCCTGATCGCCGGCACCGCGATCAACGCCTTTCAGATTCCGAACGTCCCGGGTGCGCCGCAAAGCCCGTTGGTAACCAGTGCCTTCGGGGTCAGCAATTTCAATTCAGCGCTGCTCAATGAGAACCAGTACGAGCTCACGCATTATGGCGTGCTGTCGGTGCAGACATCGAAGGACGGGCTCGATACCCAATTGTCCTATTTTACCCGCTACAACTATCTGCACTTCACGCCGGACCCGATCGGCGATCTCCTGATCAATGGCATCGCCTCGAACATCATCCGCAACTCCTACACCAACGGCCTCCAGGGCGACGCTGCCTATCAACTCAATTCGTCGCACACGATCCGCACCGGCTTCACGGTGAGCGGCGAGCAGGTGTTTGTCGGCAATACCTCGCTGGTCGAGCCCTGCATGATCTGCGATGGCAGCGATACCGTCGACAATCCCTTCAACATTACCGACAACGCCTCCAAGACAGGTTGGCTGGCGGGCGTTTATGCGCAGGACGAGTGGAAGGTGACCAACGAGTTCACCATCAATGCCGGTCTGCGCTTCGACCAGATGTATGCGTTCACCGACGCGAATCAGCTCAGCCCGCGCATCAGCTTCACTTACAAGCCGGCGGAGAACACCACGTTCCACGCCGGCTATGCCCGCTACTTCACGCCGCCGGTTCTGGTTGAGGCGGCACCGGTCAACATCAACCTGTTCAACAACACGACCGGTGCGGTGCCGACCAACCACGGCAACGACCCGGTGCTGCCGGAGCGCTCGCACTCTTTCGACGCCGGCGTCGACCAGAAGGTTCCGCTCAGCTGTTCCTCACCTGAAGGAAAGGACTGCTCGAGCTTCGAACTGGGCTTCGACGCCTATTACAAGATCGCAACCGACCTGATCGACAACGGGCAGTTCGGCCAGGCCCTGGTGCTGAGCGCGTTCAACTATGCCAGGGGCTATAACGAAGGCGTGGAATTTCATGGGAAATACAACAGCAACTACGTCCAGGCCTACGCCAATCTCGCGATCGCGCAGCAGAAGGCGATCGATCCCGTGTCGAACCAGTATCTGTTCGGTAATACGCCTCTCGCCGACCTTGGCGGCCTCACCCAGTTTCAGTATCTGCAGACACACTGGATCTACACCGATCACACCCAGCTCGTGACCGCGTCGGCAGGCGCGGTCTATACGATCTGCGGCCGGCCCGTGTCGGCCGCCGAAGCATATGGTGTTCAGGGAATCTCTTGGTGCGGCACCAAGCTCAGCGCCGACGTGATCTACGGCAGCGGTTTGCGCGACGGCGACGCCAATATCTCCACTGTGCCGGCCTATGCGCAGGTCAATGTCGGTATCAAGCGCGACTTTTATCTGCCGAATGATCCGTTGCCGATGACCGTTCGCTTCGACGTCGTCAATCTACTCGACACCGTTTACCTGATCCGGGACGGGACCGGTATCGGTGTCTTTGCGCCTCAATTCGGTCCGCGTCGCGGCTTCTTCCTGGGCCTGTCGAAGAAGATCTGAGGAGGGTCCCTCGGTCCCTTGAGTTCGATGAAGTCAAGTTGAACGGCAACGGCGACGGAAGTCGGCTCCCTCTCCCCGGCGGGGAGAGGGTTGCGGTGAGGGGGTGCAGTCCCTCTTGAGAGCAGCGGCCCCTCACCCGATTCGCTTCGCAAATCGACCTCTCCCCGACGGGGAGAGGTTTAATCGAGAGCCTGGACAAATCGGTGAAATCGAATCGCACCTAGAGCGATCGGTCAGAGATACTTCACGATCCGCAATCCGGTGAGTTCATGCTTGTAGCGTGGCGACAGCGGCGAGATGCCGTCCCACTGGATGGTGAGACCGTAGCTTGCAGCCTCGTCGAAAATGGCGAGCACGGGCCGGATCTCCTGAAGCAGCCGCTTCTTGAGGTCGGCGGCAATTTCCGCCTCCGAGCGGGTTGTCACGAGTTGAACGACCGGCTCGGAATCTTCGGTATTGCTCATGTCTAGAGGTCCCCTGGCAAGGTTTACGGTGCAATTTAGACGGCGTCTTCCAAATTTGCACGTGGGCGCGGTCACATTTTGACGGATCGGAACGATAAACCATGATCAACCGTACGTGTTGCTCCTGCGCAATCCTTCTGTTGCTGTTGTCCATCAACCGCGCAGATGCGCATCCCCATGTCTGGGTCACGTTCCACAGCGAGGTCCTCTACGCGGCCGACGGCACCATGACGGGCGTCCGCCACGCCTGGACCTTCGATGATATGTTTTCGGCCTATGCTCTTCAGGGCATCCCCCATGCCAAGAAGGGCCAGTACACGCGAGAAGAACTGGCTTCGCTCGCCCAGACCAATGTGGATTCGCTGAAGGAGTACGGCTACTTCACCTACGCCCGCACCGAGACTAGGAAGCTGAAATTCGCGGACGCGGTCGACTATTGGCTCGACTACAAGGACGCCGCACTCACCCTGCATTTCACCTTGCCCTTGAAAGCACCGGCCGCCGCCAAGACGATGAAGATCGAGATCTACGATCCCTCGATCTTCGTGGATTTCGAATTCGCCAAGGACAAGCCTGTCTCCTTGAGCGGGGCGCCGCAATGCAACCTGACCTACGATCTGCCGCACCAGCCGACGGCAGGCGAGCAGGCGCGGCTCAGCCAGCTCGACACCGTGCCGCTCGATCCCTCAAGCACCTATGGAGAAATTTTCGCCAACAAAATTCTGGTAAGCTGCCCATGAGCAGATCGCGTGATTTTACCTTGATCGTTCTGGCGGCGATGGCCGTCGGGTGCACGATTGACGTCGGATCTGTGCAAGGCGCGCCATTCGGAGTTCCTCATTCCGCGCCTGCCATGTCGGCATCCGGCCTCATGGGTTGGGTTTTTGCCGAGCAGGCTGCCTTCTACCGTTTGCTGTCCACCTATATTCGGGCGGCCAAGGATGATGGCGCTGCGATGTGGGGGCTGTTCGGCATCTCGTTTCTCTATGGCGTCTTTCATGCCGTCGGCCCGGGGCATGGCAAAGCCGTGATCTCCTCCTATCTCGTCGCCAATGAAGAGACCTGGCGCCGCGGCATTGTCCTGTCGTTTGCGTCGGCTGGAATCCAATCCGTTGTGGCCATTGTCGTCGTGGCCATCGCCGCGGTTTTGCTTGGCGCGACCGCCAAGGCGATCGGTCTGACCGTCCATCTCGTCGAGATCGTTAGCTATGGTCTTGTGATCCTGATCGGCCTGCGTCTTCTCTATGTCAAAGGCCGAGCTTTCCTCATCGCCTTCCGCAGGTGGAGCGCGGCGCCCGATCTCGTTTTTGCGCCAGCTCCGGTTGCCAAGGGCCCAAGTGCTACAATAAGTGCTACAACCTTCGACTTGTGCGGCGGGAGGCCTGCCGCGATTGCCATGCGCGGCGGGCAATGCATGGTCGAAGGATGTACCGTGCACGGCTTTCATTGCCACGACGACCATCACGAGTCCGCTTGGGGGCACGCCCATGGGCCGGAGCTCGCAGAGCTTGAAGGCAGCGGCGGTTGGCGCCGAGGCCTGTCCGCGGTGGTCGCGGTCGGATTGCGGCCCTGTTCCGGTGCGATCATCGTCCTCATCTTCGCGCTGGCCCAGGACATGTTCTGGACCGGTGTCGGCGCCACCCTGATCATGGGCCTGGGTACGGCCGTGACGGTTGCCGCCATCGCAACGCTCGCCGTCAGCGCGCGCGGGTTCGCAAGCCGCGTTGCTGGCACGCGGGCTGGTTTAGGCATGCTCGCGATGCGCGCGATCGAGGTCGGCGCCGCAGCGCTGATCGTCGCGTTTGGTATCCTGCTGCTGGCGGGTTACATGGCGAGCGAACAGCTCTGGATGTTCACGGGGTAGCCTCGCGATATTCCCCGGCCGCGTGCCCGATCAGAATCTTGCTTTCGCCCCAAGGGTGATCCCCTGCGCGAAGAAGCTCGACTGCGTGATGCCGGAGGGCGACGCAACCTGATCCCCGACCCGCCCGACGCTGCTCAGGTACAGGTAGTTGTACGCGAGAGTCACCGATAGCATCTCGTTGATGTCGTATCCGACCTTGATGTTGCCGCTTGGCAGGGCTGCAAACGCCACCGTGCTGCGGTTGCCCTGCGCAAACAGGCCGAAGGAAGGGGCGCCGATTCCGGCAACAGGCAAACCCCCGTTGATCATCAGCGGGATGCCGGCCAAAGGAATAGTGGTGGTCGGCGTTATGCTTGTGACGGTCGAACCGGAGACCGATAAATGCTCGAGCATGGCGCCCACCGCCAGCTTGTTTTCACTCGCGACCCAATAGGGTCCCCAATGCTGTTCGGCGTTAAAGCCAACCTGTGGCCCGATGAAGTCATTGCGAATCCTGAACGAGTCGAAACCCGACGAAGCATTGGTGAAATCGGTCGGGAACGGAATGCCGAGTGCCGGTTGGAAATTCCGGGAGAATACAGAACTGACGGAGGCCGTGAGCTTTTCGTCGAGAGCTGCGTAGCGCATGCCAAACAAGACGTCGAAGTTCGAGAGGTTTGTAAGTTGCGGAGCCTTCATTCGGTAGTTTACATCCGCGCCGTAGAACTGGTCCGAGATTACGCCGTTCAATGCCGTCGTCGTGGTGTCGTTGAACAGGCCAACGAACACATCGGGCGTCGTATTAATGAAGTTGGCGGTCGTGACGGTCGTCGGCGCCGTAGAGAACTTGGACTCGCCCCGCACGTAGAAGACGCTGCCTTCGACGGCCCTCGTCCGCTCCGGGTCCAGCCAATAACCCATCCGGTAGCTCCCGCCGCCGCCCAGACCTGGCGAGTCGCCGGTGGTGAGCGGGTTTGTTACTGTCGATATCGTGACGAGCCCGATGAACCCAGGTGAGGTTGGAACGTGGGTTGGGCCGGTTGAAGCGGGCGGGGCGGTCGCCGCGATGATCGGTTGATTTTTGGAAAATCCATAAATTCCGCCCTCGGCCTCGACCCAGTAGCGAAGACCGATTACCGGGCTCACCGCCTGGGCTTTCAGCGGTATCGCATTTGAGGGCGGCGCCCCCAAAATGGGGCTTACGGCCGCGGTCTTGCCCGATGGCGCAGGAGCCTTGTCAGGAGCCTTGGCAGCTTTGTCATAACAGGCCAAACGCTGCATCGGGTCGGCGATTGCCTGGCAGGCAGAAAAGGAGGCCGCATTCGCTGATGAAATAAAGGCGAGCGGACTCGCCAAAACGGCAAGCAAAATCCCTCTTGTCTTCATGATGGCCCCCTCCAAATCGGCCGCGCGTCGCACCGATCCCCCAAAGCGGCTGCCAAAGTACCAAACCGTGCCTGTTGCACCATCGGGTATGGAGGTGATGTGGGCGTTTTCGCTTGCCGGTGTTGCCTGCGGGTAACGAACGTGTAGTGCACTCATCTTTGCGCCGGCCCAGGACCTGCCTGGGCCGGTGTCGGCGCCTCCTTTGGCGCGAACGCATTTCGATTTGTTGCAAGCTCAGACGCGGTTGCTAATGGTTTCTGCGAGGCGCACGCTCATCAGCGATATCAGTCGTTTTCGAGCATCCCATGGTTGGATTCACACGACCGCCCTGCGACGCCGGGGTCATCCAGTCAACAGTTTGTTTTGACGCTGCCCTGTCGCAAAGACGCAAACGGCTGACGCTGGCGGCGACCATAGTCGGGTCGAGCATGGCGTTCCTCGACGGTTCGGTCGTGAACATCGCGCTACCCGCAATTCAGCAGAGGCTGCATTCGGATGCGGCGGCAACGCAGTGGATCGTCAACGCCTATTTGCTGTTGCTGAGCGCACTCGTGCTCATCGGTGGCTCCGCCGCCGATCTTTATGGCCGACGCCGGATTTTTGTTCTGGGCGTTATAATCTTCACCGCCGCCTCTATCGCTTGCGGGTTGTCGCCAAACATCGACACGCTCATCGTCAACCGCGCAGTTCAAGGTGTTGGCGCCGCCCTGTTGACGCCGGCCAGTCTGGCGATGCTGGGAGCGGCCTTCGACGAGCACGAGCGTAGCCGGGCAATCGGCATATGGGCAGGCGCTGGTGCACTGATGATGGCGGCAGGCCCGCCTCTGGGAGGCTGGCTGGTCGATCAGGTCTCATGGCGGGCGATCTTCCTGCTCAACGTCCCGCTGGCGATTGTCGCGGCCGCACTTGCGCGTCGCTTCGCCTGCGAGAGCAACGATCCCCACGCGAAGCAACTCGACTGGAGCGGCGCCGTTACAGTCGCGATTGGCCTCGCGATGATCACGTGGGGTCTAAGTGCGATTCCGGCGGCGGGATTTCGCGACAACACGGTGCTGGTCGCCCTCGGAGCGGGAATCGCATGCCTTGCTTTATTCGTCGCGATCGAAGCCCGACTGCATGAATGGGCGATGATGCCGCTGTCGCTCTACCGATCGTGGAATTTTTCCGCAACGAATGCGCTGACGCTGTTGCTTTACTTCGCGCTCGGCGGCGCACTCTATTATCTGCCCTTCGGCTTGATCCGGCTCGGCGGCTACTCCGCGACACAGGCTGGAGCGGCATTGCTGCCCTTTGCCCTGATCATGGGTTTCGGCGCATCATTCGCGGGTACTCTCACCGACCGTTTGGGACCGCGATCGCTGCTCACGATTGGGCCGATCATCGCGGCCTGCGGCCTGGCGATGCTTGCCGTCGTCGATCTCAAGCGACCTTTTTGGGTCGGTGTGTTTCCATCGATCGTCCTGCTGGGCATCGGCACATCGATCACGGTTCCGCCGCTGACGTCGACAGTGATGGCTGCTGCCGGGACAGTCCGCGCCGGCATTGCTTCCGGCGTCAACAACGCGGTCGCGCGAATAGCCGGCCTGCTTGCGGTCGCAGCACTCGGGGCGGTGTTGTTTGCAAGCTTTTCATATCATCTTGTCGGACCAGTCACCCTGCAAGCCAACGACACCCTGAATGCCGTGATGTCAGGACGGTCCGGCGTTTCCGGAGAGGTGGTTACCGCATTCGAGCGCGCGCTGCGCACGATCATGCTTGCGGCCGCAAGTTGCGCCGCCCTTGCCGGTCTGGTCGGCTGGCTAGGAATCGAGCCGAGCCAAGTGCATGCAGGAAGCTGAGATATTGTGCCAACGTGACTACGTGCTAGTGCGGTGCTTTGTAACGGGCGCGCGCCCTGATATATGTTGCTCGACAGGCGTGCTCTCAGTCGAAGTGTCAGCGGAGCGCGCGCAATCGTCAGTATCTGCGCCGAGGGCAGCCCTGGGCACCCTTTTCTTGTTGGAGAACTGAACAGGCCATACTGGGGTAAGTTCGGGGAATTGTAGCCATGCCCAATGGAAAAGTCGTGCTTTGGCGTCCAATGTACAATCCGATAGGACACCAAATGCTCGCCGAAGCGGGGCTTGATGTTGTCGTTGTCGACAGCACCCGGGCCGACGAGATCAAGCAGGTTCTCCACGGAGCGCGCGCGCTGTGGGTTCGTACGCCCGAGCGCGTGACGGCCGACATCCTGGACGCCGCCAACGATCTGGTCGTGGTGTCGACCTCCGGGTTCGGCTCCGACAATATTGACATTCCTGCTGCGACGGCGCGCGGTATTCTGGTCGTAAACCATCAAGGCTTCGGCCGTGTACCGGTCGCCGAGCATACGATCATGATGATGCTCGCGACGGCCAAACAACTCCTTTGGGGCGATCGAGGCGTCAGAGACGGATCGGCCTGGGACAATCGCTCCGGTCTTCAAATCGGCGAGCTTGAGGGGAAAACGGTTGGAATCGTCGGGCTCGGCTATATTGGCTCCGAAATCGCGCGCAAATTGAAATACGGGTTCAATTGTCACGTCCTGGCCTATGATCCCTATGTCAACCCACGCATCGTGCGGCTCGTCGGCGCGCAACTTATGGCTGATCTTCATGCCATGTTGGCGGAAAGCCGTTTCCTTGTATTGGTGCCGGAACTGACACCACACGCGCGGGGCATGATTGGCGCAAAGGAATTGGCCGCTCTGCCCAAGGGCGCCATCGTGATCAACACAGGCAGAGGGCAAGTTCTAGACTTCGATGCTTTGAACGATGCGCTGGAAAGCGGCCATCTGTTTGCGGCCGGCATCGATGCTTACTTCCCGGAGCCATTGCCCGCCGACCATCCTCTGCTTCGCAATCAAAAGGTCACGCTGTCACCCCACATCGCTGGCGGAACCGTCGAAGCAACACTGCAACTCGCGCGATCGGCCGTCGATCAGATACTGACCGCGCTTGGCGGCTCGGTCCCGACATTCCCGCTCAACAAGGCTGCCTGGGATGCTCCGAATTCGCGTCGTCCAACGAAGGCGTCATAACGGAGAGCGGACCGAAGAATTCCAAGTTGGTGTCGGCTCAGGGTGGTCATTGGCGTAGCGCGGCGTTCCCGGACAGCACGCGCGGTCTGCGCTTGAGAGCAGACGTGCGCGTGCATGTCGGCGTCATGGCTCCGGTGCGGCTGAAACACCCGCCCTCTGTTCTCGGAGGGGCAAAACTGGGACGAACCTCGGCCAAGTCGGCCGGAGCAACGATAACTCGTGCCTTAATTTGGCGCCCCGTCACTTACCGGCGAATCGAACACTTGTGCGGCTTCCCCCTGCATGTCAGATTTTTCTGGCAAGGGGACGTCCACCAGGAGTGCCCGAAGGTGCAGGTCAAAGGGGGTCTTATGTCGCTCAAGAAGCTCGCCGTTGCCGTCTTTCTGTCGTGCGTTTTGAGCTTTGCCGCCAAGGCGCAGGATCAGGTGCTCAAGGTCGGCTCGACGCCGACCGGCATTCCCTTCACCTTCCTCGACACCAAGACCAACACCATCGAAGGGGTGATGGTTGACCTGATCAAGGAGATTGCCACGGATGCCGGCTTCAAAGTCGACGTCGAGGGCATGCAGTTCTCGACCCTGATCCCCTCTCTTACGGCGAACAAGATCGATATCATCGCGGCCGCGATGTACATCACGCCGCCGCGCAAGGAAGTGATCGACTTTTCCGGGCCGGTCTACACCTACGGCGAAGGCCTGATCGTACCGAAATCCGACAGCAAGGATTACAAGGCGTTCGCCGACCTCAAGGGCGAGGTTGTCGGCGCGCAAAAAGGAACGGCTTATGTCGAGCCGTTGCAGAAGAGCGGCCTGTTCAGCGAGGTGAAGATCTACGATTCCATTCCGGCGATCCTCGCCGACGTCAACACCGGCCGGCTGAAGGCAGGCTTCGCGGACAAGCCGATTCTGGCTTACAATATCAAGCAGGGCCTGTTTCCCGAGGTGAGACTGGTGGACAGCTACGTCTCGACCATCACCGGTTCGGTCGGGATCGGCGTGCGCAAGAGCGACCCCGACCTCTTGGCAAAAATCAATACCGCGCTCGACCAGATCACCAGGGATGGCCGGCTGAAGAAGATCTTGGAGAAATGGGGCCTCAACTAGAAGAGATGCGAATGTTAGCATCGGACCACTAGCGCCGGCCGATGGCAAAATTCCTCGCCGACGCGCGTGAATTTCTTCCCATCCTGCTGCAGGGCGTCTGGCTCACCATTGTGGTGACCGTGTGCTCGCTGATCCTCTCCACGCTGCTCGGGATGGTCTGGGCCTTGATGCGCGTGTCGCGGCTCACGGCGTTGCAGCGTCTTTCGGCGGCCATCGTCAACGGCATCCGCGGCATCCCGATCATCGTGCAGTTGTTCTACATCTATTTCGTGATGCCGGAGCTCGGCGTGACGCTCACCGCGCTGCAGGCGGCGATCATCGGGCTCGGCATTGCCTATTCAGCCTATCAGGCGGAAAATTTCCGCGCCGGCATCGAGGCGATCGACAATGGCCAGGTCGAGGCCTCCGAGTCGATCGGCATGAGCTGGGCGCTGATGATGCGGCGCGTGATCCTGCCGCAGGCGGTGAAAATCATTCTGCCGCCCTACGGCAACATCATGATCATGATGCTGAAGGATTCTTCGCAAGCCTCCACCATCACTGTCGCGGAGTTGACTATGCAGGGGCAGCTCGTGGCGTCATCGACGTTCAAATACACCAGCGTGCTGACGATGGTCGCGATTCTTTATCTCGTCATGAGCGTGCCGTTGATCCTGTTCGTCGGATGGCTGGAGCGGCGCATGCAACAGGCCAAAAAATGATCGAGCGATGATCAAGCGATGATCGAGTTGACCGATGTCCATAAGAGCTTTGGCACCGCCGAGGTGCTGCGCGGCGTTTCCGCTGAAATCCGTCGTGGCGAGGTCGTGTGCATCATCGGCCCGTCCGGCTCGGGCAAGTCGACGATCCTGCGCTGTATTAACGGGCTGGAGAGCTATGACGGCGGCACGATCACGATCGACGGCGTTCGCGTCGACCGTGCTTCGCGCGACATCACATCGATTCGCACCCAGATCGCGATGGTGTTTCAGCGCTTCAACCTGTTTCCGCACCGGACGGCACTCGAGAACGTGATCGAAGGGCCGATCTATGTCAAAGGCATCAAGCGCGAGGAGGCGGTGCCGCGCGCGATCGAGCTGTTGTCGCGGGTTGGGCTTTCCGGCAAAGCCAATGCCTATCCCGCCGAATTGTCTGGCGGGCAGATGCAGCGCGTGGCAATCGCACGGGCGCTGGCGATGCAGCCCAAGGCTATCCTGTTCGACGAGCCGACGTCCTCGCTCGACCCGGAGCTTGTCGGCGAGGTGCTCGCGGTGATGCGCCAACTCGCCGAAGACGGCATGACCATGCTGGTCGTCACCCACGAAATCCGTTTTGCGCAGGAAGTGGCCGATCGCGTGCTGTTCCTCGACCACGGCAAGATTCTGGAGGAGGGCGCTGCGCGGGCGGTGCTGACCAGGCCGCAACACGCGCGCACCCAGGAATTTTTGCGGCGGGTGCTGACGCCGATTTAGGAATGGGATGACTATTGGTTCGATCGATTTGTCTGCGCGCTCCATTTACCTCTCCCCGGTGGGGAGAGGCATAGGCCGCGTTCCGCGGCCGTTTTTAAGAACGCCGAAGCGACGCTTCGGCTATGGCGCAGCGCCTCCGATGCCGATGCGATTGACTTCGTCATGCGCGGGGGAGGGAGCTCGTCGCGCTATTTCTCGAACGGAATGTACTGCTGATATTCTTTCGGCACTTGGCTGCGATAGCGCGAGGGCACCGTGCCGTTCTGGATCGACCGGTCGATCTCCTTGCGGCTCGTGCCGGCCGCGTGCTTCTTCTTCTTCGTGGTGGTCGGCTTGTTCTCGGTCGTGGTCGGCGACGCCGCGGGCGCGGGCGAAGCGGCCGGTGCGGGCGATGCCGCAGGAGCCGGCGCTGGGGCAGGCGCAGCCACCGGAGCTTGCTGATCCGATCCGGCCGGCGCGTTCTGGGCAAGCACGGCGCTCGCGGGCAGGCACAAGAAAAGCGCGACCGTTGCAATGTGGGAAAGTCTCTTCATTTTTAAAAACTCCGGCTGTTGATCCGGCCAAGTGGCACAATAAAGTCCCTTACCATACACGATTTTCGCTCGCGCGTGAGCGGCGTCACAGTCGCCTCTACACTGGCGCTCAAAACATCTCGAAATATTCGCGGTGTTCCCAATCCGAGACCTCTGCCTGAAAGCGTTCGATCTCGGCATTCTTGATATGCACATAATAGTCGACAAAGGCGGCGCCCAAATTTTCGCGGAAGAATGGATCGCCTTGCAGCGCGGCCACCGCTTCGCGCAGGCTCTTCGGCAAAAGCTCCGCCTTGGTCTCATAGGGCGCATCCGCCGACGGTGGCGGATCGAGCTTGCGGTCGACGCCGTCGAGGCCGGCGATAATCTGCGAGGCCATGTAGAGATAAGGGTTCGCCGCCGGTTCGCCGATGCGGTTCTCGAGCCGCGTGGCGGGGTCCTTCGCAGCCCCGAGCACGCGGATCATGACGCCGCGATTGTCCTGTCCCCAGATCGCGCGGTCCGGCGCCAACGAATAAGCGCGATAGCGCTTGTAGCCGTTGATCGTTGGGGTCGAGAACACGGCCGACGCGCTGGCATGCGCCAGAAGGCCTGCGAGATAATGCTTGCCGAACGAGCTCAACGGCTCGCCGTCCTCCTTCGACATGAACGCGTTCGCGTTGGTGTCGCGCGCCACCAGCGACTGATGCAGATGCCAGCCGGAGGCGAACACGTTCGGCAGCTTTGGCCGACACATGAAGGTCGCGTGATAGCCGTGCCGGCGCGCGATCTGCTTCACGGCGCTGCGAAACAGCACCATGTTGTCGGCGGGCACGAGACCCTTGGTCGGCTGAAAGGTGAACTCGCACTGGCTTGGGCCGAACTCGACCTCGACCGAGCGTAGCGGAAGGCCAAGTGCCGTGATGTCGCGCCGGATGATATCCAGTGCCGGCTCCATCAGGTCGTAGCGCTGCTCGCTCAGATACTGATAGCCGTGCGAGAGCAGGCTGACTTGCGGCGGTTGTCCGGGTTGGCCCGCGTCCTGCGGCGCCATCACCGTATCGTCGAGCTTGAAAATGTGGAATTCGACCTCAAGCCCCGCAACGAACTCATAGCCCCGCGCGAAAAGCTTGTTCAGGACGGAGCGATAGAGATGGCGCGTCGAAAACGGGATCGGCCGCCCGTCGGCGAAATAGATGTCGCAGAGCAGCCAGCCTGTCGTCGGCGACCACGGCAACACGCGAAACGTGGTCGGATCGGCCACCATCAGCACGTCGGCGGCGCCCTCCATCTCCTTCATGCCAAAGCCGCCGCCCCTGGTGAACACCGGAAACACCGTCTTGTGCGAGGTGTCCTTGGCAAGCATGGTCGTCGTGATGGTGCAGCCGCTTTCGAGCGAGGCGAGTGCCTCGCTTGCGATCAGCGTCTTGCCCCGCAGGATGCCGTGCTGATCCGGAAACGACAGGCGGATGGTCTCGAGGTTCTTCTCTTCGGCGATGCGGCGCAGGCGCGTTGCCGCCTCGTTCTGCTCGTCGGACCAGAGTGCGTGTCGCGCGACGAAGCTCAATGCGCATCCCCCATGAAACCCGTCATTTCGAGGAGCGAAGCGACGAAGCAATCCATTGTCAAGTTCCGGCCCGATCTGGATTGCTTCGCTTCGCTCGCAATGACGGCGTCACTCCGCCGCCGACAGATGCCGCACCTTGGCGGCGATCTCGTCCGGCACCGGCGCGGCCCACGGCGCGCCGCGCCTTCGCTTCACATCGACCTCCATCCAGTACGTTTCCCAACCCTGGGTCGGCCCAATGCCGTCCATGGTCGCCGGCCCCTGGACGCTCTTCGCATGCGCCTCGTCAAGACACATGATCGGCTTCTCGTTCGCAGCGACCTTCTCGATCTGCTCGCGCAATATGCGGCGATACTGCACGATCGCCTTGTCGGCCTGCCCGAGATGCTCCTTGGTGCGATCCTGGATGGCGCCCATCGATTCCACCGCCCACTGATCGTGCACGTTGATGTCCATGCCCATGCCGGTATAGGTCGCCGTCGCCTGCTCGTGCGGATCGAAGCCGTAGTCGTTGGCCTTGTTGCGGCGCGACTTGTAGTCGGGCAACTCATAGGTCGCCAGCCGCTGGTCGCGCATTTTTGTCTTGTCGACGGGCGTCGTGTAGGAGGTGAAGATCGAATACCAGTAGCAGTTCTCGTCGTCGATCGGCACGTGATACTGCGTGATCGTCATCTCGGCATTCATCGGGATGACGAAGGCGTGCGGGAAGAGCTGGTTGGTGACGCGCACATGGGTGCGCGCTTCGTCGATCTCGCGCAGCGTGATGAGGCGCATCCCGTATTCGGTGTGCTCAATATTGATGATGGGACGGTCGTATTCGCGCATCACCTTGGTCATCGGCATGTCGCTGTCGGCGGAGGCGCCGCGGAACTGGCGGCCATAGGCGTTCGAGGTGTCCTCATCCTCGAAGAAGCGGTGCAGGTAGGAGGCGTGCGACGGGTCGACGCCGACCTCCAGCGCCTGCAGCCAGTTGCAGGCCCAGTGGCCCTTGAAGGCGAAGACGTGGCTGTCGGGCGCGACGAAGCAGTCGATCTCGGGAAACGCAGGTGGGGTGCCTTCGCCGAGATAGGCCCAGAGGATGCCGCTCTTCTCGACCACGGGATAGGCGCGCTGCCTGATGCCCTGGCACAGCTTCGAATCTTTCGGCTCCGCGGGCGTTTCGAGGCACTGGCCGGTCGTGTCGTAAAGCCAGCCGTGAAACGAGCAGCGCAAACCGCCATTTTCCAGCCGGCCGAAGGCGAGGTCGGCGCCGCGATGGGCGCAGTGGCGATCGATCAACCCGTATCGGCCTTGCGCGTCACGAAACAACACGAGGTCTTCGCCGAGCAGTTTGACGGGGCGCACCGCGCGCGGCCCTTGCAGTTCATCGACCAGTGCCGCCGGCTGCCAATACATCCGCATCAGCTTTCCGCAGGGGTCATTGGGCCCGATGCGGGTGATCAGGTCGTTCTGCTCCTGGCTCATCATGGCGCGTCTCCTCGCTGCGGTCTGGCTCAGTTTAGCGAACGGCTTGTCTCGCGTTCCTGAAACCTGATTTGGTCCTGCGTCATCACGTGTCCCCAATATATGCTGATGCCAAAGGCTATCGCGATAGCGCCATATAGTACGGGTCTTACGGAGCGTCCCCGAACCTTGGCATCCAGATACAGGAAGCTCAACAATGTTGCTGGCGCCTGAAACGCCAATGCGCCCAAATAGCGCGAGGTCGAGATGCCGTGTTGATACGGTGTCCAATCTGGCGGGGCAGTGATTCCCAAACCCAAATCCGACGGTGTCAGATAATCCCACCAATACCACGTCAAGATCGCGGTGATGGGCAAGGCGGCCAAAACTGAAAATCGGCTGCGATTGCCAAAAGCGCGGTGTGCAACATCGACGAGCGCAGCCTGAAAGACTTGTGGCACGGTAAAAACGAGCAATGCGCCAATGGCGGCGAGAACGCCGATCAGCGCCGACTGCATGGTCATCATGGCGATCACATCGCTCAGCGTTCGGTGCGGGTTTCTGTGGATGAGGTCGAAGAACACCAGATGGGTGTCCAGCGACACGCAGAGGATGAAGGCAGCAAAAAACGCGATCCAGAGCAAACTTTGTGCGTAAGGGATTCTGACGGTGCTCGGGTTCATGGATGGTCCCACAAAGCCTAAGATTAAAACTTAGCCGTGCGCCAACGCCCGCGCCTCATTCTTGACCGCCGGCGCGATCGCGTCCTCCAGCCGCGCCGCCGCCGCGCCCACTGAGAGGCCTGCGGTATCGACCACCGCGTTGGCGCGGGCGTAGAGCGGCTCGCGGCTAATGAGGATGTTGCGAAGCTCTGCCATCGCCGAGCGGTCATCGGCCATGGGTCTGAGATCGCCCTGGCCGCGCACGCGCGCCATGTGCTCTTCCGGCTCGGCCTTGAGCCAAACCGTATAGAACGACGACAGCACAAGCTCGAACGTCAAGGGCTCGGAAACGATGCCGCCGCCGGTCGCAAGCACCATCAGCTCTTTTCGTGCCAGAAGCTGATTGACCGCGCTCTGCTCCATGCGGCGAAAGCCTTCCTGGCCGTAGAGCGCGATGATCTCGGCAACCGACAGCCCGTTCTGCTGTTCGATCTCCTTGTTCAATTCGACAAAATTCCAGCCGATGTTTTTCGCGAGGATCTTTCCCAGCGTCGATTTGCCTGCCCCGCGCAGGCCGATCAGCGCGACGCCGGAAAAGGAGCTGCGATGGGCGTAGGCGCCGTGACCCGCAAGCACGTCCTTGGCCTGCGCGACTTGGTTCGGCGTCGCTTTTCGCAGGAGATCGCGGATCACCTGCCAGTCGGGCGCCGGATCGCTGGTTGGAATCAGGTCTTCGAGATGTGCGCCCATGGCATTGGAGACACGCCTGAGCAGCACGATCGAGACGTTGCCTTTGCCGCTTTCGAGCTGCGCAATGTAGCGCTCGGAAATGCCCGACACCTTGGCCAGCACCTTTCGCGACATGCCGCGGAGCGAACGCATGGTGCGCACGCGCTGGCCGAGTTGCTCGAGAAAGCCGGATTCGGAATCGGTCATGTTCCGGCAACATAATGCCGAGAAGGATTGACAGCAAGCGCGTCCGGTGGCTTTCTATGAATTATAATTCTCAAAAGCCGGGAGGGATGTTGTGGCTGCCTACAATGCGGTGACATGGCTGCTCGACCGCAACATCGACGAGGGGCGCGGCGACAAGCTGGTCTATACCGACACCGTTTCCGAGGTGACCTATCGCGGCCTGCGACAGGCGACCTGCCGAGTCGCCAATATGCTGCGCCGTCTCGGCGTGCGTCGCGAAGAGCGTGTCGCCATGATCATGCTCGACACCGTCGATTTCCCGTCGGTGTTTTTAGGCGCGATCCGAGCCGGCATCGTGCCGGTGCCGTTGAATACGCTGCTGACATCAGATCAATATGCCTATGTGCTGGCCGATTGCCGTGCGCGCGTTCTGTTCGTCTCGGAAGCGCTGTTTCCGGTGGTCAAGGATATCGTCGGGCGCATGAACGATCTCGAATGCGTCATCGTCTCCGGCAAGAATGCATTCGGCCACAAGCTTCTCGCGGATGAGCTTGCCCGCGAAAGCGATGCGTTCACGACTGCGGCCACCCACGCCGACGAGCCGGCGTTCTGGCTCTATTCGTCAGGCTCGACGGGAATGCCGAAGGGCGTGCGGCATCTGCACTCCAATCTCGCGGCAACCGCGGAGACCTATGCAAGCCAGGTGCTCGGCATCCGCGAGAACGACATTTGCCTCTCGGCAGCAAAGCTGTTTTTCGCCTATGGCCTCGGCAACGCCATGACCTTTCCGATGTCGGTCGGTGCTACCACGATTCTCAACTCCGAGCGCCCGACGCCGGAGCGGATGTTCTCGCTGTTGAACACGTACAACCCGACCATCTTCTACGGCGTACCGACCTTGTTCGCGGCGATGCTGAGCGACAGCGCGCTGAAGAGCGCGCGCGCCGGCAACCGATTGCGTATTTGCACGTCGGCGGGTGAGGCGCTGCCGGAATCGGTCGGGATGAACTGGAAGGCACGGTTTGGTGCCGACATTCTTGATGGCGTCGGCTCGACCGAGCTGTTGCACATCTTCCTGTCGAATGCGCCTGATGACATCAAATACGGCTCCTCGGGGCGCCCGGTGCCCGGCTACGAGGTGCGGCTGGTGAATGAAAACGGCGCTGACGTTGCCGACGGCGAGGTCGGCGAGATGCTGGTGCACGCGCCGTCGGCCGGCGAGGGCTACTGGAATCAGCGCGCCAAGAGCCGCTCGACCTTTGAAGGCTACTGGACCCGCACCGGCGACAAATACATCCGCGACGCCGATGGGCGTTACAGCTTCTGCGGCCGCAGCGACGACATGTTCAAGGTCTCCGGCATCTGGGTGTCGCCCTTCGAGGTCGAAAGTGCGCTGATCACGCATCCTTCGGTGCTGGAGGCCGCCGTGGTGCCCGAGGCTGATCGGGAAGGCCTGCTGAAGCCGAAGGCGTTCGTGGTGCTGCGTCCTGGCGCCGAAGCCGGTGGGCTTGATGAGGCGCTGAAGGATTATGTGAAGCACAAGATCGGGGTTTGGAAATATCCCCGCTGGATCGAAGTCGTGGAGTCGCTTCCGAAGACCGCGACTGGAAAGATCCAGCGCTTCAAGCTCAGGGATGCTGACGCGGTGAAGCAGTGACGCGTTTGGTGAGCGAAAAAGTTGCCGCAGACTCCGCTCGGCCCTCTCCCCCCTTGCTCCGTCGTTCCCTGCCGCACGCAACCGGGGTTTACCCCGGTTGCGCATCGATATTTGCGCAAGTCGGGCAGGCCCGACTTGCGTATGGGGGAGGGTTAGGGAGGGCGGTAAGCCGAGAGCACAATATCTGTGAGTACCCCCCTCTCCAGCTCTCCCCCACAAGGGGGGAGAGGGCAGAGTGTGCCGTGTTGCAAGAGCTTTTTCCCTCATGACCCTCGCGCCCTCTGGCTTCCTTCGCATCGGCACGTCCGATCTCGAATACCGCATGATCGGCCCGCCGCCCGATGAAGCGCCGACCATCGTGATGCTGCACGAAGGCCTGGGCTCAATCGGCCTGTGGGGCGATTTTCCGGAAAAGTTGCAAGCCGCGACGGGAGCCGGCGTGTTCGTCTATTCCCGCGCAGGCTATGGCGCATCGACGCCAACAAGACTGCCGCGTCCGCTCGACTACATGCAGATCGAAGCATTCGACGTGTTGCCGAAACTCCTGGAAGAGATTGGCTTTCGCCGCGGCATCCTGGTCGGGCACTCCGACGGTGCGTCGATTGCCGCGATCTATGCCGGCGGCGTCGGCGATCATCGCGTGCGCGCGATCGCGCTGATCGCGCCGCATTTCGTTGTCGAGGAGATTTCGGTCGCCTCCATTGCCGAGATCAAGACCGCGTACGAGACGACCAATCTGCGTGAAAAACTGGCGCGCTGGCACAAGGATGTCGACAATGCCTTCTACGGCTGGAACGGCGCCTGGCTCGACCCGAAATTCCGTGAGTGGGATATTTCAGACTATCTTGCCTACATCCGCGTACCGGTTGCGGTCATTCAGGGGGCCGATGACCAGTACGGGACCATCCGGCAGGTCGAGATTGCAGAGGAGGAGTGTTACTGTCCGGTCGATGTGACGATCATTGAAGGGGCCGGGCATTCGCCGCACCGTGAGGCGCCGGAAAAAATGCTTCATACGATTTCGGAATTTGCTAATGCGGTGCTGGCGCACGAGGGGCAGCGGGAGCGGGCCGAATAATCCATTTTCATGCGCCGAGCCGCTTGCCGCGACCTGCTGCAACGTCTGCAACTGATCAAGGCCGACTGGGTCACGCTTACAGCCACGGTCCGATGTGCAACAAAATGCATATTTTTGCGACATAGCCTAGACTGGCACCTTAACATGCATTATAATGCATAAGAACGATAGCCGAACAATCCAGAGGTGGCCGATGGCCGGGGAAGATCGCGTGCTTGCGGGAGGCGCGACATTCATCGATTTCCAGACCGATCCGACGCGTTACCGGCACTGGAAGCTGGGTGTCGCGGGCGACGTCGCGACGCTGACGATGGACGTCGACGAGAACGGCGGGCTGTTCGAGGGCTATCAGCTCAAACTCAACTCCTATGATCTCGGCGTCGATATCGAGCTTGCCGATGCGGTGCAGCGGCTGCGTTTCGAGCATCCCCAGGTGAAAGTCGTCGTGCTGCGTTCGGCCAAGAACCGCGTGTTCTGCGCCGGCGCAAATATCCGCATGCTCGCGGGCGCGACCCACGCCCACAAGGTCAACTTCTGCAAGTTCACCAACGAGACCCGCAACGGTCTTGAGGACTCGTCGGAAAATTCCGGGCAGCGCTTCATCACGGTCGTCAACGGCAGCGCGGCCGGCGGCGGCTACGAGCTGGCGCTCGCCACCGACCACATCATTCTCGCCGACGACGGCGCGGCCGCGGTGGCGCTGCCGGAAGTACCGTTGCTTGCGGTGTTGCCGGGCACGGGCGGCCTGACGCGCGTTGTCGACAAGCGCAAGGTCAGGCGCGATCACGCCGACGTCTTCTGCACGATCGAGGAAGGCATCAAGGGCAAGCGGGCTGTTGCATGGCGGCTGGTCGACGAGATTGCGCCGAACTCGAAGCTCGAGGCGAGGCTCGCCGAACGCACGACAGAGTTTGCCGCAAGCTCCAAGCGCAACGCCGATGGCAAGGGCATTGCGCTGACCCCGCTTAAACGAAGCATCGACGAGGCGGGCATTCGCTATGGTTTTGTCGGTGTCGATATCGATCGGGCCGCGCGGATGGCGACAATTTCCATAAAGGCGCCTGATACGCCGCCGCCCACGGATGTCGATGGCATGATCGCGCAAGGCGCCTCCTTCTGGCCGCTACAGGTCGCCCGCGAGCTTGACGATGCGATTCTGCATTTGCGCGTCAACGAGCTCGAGATCGCGCTGATCGCGTTCAAGTCGCATGGCGAAGGCGCGCAGGTGCTCAACTACGATACCTTCCTCGAAACCAACAAGGCGCATTGGCTGGTCAACGAGATCAGGCACCACTGGAAGCGCGTGCTGAAGCGCATCGATGTCACCTCGCGCACGCTGGTGACCCTGATCGAGCCGGGCTCCTGCTTTGCCGGCACCTTGGCCGAACTCGTGTTCGCCGCCGACCGCTCCTACATGCTGATCGGCTCGCGCCAGGGCGACAATCGCCCGCCGCCGGCGATCGAGTTGTCCGCAATGAATTTTGGGCCCTATCCGATGAGCCATGGGCTCACGCGCCTCGAGTCGCGCTTCCAGGCCGATCCTTCGGAGCTCGATGCCATCAGAGAAAAGATCGGTGAGGCAATCGACGCGGAGGAGGCGGAGGCGCTCGGTCTTGTCACCTTCGCGCTCGACGACATCGACTGGGACGACGAGCTCCGCGTGTTTTTCGAGGAGCGTGCCAGCTTCTCGCCCGACAGCCTCACTGGCATGGAAGCGAATTTGCGTTTCGTGGGACCCGAGACCATGGAATCGAAAATCTTTGCGCGCCTGACCGCCTGGCAGAACTGGATTTTCCAGCGCCCGAACGCGGTCGGGGAAGAGGGCGCCTTGCGGCGCTATGGCAGCGGCCAGAAGCCGAAGTACGACATGACACGGGTCTAGTGAATTTTTGCTTCGTCATGGCCGGGCTTGACCCGGCCATCCACGTCTTTTCTTCGCCGGGAAGCGAAGGCGTGGATGCCCGGCACAAGGCCGGGCATGACGAAAGAACAAGTCGAGACAGGGAGCACGCCATGAACATGAACATCATGAAGGTCGACTACAGCACGAAGATTCCGAACAACGTGAATCTGTCGGAAGACCGCCAGGTGTTGAAGGCGCTGGAAGGCTGGCACCCCGGCTACATCGACTGGTGGCACGACATGGGGCCGGAAGGCTTTCAGCAATCGCTGGTCTATTTGCGCACCGCGTATTCGGTCGATCCGCGCGGCTGGGCCAAGTTCGACTATGTGAAGATGCCCGACTATCGCTGGGGCATCTTGCTGGCGCCGCAGGAGGAGGACCGCAAGATCCCCTTCGGCGAGCATTATGGCGAGCCGGCCTGGCAGGAAGTGCCGGGCGAATACCGCGCCATGCTGCGACGGCTGATCGTGATCCAGGGCGACACCGAACCCGCCTCTGTCGAGCAGCAGCGCCATCTCGGCAAGACCGCGCCCTCGCTCTACGACATGCGCAACCTGTTCCAGGTCAATGTCGAAGAGGGCCGCCACCTCTGGGCGATGGTCTATCTCTTGCAGAAATATTTCGGCCGCGACGGGCGCGAGGAGGCCGACGAACTCTTGCGCCGCCGCTCCGGCGATGCGGACAGCCCGCGCATGTTAGGGGCCTTCAATGAGAAGACGCCGGACTGGCTGTCGTTCTTCATGTTCACCTATTTCACCGATCGCGACGGCAAGATGCAGCTGCACTCGCTGGCGCAATCCGGCTTCGATCCCTTGTCGCGCACCTGCCGCTTCATGCTGACTGAAGAGGCGCATCACATGTTCGTCGGCGAGACCGGCATCACGCGCGTGGTGCAGCGCACCGTAGATGCCATGAAGGCAGCCGGTGTCGAGGATCCCAACGAGATCGCAAAAGTGCGCGCGCTTGGGGTGATCGATTTGCCGACCATCCAGAAGAAGCTGAACCTGCACTATTCGCTTTCGCTCGACCTGTTCGGCTCGGAGGTCTCGACGAATGCGGCGAACGCCTTCAATGCCGGCATCAAGGGCCGCTACCACGAGACCCAGATTGCGGACGACCATCGTCTTGCGAACGACACCTACCCGGTGCTCAAGCTCGTCGACGGCGAGATCAAACGCGTCGACGAGCCGGCGCTGACCGCCCTCAACATGCGCCTACGCGACGACTACACCCAGGATTGCGTCAAGGGCCTGCTCCGCTGGAACAAGGTGATCTCGACGGCCGGCTACAATTTCAAGCTGGCCTTGCCAAATGTCGCCTTCCACCGCGCCATCGGCGAGTTCAAGGATGTGCATGCCGCGCCGGAAGGCGGGCTGATCGACGAGGCGACCTGGACCAGGCGCCGGGACGAATGGCTGCCGTCGACCGCGGATGGCGATTTCGTCGCGTCCTTGATGACGCCGGTCACCGAGGTCGGCGGCTTTGCCAGCTGGATCGCGCCGCCCAAGGTCGGCATCGACAACAAGCCGGGCGATTTCGAGTACGTGAAGATCGAGACCTGAGGGCTTTCGTCCCTCCCCCTTGGGGTGATTTTGGGTTGGGGGGCCTTGCACAAGGCCCCCATCCGGCGCGTCTTTTGCGGCGCTCGCAACGCGCCGCCCTCCCCACGCGGGGAAGGGATCAAGCCCCGCTCCCCCTTAAAAAACCGGTAGTCGACGCGAGAAAAGCTCCCAGACCCTGTAAAAATAGGCCTAAAAGCCCAATAAATCTGTGCAGAAAGGTTTCGCGTTCTCCACACTCGTCTATTATCGCGCGATTCGAATTGAAGGAGACGCAATGGCTACCCAACTTTCCAAGTCACAGCTGATTGAGCGAATTTCCACGTCGACCGAAATGTCGAAACGCGACGTCAAGAACGTCATGGATTCGCTGGTCGATGTCGGTCACAAGGAGCTGAAGAAGAACGGGATATTTCTCGTCCCGGGCTTCGCGAAGTTTGTCGTTGTCAAGAAGCCGGCAACCAAGGCCCGCAAAGGCGTCAATCCATTCACGGGCGAGGAAATGATGTTCAAGGCCAAGCCGGCCCGTAAAATTGTTCGGGCAAGACCGGTAAAGGCTGCGAAGGACGCAGTCTAAAAGATAAAGGCCCCCTTAACGGGGGCCTTTTTGTTCGATTGTCTAAGGTTCCGAGGAGGAATCAGATCGAACGCGCTGATTATGCAGTGCGGCCTGTGGCTCTTGCAAGAGTAAGGCCTGAGGCAACGTCAACTATCGCATCCGTCGACTGATCCCCGGATTGACATAGACGTTGCTGCCATCGAGCGCGATGGTGGCGCCGACGACATCATCGCGGCATGCCAGGGGAGAAGGATCGCGGCGGCTCTTGCGATATCCTCGGGCCGAAGCGACGCGCGGGTTACCGCTTCATCGCCATGATCAGATGAATGACGCCCGCCTTGCTTGCGTGACGAGGATTAGCCTCGAGCGGATTGACAAGGATACCGTCTCTGTATTTCTCGTCTTGCGGCACAGGGCCGGAGCTGAATTTGTGAGCCAATTCATACTTGCTGGAAGCGGCAATGATAGTTTGCCGCCTACATTCGATGCCGATCGGAGTGAATAATTACAACGCGAGGAGCGCTCGAATATGACGGCGCCTCCGCCGATTAGACTTCGGCTGCTCGGTCGTTTCTCGGTGGTCGCCGAGGGCGACCCGCCAGTCACGCTCAAAATTTCCTCAAAAAAGGGCATCGCCCTTCTCGCTTATCTGGCGTTACATCCCGAGCACTCCGTCAGCCGGGAAAAGCTCGCGACCTTGCTGTGGGGCGATCGCCCTGACCGCCAGGCGCGTCTCAACCTGCGTCAGGTCATCCTTTCCCTGCGCAAGACTTTTGCCGAAACCGAACTGATCGCGCTCGACCGCGACACGGTCGGGCTGCGCATGGAGCGCCTCAGCGTCGACGCGCTTCAATTCCAGGAACTGAGCCGCTCGAGCGAGCCCGGCGATCTCGCGCGCGCGGCCGCGCTCTATGGCGGGCCGCTCTTGAGCGAAATGGATATCGAGCCCGAGGATTTTGCCGCCTGGCTGCGGAATGCGAGGGAACGGTTCGAGGCGGAAGCCGCGCGGGTACTGGAAAGCTGCGCCGATCAGAACGATGCTGCCAATCAGGGCTCGCTCGCCATCGACGCCGCGGAGCGGCTGGTCGCGCTTGATCCGCTGCGCGAGGATTGGCAGCGTCGACTGCTTCGCATCTACGCCCGTTACCGCAGCGCCGAGGCCGCGCTGGCGCATGCCAGGACGTTGACCGCGCTGTTGAAGAAGGAGCTCGACGTCGAAGCGGAACCCTCGACGTTGCAGCTGATCGATGAGATCAGGCGCGGCGCGGTCGAGCCCGTGAGAACTCAACCGATCCTCGTGCGGCTCGCTCAGGCTAACGCAGATGTGGATTCAGACAACAATGCGCCACACGATCTTCCGCTGCCGCCGGGCGCGCTCGAAACAAAAGCGCCGCGGTCGGCGCCATTGTGGCGCACAAGGGTTGGAGCATTCTGGTTTTTGACCTCGCTCTGTGTGCTGTTGGCCGGGGCGTTGTGGCTTGGAAATCCCGGTCTCGCTTCGCTGCACGCGGGACTTAGCCCCGCCGAGGTTGTCAGTATCGCGAACGCCCCGCTGAGCCTGGCTCCGGTGGTCGTGCTGCCCTTTGAGGCAGCCGACAAGGGTGACGGCGCCATAGCCGAGCTGGTATCTGACGATGTTATCGACGAGCTCAGGCGCGTGCCCAATCTGCGTGTGATCTCGCGTCTGACCTCGCATCAATATTGGCAAACCTCGCGGGACATCGTCGATGTCGGAAGGCGCCTCAAGGTTCGCTATGCGGTTCACGGCAGCGTCAAGAGCGAGGAGGGCAAATGGCGGATCAATGTCGAGCTGATCGACGTTACAAGCCGGCTGCAGATCTGGTCGGATCGGTTCGATCAGAGTTCGAGCGATTCCGCTGAGGCCGCCACGATGATCGCGAGTGAACTCGGCCGGGGGCTCCAGGTGGCAGTGCTCAATGACCAGGCTGAGCGCAGCAACAACCTGCCGTCATCGGAGACCGGCGTCGAGGCGCTGACCGCCAAGGGCTGGAAGTTACTGGTATCGGACACCAGCGCGGAAGAGCTGGCGCGTGCCGAAGCCGACTTCAGCGAGGCGCTGCGACGCGATCCCGACCATGTCGGCGCGATGCTCGGTCTCGCGGCTCATCACCTGATTTCACTGGGGCTGCTGGTGATTCCACAGCAGGAGCCCTATCTCGGCGAGGCCGAGACCCTGCTGGCGCGTGTGCTTGAGCGGCGGCCCGGTTCGAGCCCGGCCCATTACTATCTCGGCCTTGCGGAGATGTTCCGCGGCGATCTCGGGGCAGCACTCAAGTCGCTGCAGAAATCCGTGGAGCTCAATCCAAGCTTTGCTCCCGGCTATGCGATGATGGGCCGGGTAATGACGTTGCTGGGGCAGAACGAGGGCGCACTCCAGAGTATCCAGCATGCACGGAGTCTAAGCCCCAAGGATCCTGCCTTGCCGCTCTGGGATCTGGGCACCGGCCTGGCAGAGCTCGAGCTCGGCCATGACCAGGCGGCGATCGAATGGATTTCTCACGGCGTCGTGGCTAATCCGGAAAATCCCTTTGCGCAAATCTCGCTGGCCGCAGCCTACGCCTTGGCTGGCGATCAGGCCAATGCTGATCTTCATGTCGAGCGATTCAGGCAGCTTACGCCAAATTTCACAAACGAGCAGAGATTAAACTATTTTCCCGATCACTGGCCGGACCATCCGCAGCGCTTTATGACGAGCGCGCGTCTCCTGCTCGAACGTCCAACTAGACCAAATCACATTGAAAATTAGGCCGAAACTGCAATCCATGTGACGATTTTGCCTTTGATACCGATCGGCGCGAGCTTCGCCGGGACAATAGCATCGTCGACGGGCTCGACCCATTTCAACTCCGCAAAATAGCGTTCTTATCGCCCACTTTAACGCTGGGTTCACGCTGGTCTAACGGCCATCGTGACAACCTCGCATTTGCCAACGTGCTTCGACCACAGGCGTCATGAATTTTTTGTGACATGTGATTTGGCGCACAGCCGTATCAGGCGAGGCGATGCACTGTTCGCCCCATTGCATCATGATCAATTGCGGAGGCCCGATGAGACACGCGTCATTTTCGACGAGTATTGACCTTTCCACGCCCGACATTTCCCTGAATGCGCCGACAAGAAAGAGCCTGTTCGCCATATTGATCGAGGCGTTGCATCACTCTCGCCGCCTGCAGGCGCGGCGCATCATCCGCCAATATCGCCGTTTAATCGCAAGCTCGCGCGCTTCCAGCTCGAATGATGGGGGCCGGCAAGATGTCAGCCGCTGAAGGGTTTTCAATCACCAAATCATTTTCAAAAATTCCCGCCCCCAGCGAGAACGTACTGCTCGCGGTGATCGCCGCCGCCTTTCTTGTTCTTCATATCGCCGCCGGCGTCATTTTGATCAACGCGTCGGCCGTCGCGAGCCCGATAACGCAGGATGAGGGAAAGCCCTCTCTCCACGACTAGTGCCGCCGATCTGAAGTCCCTGACTCACCCGCGGCAAAATCTCCCTCGCGGACTTCGGATTGAAAGAGATCAATTGGAGTATCGCCCATGAGCGACGTCGGATCGTTTTTGCTGCTCAGCATCGCCGTATTTTCGGGCGCCTTTGTCTCCGGCCTTGCCGGTTTTGCGTTCTCGGCGGTCGCGGGCGGCATCTTGCTGCACGTCCTGCAACCGCTGGAGGCCGTGCCACTGATGATGGCGTGCAGCATCGGCGTGCAGGCCACCAATCTCTGGGCCTTGCGCAAGACAATTCAATGGAAGGAGAGCCTGATCCTGGTGCTCGGCGGATTGCTGGGCGTTCCCATTGCCGTGTGGCTTTTGCACACGACCGATGCGAAAACGTTTCGCGAGGGGTTTGGATTGGCGGTCGCGCTTTACGCCGGTTACATGCTGTTCCGGCCGAGCCTCTCCTATTTGCAGAAGATGAATCAACGGCGCAACGCGCTCGTCGGCTTTGGCGGCGGCCTGATCGGAGGCTTGACTGCGATGCCCGGAGCACTGCCGACCATCTGGTGCGACATGCACGGCGTGCCGAAGAACCAGCAGCGCGGGTTGGTTCAACCGTTCATCGCGGCGATGCAGTTGTTTGCGCTCGCGCTGATGCTGATGCGGCGCGATCTTTCGTCAAAGGTGTTTTTCGACTTGCTCTTGAGCATCCCGGCGCTGCTTGCGGGATCCGCGCTCGGCATCTTTGCGTTTCGTTACGTCAACGACGCAACGTTCCGTCGCATCGTGCTCCTTGTCCTTCTGGTGTCGGGGCTGATGCTGCTTGCGTGATTACGCCGCATCGACGCGGCGAAAGCCGTTCCACATCGCGGTCGCCGCACCCGAGGTGAGGACGGGCAGGATTCTTGCGTCCTGGTAATTGCCGTTGAGCGAGACGCGCGGCAGCGCGGTAAGATGGCGCCCGCACTCCGGAAACACCATACCCGGCCGCGTCGTTACCGCCGTCTTGTACCCGGCGGCCTTGGCGAGGGCGAACTCCCGTGCCCCTGCTGCCCCCTTGTCGCCGTAGGGATAGGCGAGATGGACCACCGGGCGCTCCAAGGCTGCCTCGATTCTCGCGCGGCTCGCCGCCAGCTCCTCTTTTGCGATCGCCTCGCTCTGGAGGGCGAGATTGCAATGGGTGACGCAATGCGCGCCGATCGCGACCAGTGGATCGTCGGCGAAGGTTTTCAGCTCTTCCCAGGACATGCAGTGTTCGGGGCAGATGGCCGCCTGGTCGACCCCATGACGTGCGCACAGCGCTGCAACCTCGTGTTGCATGTTGGGCTCCCCCAGGGTGCGCAGCCAGTCATGCAGGCGGTCGAACGCGGCCTGCTTGCCGGAGGGCGTTGCTGTATCGAATCGGCACGCGACCCCACCGATGGTCGCCTCGATCTGCGAGGACCTTGCAATCGCCATTTCCAACGCGATCCACCACAGCCGACCGGTCCCTTGCGCGAAATTGCTCGTCACATAGAGGGTAATGGGTGCGTCAAATTCACGCATCACGGGTAGCGCGAAGTCTCGGTTGTCGCGATAGCCGTCGTCAAAAGTGAAACAGGCGAAGCGGCGGGAAAAGTTCCGCTCGATCAGCCGCTGATACGCCTCATCCATCGTGATGACGTCGATGCCGCGATCACGCAGATGCGCCAGCATGGCGCGCAGAAATTCCGGCGTGACCTCTAGATGACGATTGGGTTCGAAGTCGGCTTCGCGGCGCGGCCGGACATGATGCAGCATGAAAATCGCGCCGACGCCCGAGAAGATCGGGCGCAGCAGATAATGCGCTCCGCTGAAGTAGAGCGCGTCCAGTCCGGCACGGATAACGGTGTTGCGAAACTGCTTCATCGGGAGGCGGTTGGCCGGTTAAGAGGTCATTCAGACATTTACCGAAAAACCGCTGAAGAAACGGTTAGCCCTCACGAGAGCGCCTGACCCCTATTTCCGGTTTGACAGCCAGACAAGGGTTTGTTTTCTCTTCTTTTTCCGGATGATGCTGATTTCGGGTTCTTGGCCGAAAAGCGTCACTGGAATCATGGAGTTAGTTCGTGCCTCCGCGGCATGCGGGCTCAAAAATCGGAACGCCAAGGGTTCGAAAGTCAAGGCTCCACGGGATAGCGAATGCACGGACTTTTCAAGTGGAGTGCCAAGTGGTGGCCGGGTGTGATCCTTCTGGCCATCTTTTGGGGTTTGGCTGCCTGGACCAATACGGCTCCACTCGAAAGTGACCTCGCCGCGCGCAGCAGCGAGGCGCTCAAGGGGATCGTCCTCGACAAGGTGGCCGTCGAGGTTGACGGCCGCGATGTTACCCTCAGCGCGGATGCTTTCTCGGAGGAGGGGCGGCGCAATGCCGTCGCTTCCGTGCAGGCCGTTGCCGGCGTCCGCTTGGTCAACGACGAGACGCAACTGGTGCCGGAAGCCACGCCCTTTGTCTGGTCGGCGGAGCGGGATGTCGTGCACGTCACGCTCGGCGGCAGTGCGCCGCTGCCTGCGAGCAAGGGCAAGCTGCTCGACACGGCGCGCGCCGATCTCGGTGGTGTCGAGGTGGTCGACCAGATGGCGCTGGCGCGCGGCGCGCCGCTCCACTTCGAGGATGCGGCCCTGCTTCTGATCGGCCAGATCGGTCAGCTGAAAGATGGCAAGATCACGATATCGGACACCAAGGTAACGCTGTCCGGCATGGCGCGCGAGCTCGGCGGCCGGGAAGCAATCGCGTCCGCGCTGAAAAGCCTTCCGGAGGGTTTTTCGGTCGCAACCAACGACATCAAGGCGCCACCTTACGTATTCCAGGCCTACAAGGACCCGGTCGCGGTGACGCTGACCCTTTCGGGCTATGTGCCCGACAACGCCGTTCATGCCGCAATTGAGGCCGCGGCCGGGCGCAAATTTTTCAGCGAAAAGGTTGTCGACAACCTCAAGACGAGCGTCGGCGCGCCTAGTGGATTTGCCGCCGCCGTGATGCCGGCGCTTGGCGCGCTGTCGCGGCTGTCGACGGGAACGCTGGTCGTCACCGACCGCGAGGTGAAGCTGTCGGGCGACGCCCTCTACGATGCGGCTGCGGCTCAGATCCGCGCCGGTCTCGGCAAGGACTTTCCGGCTGGCTTTCAATTCAAGCCTGACATCTCGGTCAAGCCGGCCTCGGCGCCCGTGGATGCGACCGTATGCCAGCAGCTGTTTTCCGAGCTGCTCGGCAAGGGAAAAATCCGCTTTGAGGCCGCTCGCGCCAATATCGATCCGGATTCGGCCGGCCTGCTCGACCGCCTGATCGAGACTGCGCTGCGCTGTCCGACCGCCAACATCGAGGTCGGCGGACATACCGACGGCGACGGCGAAGACGCGGCCAACCAGGCACTCTCGGAAAAACGCGCCCAGGCCGTCGTCGATTACATGGTGAAGGCCGGATTGCCTGCGAACCGGTTCACCGCGGTCGGCTATGGCTCGACGCAGCCGGTCGGCAGCAATGAGACCGACGAAGGCAAGGCGCAGAACCGCCGCATCGAATTTCTGGTGAGGTGAGATGATGGCCTATCTCGTAATGTTCCATTGGGGCTGGCTTTTGGCCTCGCTGCTGCTGGGGCTCGCGATGGGCTGGATCGCGGTGGTTCATCGCGGACGCGGCGTCTCCAGAAAGCTGGCGCGCTGGCTCGCATTGCTTGCGGCCACGCTCGTTGCCGTTGCCGCGAGCCGTATTCTGCCCGGTCGTCCCGGCTATTGGCTTGAGCTCCTGTTGATCATGTTCGTGCCCTATCTCGTCGGCTGCGCGGTCGGATCGTGGCTGCGCGACTGGGCCCTGTCGCGGGCCTAGTGCCGCTTGGGAAAAAGCCCGCGCGGCCTCTACGAGCGTTTCGGCTTTCGGCGCATGACCACCCGCCATGGCGATCTTCGACGATGCCGCCACGGCTTTTGCCCGCGGCTATATGAGCGCTCTTGAGGGAGCTCGGAAAGTCGTTAAAAGATGCGGAACCGATCAGCAAACTGTGCATTCCACCGTCGTCAACTCTACCTAATGTGTTGAGGGGGCGTGTTTTTTATTCACACTAGGCGAATTCCACTCCGGCCCAAAACGCGCTACCAAATGTGGCTGGAATGGCGTTGGCGGCGTCGCCGTCGTCGCGGGCTGGTCAGTCGAGGTGTAGATGCTGCAAACCCTACGCAGAGCGATGTCGTTTCTGCGCCAGAAGCAAGTCCTGCACAGGATGGGAGTTGCGATCAGCGTCACCGTCATCGGGATCGCCTGCTATGTGCTCTATCACATGCTGCGCGGCATCAATGTCGACGAGGTCATTGAGGCGATCAAGGAAACGGAGGCGCGGCAGATTGCACTGGCAGCGCTGTTCGTCGCCGCCGGTTATTTCACGCTGACTTTTTATGACCTGTTCGCGGTGCGCGCGATCGGTCACAGCGACGTCCCCTATCGCGTCAATGCGTTCGCCGCCTTCACCAGCTATTCGATCGGCCACAATGTCGGCGCCAGCGTCTTCACCGGCGGCGCGGTGCGTTACCGCATCTATTCGGCCTACGGGCTGAATGCGATCGACGTCGCAAAGGTCTGCTTCATCGCGGGCCTGACTTTCTGGCTCGGCAATGCCGCGGTGCTGGGCCTGGGGATTTCATTGCATCCGGAGGCGGCCGCCTGGATCGATCAGTTGCCGCCCTGGCTCAACCGCGTCATGGCGGTCGTCATCATCCTGGGGCTCGTGGCCTATGTCGTGTGGGTCTGGACCCAGCCGCGCCCGGTCGGCCGCGGGCCCTGGACCGTTGTGCTGCCAGGCGGTCCCCTGACACTGCTGCAGATCGCGATCGGCATCGTGGATCTCGGCTTTTGCGCGCTTGCCATGTACGTGCTGGTGCCGGACGAGCCCAATCTCGGCTTTGTCGTGGTCGCGGTCATTTTCGTTTCCGCAACGTTGCTCGGCTTCGCCAGCCATTCCCCCGGCGGGCTCGGGGTGTTCGATGCCGCGATGCTGGTCGGCCTCTGGCAAATGGACCGGGAGGAGCTCCTCGCCGGCCTGCTTTTGTTCCGTCTCCTCTATTATATTGTGCCCTTCGTCATATCTGTAATCTTGCTGACGTTTCGGGAGGTTATCCTCGGCGCCCGCTCCAAGCGCCTTCGTCAGGCGGCGCTTGGGCTCGAGGCGGGACCGGCTCGGGAGGCCGCCTATGTCAGAAAGCGCGGAGACACTGGCGCCTGACTAGTGTGTGCGGTTCAGAAGTCCGCATCGTTTCTGCGGAGAGTTCGTCACTCACAAAGGAGGACGCCGCGAAATGATGCGAACCTCGGA
>Ga0070734_10001305_pt1 | contig 37678 bp, 31 predicted proteins | sample Coa_R1_8_FD_66444 | JGI IMG/M metagenome (GOLD analysis project Ga0070734, IMG submission 66444) | Surface soil microbial communities from Centralia Pennsylvania, which are recovering from an underground coalmine fire - Coalmine... | ecosystem: Environmental > Terrestrial > Soil > Unclassified ...
AACAAATTCTTTGAGCTTGCCGAGGAAGCGGATGAAGCACGGCGCGAGCTGTAGAAAACTGTAAGAAATCGCAGGCCTGCGCAGCAATGCTCGGGCCTGCGATGTTTCATTGGAGTTTTACCGAGTCGTCTGAAACGTTTTCGCCCAACGCGATACGGTTTCCATGTGCGAGCGGTCTTTATCGATTTGAGCTTTGCGTGCGAGCAGCATCATGCGGAGCTGGTCGAGTAGGGATTTCAAATCTGTCGCTTGTTCGACATAGGCGTCGAGATCGCGGGCGATTTCCGGATGCTCGATGCGCAGTTCACGAGCATTGGACATGATGGGATCCATTTCGCCGATCACGGCGGAGAGCGCGCGAACCATTTCCACGCCGAAGCCGCGTTCGCCTTTGAGCGCGAGACGCGAATCGGCGATGAGCGGACGAAGCGTTTCGTTGACGCGGCCGATTTTGGATTGGATGGATTCCATTATTTGGGCAACTGCGTTTCCGCCTGCTGCCACGCCTGGCGCATGGAACTGTACATTTCGATGAGTTTTTGCAGCGTGTCGCGATTGGCCTCGACGTTGACACTTAAAATCATGCCGCGGGTGACTTCATAAAAGCTGTTGAAGCGCTTTGCCGCGTCGGCGCCGCGTTCGAAATCGAGAACCGATTGAAGATGCGCGATTACGACGAGAGCGTGATTCAGTTCAGAGACGCGCGTTTCCACGTTGCCGCGATTGATGGCGTCGAGAGCACGGCGGAAATCGCGAAGTATTGTGTCGTACAAAGAAAGGACAAGGCCGATCGGCGAAGCGCCTTGTGCCGCGTTCTGTTGATACGCGGAAAGATAGCCAGGAGTCGACATTATGCGCTCGCCAACTGCTGGCTCAATTGTTGTTGCAAGAGCGGCAGTTCCTGCAAGGTGGCGTTCACCTGCGAATAGACCAGGACCAGATTTGCCTGTTTGATTGCGAGATTGGCTTGCAGATCGGAAATTTGCGAGCCGAGGTCCTGCGAGGTTTGCGCGAGACCCTTTGCGTCGAGGCCGAGCGTGCCCGATGCGGGGTCGGCGAGATTCGTGAGGACGGAGTCCAGATTGTTTGCGAAGCCGTTTGTGGAAGACTGCAGAAAATTCTGAACGTCAGAGAAGTGGCCAGAAAGATTTGTCGCGAGAGTGCCTTGATTGACGCTGAGCGTGCCGTCGTTATTCAAGCTGATGCCAAGACTCTCGAGGTTGCTGATGCTGTTGTTGCCGGTGTTGGAGAAGGCCACGGCGGAGAGCAGCGCGGATTGCGCTTCGCGAAGGGAACCGTCCGCCTCAAGCGGACCGCCGCCGGATCCGTCGGCGGCGACAGCGAACTGCGCGTTGATGTCCTTGATGGCGGTGTCGTGTCCTATGCGGATTTCATCACGCTGCTTTTCGCGTTTTTCGTCGTCCTCTACGCCTCTTCCCAGGTGGACAAAAGAAAAGTCGGCAAACTCGCCCTGGCAATCCAAGTCGCGTTTCAGCAGATGGGCGTTTTCGAAACGTCCAACACGCAAATTCCGCTCAGCGATTCCGAGGCGGTCCCATTTTCGCAAGTACAGGTCGTCGAAAATTCCGAACGCACGTCGGACATGGAGCGCTTCGTCCAGCCGATGAAGGGCATTCTTTCGCCCACGTCGAATGCGCCAATGAAGAACATTCAGGAAGAACTGGAGAAGGCGCTCTCTCCGGAGATCAAAAACAAGATCGTGGAAGTGCGCGCGAAGCGCGAAGGCTTGGTCGTGAGCTTGCGGGAAGTCGGCTTTTTCGAAAGTGGAAACGCCACTATGCGTGCGTCTTCAAAGGGCGCTATCGACAGATTGGCCGCCGTCCTCGGCAGCCGCACAGAGTTTCTCCGCATTGAAGGCCATACCGACAATGTGCCGATCCACAACATTCGATTCGCTTCCAATTGGGAGCTTTCGAGCGGGCGCGCAACGGAACTCATCAAGTTGTTCGTGGAGAACTATCGATTTGATCCTGCGCGGCTCTCCGCCGCCGGCTACGCCGAATTTCATCCTGTCGCTTCGAATGACACGCCGGAAGGGCGTGCGCGCAACCGCAGGGTGGACGTTGTGATCTTGAATCCGGTGCGAACTCAGCCGGAACCTTAGAAAGGAGAATCCGCCCCGAAATTTTCCGGGTGATGGATTCGCAACAATATGTCGACCATCGTTGACTCTGCTCGAACGCGACGTGACAATGGCTCTACCCCTTCCGATAATCCACGCAGTTTGTGTGCGCACATGAAAATTCTTGTGGCGGAAGATGACGTGCCTCTGGCGGAGTTTCTCCAGCAGAGGCTTCAGCAGGAACAGTTTGCGGTCCAGATGGCGGCAACGAGTGGCGAAGCGCAGAAACTCGCCGTCGAACAGCCCGTCGACCTCGTTTTGCTCGATTTGAATCTGCAAGGGGCCATGGGTCTCGACGTTTTGCGCGCCATCCGCTCCCGCAAGCCCGACCTCCCCGTCATGCTCCTCACCAGTACGGGCGTTCTCGAAGAAAAAATTCGCGGCCTCGATGCCGGTGCTGACGACTACGTTTCGAAGCCGTTTGCCTTCGCAGAGTTGGCTGCGCGCATCCGCGCCGTTCTTCGCCGCGGCGGCCGCCCTGGCCAATCCATTCTCCAGGTGGAAGACTTGCGGCTGGATCGCTTGACGCACACCGTGCAACGCGGCGGCCGCGCGATTGATCTGAGTCCCAAAGAATTTGCGCTCCTCGAATTCCTCATGATGCACCGAGGCCAGCCGGTTTCCCGAACGGCGATCGTCGAGCAGGTTTGGAAACTCAATTTCGACACGATGACGAATGTCGTCGACGTCTACATCAACTATCTTCGGCGCAAGATTGATTCCGGTTACGACCGCGCCTTGATTCGAACGGTTCGCGGTGTTGGCTACCAAATTAACGTCGAACCCGCTCCTGCGCGCGCCGAACTCACAGCCGCTCACTGAAGCCCCTTAAAAAAAAGAAAACGGCGTTCCGGGTCTTCTCGGAACGCCGCTCTTGTCTCTGGAGGAAAAAGTTCGGTTAACGGGGTTTCTGCGTGTTTCCGCTCGGCATCAGCGCGGAGCTTCCCACGCCTTCGCTCGCGGAACGCGCACCTGAATCGATCGTCAGAATGCCTTCCGTCGCGGACGCCGCCACGACAGAGCCGTTACGCCGTGCCTGCAAAACGGGGAAATATCCTTCCGCGACCGGGTCGCTGACGCGCTGCCAGGACTTTCCCGAGTCAAAAGACGCGATCAAGCCATGCTTTTGGAGTGCAGCAACCATCGCGTTGCCGGAGCCCGCTAGATCCTGGAACTGCAAATCGCGCACGTCCTGGCGATTCCAGTTGCGGCCTGCGTCGTGCGAAAGATACAGGCCCATGTTGGTGGTAATGAAAAGATTCGCATCGTCCACGCGGTGAAGGTGCAAGTTGCCGGCCGAAGCGAAGTTCAGCTCTTTCGCATCCCAGTGTTTTCCGGAGTCGGACGAGTAGAGCAGATTCTTCTGAGAGATGGCCCAGATCTGCGAACCATCGAGCGAAGCCTGCAAAGACTGCACTGGCTGCTTCGCGAAAGGATCGCTGCTGGCGGAGCGCCACGTTGCGCCCTTGTCGAGTGAGAGGAGCACGCCACCGGTCGTCGCCGCAAACCAGGCGTTGTCCGTGAAAAGAACGTCGTTCACCTGGAACCCAAGCGGTTGCGTTTTCGCAAGCGGACGCTTGGTCACTGCCGCGCCCTTTTTGCCTTTTGCTGCAGGCGCCGAAGCGGCAGTTGCGGCTCCCTCGGCGACATACAGCCCGGACTTCACCCATTTATTCGTCGTTTCGTCATACTTCATCAAGCCGCCCGCCGATAGCGAAGCGAGCCAGCCCGTCGGCGCCGCGTAAACGTGGCGCAAATCGGTGCGCTTCAATCCACCGCCCAGCGTGGTCCAGGTTGTGCCGCCGTCTTTCGTGGCGATAAACGCGTTCGTGTCGAAGGTCAAGACCACCAGCGCGCGCTCCGGACGATTCTGATCCATCGCAACGTCCAGAATGTGCTGGTGATGGAATCCGTTGTTCGCGGAAGTAAACGTAGCGCCTGCGTCTTCGGAAATCTGCACGCCCTGCCGTTCCGTGCCGATAATCACGCGATTCGGATTCTTCGGATCGATCAGGATGGCGTTCACCACCCATTCGAGCGGAGTCAGCCGCTTCCAGTTGTCGGCGCCTTCGTTCGTCGTCTTCCAGAGTCCGCTCGTCGTTCCGGCGTAGAGCACATCCGGATGTTGCGGATCCTGCCGAATCAGCTGCGTGCGGCGGTAAACGAACGGAATTCCCGCGTACCGCTTCCACGTTTCGCCAAAGTTCACGCTGTGATAGATGCCGGAGCACGCAGTCGCGTGCACGTTCGAGGGATTCGCCGGATCCACAATCACGGTCATGACGTCGGAATCGTCAATCATGCCCGCTTTGATCGAAGTCCAGTTCTTGCCGCCGTCCACCGTCTTCCAGGGCAGGTGATACGTTCCCGCGTAGATGACGTTTTCGTCCTTCGGGTCAAATGCCACCGAGTCGAAATTCTTCAGATCGTCGTGATTCGCCGGAGAAATCCGTTCCCAGGAATTGCCGTCATCCTGCGAGCGATAGACGCCTGTCAATGAGCCGGCAACGAAAATCTTGGGGTTCGTGGGAGATTGCGCGAGTGCGCGAACGGTTTCCTTTTGAAGCCCGATAATGTGCCAGCTGCGGCCCGCGTCGTCGCTGCGGTATACGCCTCCGCCACCGGAATACAGCGTCCACGTGCTGGCATAAAGACGGTTCGAATTGCGCGGATCCACCAGGATGTGCGTAATCACGTCATCCTGGCCGGTGCCGATTCGGCTCAAAAGCTGCCAACGCTGCCCCTCATCATTCGAAGAAAACACGTGCCCATCGGACGTGCCCAGGTAAAGTTTCTTGGAATCCTTCGGGTCGGCTTCCAGGGAAATGACCGTTCCGCCTGGAGGGCCCACTTGCCGCCAGGTCTGCGCAGGCGCGGCAACTGCCGCCGCCAGCCCCAATGCCAACGCCCCAATCCACTTGCCCTTCATAAGCATGCGATTCTCCCAGAGCGCAGGTGCGCCCACAAGACAGGAGTTTAGGGGAGCCGGGGCAGGGGGTCGCCTGTCCTAAAGGACAGAAGAGGGGCAAGCAGTTATAGTACTAGTACACGCCCTGCTGGCATCCCGGAATGCATCATAATAAGGGGCAACTTCTTTCCCATTCCGGTGTTTCATCCTATGGGAGCCGAGAGTATGCTCCCGGAGACCGGTGAATTTGAGCACGGATCGGTCGCAGAACAGGGGATACGTTATGAAGACCAAACTTAGCAGGATGAGCGGCGCGGCTTTGTCGCTTACGCTTCTCGGTCTTCTCAGTTTCAGCGCACAGGCGGTTCGAGCAGACGAAGGCGACCCTCCGTCGCGCGTCGCTCGGATTAGCTCTACGGAAGGTGCAGTCTCGTTTCAGCCCGGTGGGCAGGGAGACTGGGGCACCGCGCAACGCAATGGTACGGTAACGATTGGCGACAAGCTTTGGGCCGATAAAGACGCCCGAGCTGAATTGCAGGCCGGACAGGCCTCGGTCCACATCGCCAGCATGACCGCGCTTTCGTTTTTGAATCTCGACGACAATACGATCCAGATGCGCGTGGCGGAAGGCTCCATCAATTTCCGCGTGCGCGAATTGCGCGAAGGCGAAGTCTACGAAGTCGACACGCCGAATTTGGCGTTTACGGTTCGCGAAGCCGGCGCGTTTCGCATCGACGTTTCGGAAGATGGCGAATCCACTCGCGTGACCGCGATTCGCGGCTCCGGCGAAGTTTCCGCCGGCGGCCAGACCTATCCAATCAAACCCGGCGAACGCGGCGAATTCAACGGCTCTCAGGACGTTCGTTACAGCATTTCTCCCGCCCCAGGCCCGGATGACTTTGATCGCTGGGCTCAGGGCCGCGACGAAAAAGAAGAAAATTCCGTTTCCGCCAAATACGTTTCGCGCGACACCGTTGGCTACAGCGACCTCGACGACAACGGCACGTGGGACGAAGTTCCCGAATATGGCCACGTCTGGTATCCGACCGTGGTAGACCCAGGTTGGGCGCCATACAGTTCCGGCTATTGGAGCTGGGTCGGGCCGTGGGGCTGGACTTGGGTTGACTATTCGCCTTGGGGCTACGCGCCGTTCCACTATGGCCGTTGGTCTTACATTGGCAATCGCTGGGGCTGGTGCCCGGGATCTTATTACGCGCGTCCGTATTGGGGGCCGGCATTCGTTGGCTTCTATGGCGGTGGCGGATGGGGTGCTGGCTTCGGCTTTGGCTTCGGTGGCGGCGTTGGCTGGTTCCCGCTTGGCTTTGGGGAGCCCTTCCGTCCGTGGTACCACCACAGCTACGGCTATGCGCGCAACATCAACATTTACAACACGCGCATCAATAACGTTAACGTGATCAACTCGCGAAACAATTTCAACTACGCATATGCGCACAATGCGCGTGCGGTCACAGTGACTTCCCACAATAACTTTGTGAATGGTGGAGCTGTGAATCGCGGCGCGTTCCATGTGACGGAGTCTTCGTTGCGCGGCGCACAACTCGCATCCAACAATCGCGTGGAAGGTTCGCCGACGCGGCAGAGTTTCTTCGGCGCTAATCACGCGAACGGTCGCGTTGCGACGCCTTCAGCGGCGATCCAGAACCGCGCCGTAGTCGCGCGCAATACTCCGGCAGCGGCTGCTTCACACATGCCGACTCGCAGTTTCAGCGCAGGCACAATGCGGCCTGCTACCGAGCGCCCCGGCGCTTCGAACGGCGCAATGCAGAACTCCGGCAACCGCCCGCAATCGACGACGCCCATGAGTTCGGGCCGCTTCAATAATTCACCGCTGAATGGCGGAACGATGTCCGCGCGGCAACGGGAACTTTCCCAGGACAAACCGACCTCGAACATGCGTACAAACGCAGAAGCCAACGCGAATCGCGGCAGCATCAACAACTCGCCTCGCGGCGGCAATGCGCCCGCCAATTCGCGGAATTGGGAAGCGCAAGGCACCTCCTCGGATCGTGGCCGCGCGCCTTCCGGCTTCGGCAATAATTCCAACTCGAACCGCCCAACAAACACCGGCAACGTTGGAGCGGCGCCACGCGGCACGAGCATGACGCACAGCGACCGTCCGCCCTGGGCTGGTTCCGGCAACATCGGCTCAGCCAATGGTGGCAACGTAAATCGTGGCGGCAACAGCCCGAGTCAGCGCACTTACGAACCGCCGCAACGCAATAATTCTGCACGGCCTCCGGCGGACTATCGCTCCAACTCCGGAAACGGCAACCAGAACCGTAGCTACTCGCAACCTCAGCCGCGCTCGTACAATCCGCCAGCGCCCCGCTCGTATTCACAACCGCAGCCCAGGTCGTACAATCCCCCGGCGCAGCGCTCGTATTCGCAACCGCGTGCGAACTATCCAGCGCCCAGCCGCGGCAGTTACGGTGGAGGAAATTCCGCTCCGCGCGGTGGCTCTTACTCTGCTCCTAGCCACAGTTCCGGCGGAGGCGGCGGTTCGAACCACGGTGGCGGCGGCAGCGCGCCACATGGTGGTGGCGGAGGCGGCGGTTCGCACGCGCGCCACTAAGCAGTTGAACTTCCGCGGTTGACTCCGCGCACAGCATCGCCAGCCCACGTCCGAGATCCTCGAACGTGGGCGTTTGTTTGACGCCGGTCCGCCAGCAACTCTTTTTCGCCCAGCGTGTTCAATCCAATGACGTTAGACCCGGGTCATTTCATTCTGGAAACTGGCATTAGGCCCGGCGGCCCGAACATTAACAGCGGTGTTAAGTTGAAGGGAAAGAGAAAGCTTCGCGAAGATTTCCGCTCGCCGTCTAATTACGTTCGCGAGCTTCAGGAGAGACGTTCATGTTACCTGGACTTAAGAAGTTCCTGGGAGTTTTGGCAATCGCTCTGGTTGTCGCTTTGGCCGCTCCACAATTTGCCGCTGCGCAGCGTGACCGCGATGACGATGATCCGCCGTCGCGTGCTGCTCGGCTCAGTTATACCGGCGGGGCCGTCTCATTCGAGCCTGCCGGCACGGACGATTGGGTCACCATCGCTGCGAATCGCCCTTTGACCAATGGCGACAAACTTTGGACCGACCGCGACGGCCGCGCCGAATTGCGTTTCGGTTCCACCGCGGTGCGTCTCGGTGGAGAAACCGGCTTTTCATTTTTGAATCTCGATGACCGCACTGCGCAAATCCGTCTGACCGAAGGCACCATCAACATTCGCGTGAAGCGTCTCGACGATGACGAAACCTTGGAAGTGGACACTCCGAATCTTGCCTTCACTGTCCTGCGCCCGGGAAGTTACCGCGTGACCGTGAATGAAGCGGGCGATACTACTTTTATTAAAGTTCGCGGCGGCGATGGCGAAGTCACAGGTGGAGGCTCGGCCTACACTGTCCACGCCGAACAATCGGCAACGTTCACCGGCACAGATGAACTGAGCGCGGACATTCAGTCATATTACGACGACGATGATTTCGATCACTGGTGCAGCGATCGCGACCGCCGTTGGGATCGCTCGACTTCCGCTCGCTACGTCTCCGACGATGTCGTCGGCTATGAAGATCTCGACGACTACGGGGGTTGGCGGCCGGTGCCCGAATACGGCACCGTTTGGTTTCCGCACACAACCGTTGTTGGTTGGGCTCCGTATCGCTACGGCCATTGGGCTTACGTCGCGCCGTGGGGATGGACTTGGGTAGATGATGCGCCTTGGGGCTTTGCTCCGTTTCACTATGGCCGCTGGGTTGTCGTCGGCGGCGTGTGGGGTTGGGTGCCATGCCCGCCGCGTCCCGCGATTGTGACTGTCGGCTATGTTCGTCCGGTCTATGCTCCCGCGCTCGTTGCTTGGGTTGGCGGCGCGCATTGGGGAGTTGGAATTGCCGTCGGCGGACCGCCAGCCGTTGGCGTGGCGTGGTTCCCGCTTGGACCACGTGACGTCTATTGCCCGTCGTATCACGTCAGCCCGACGTACGTGCAGAACGTGAACGTTTCGAATACGACGATTATCAATCGCACGCAAGTCACGAACGTCTACAACAACGTTTACGTGAACAAGACTGTGAACGTCACAAACGTCACCTATCAAAACCAGAACATCAACAACGCTGTGACCGCGACTTCCCAGGCGAACTTCACTTCTGCGCAACCCGTTGGCCGCAACATGATTCACGTGGATGCAAAAGAAGTTACTGCCGCCCCGGTCGCCCCGACGGGACCCGCAGTTGTACCGCAACAGCGCAGCGTGCTCGGTGCCGGTACTGCTGCAGCGGTGAAGCCGCCGGCGGCATTGGCCAGCCGGCCCGTCGTGGCAAAGAACACGCCGCCGCCTCCTCCCGCACCGTTTGCGAAGCAGCAAGCGGCCATTCAGGCGAATGGCGGCCGACCCATCAGTGTTTCGCAGGCGCGCCAGATTCAGCCCGAAGTTGCGCGCCCGAACATCCACATCGCGCCGCCCGCGAAGCCTATGACTCCGCAGAACACAAACGTCAACGCGAACCGGCCGAACGTGGCGACGCCACAGAATCAGCCCAATCCAGCGGTACAACCGAATCGTCCGCCGCAGCCGGCTGCCAATTCGAATCGTCCGCCGGCCGTTACCAATGACAACATGAAAACCGGTGGCGGCAATCCGCCGAATCCAAAAACCTATGGCGATCGTCCGCCGACAGCGCGGCCCGCAGCAACGCCGCCGGTCAATCCGCAGCTCGATCAGAAACACCAGCAAGAGCTGGACGCTCTGCGCCAGAAGCAGGACCAGGAACGGCAGAAGGTCGAACAGCAACAAGTGCAGCAGCAACAAAAAATTCAACAGCAGCAAAAAGATGAGCGCGCGCAGCAGCAGGCGCAGGAACGCCAGCAGAAACAGCTGCAGCAGCTCGAACAAAAACATGACCAGGAGCAGCAGAAGCTCCAGCAGCGCCAGCAGAAGGAAGAACAGAAGGCGCGGCCGGAGAATAAGCCGCCGAAAGAACCGAAGAACCAGAACGACAAACCACCACATCGATAATTCGATTGCTGGTGTCAGATAACAATGGGGGCGTTCCGGTTAAATCGGAACGCCCTTTTTTTCTTTGCTTTGTCACATTGAAATGCGCGGCTCACACACGTCCGCGCCCGGTGTGTTATCTTGAAAAAATACTTATGGCCGCAACGCCCATCCCCTCACTGGAATTTCGCCGCGCGCTCGGACACTTTGCCACGGGCGTAACTGTGGTCACGGTAGAACGCGAGGCGGGCCACGTGCACGGCATGACCGCGAATTCGTTCACTTCGGTTTCGCTCGATCCGCCGCTCATTTCCGTTTGCGTGGATGAGAAGGCGCGCATTCTACCGATGCTGAAAGAGAAGCGGCGATTCGGAGTGAATGTGCTGAAGCGCGATCAGCAGGGAATCTCCGAATATTTTGCGAAACCGGAACAGCCGCACGCCGCGATGGAGCGGCTCGGGATTTCTTTTCACTGGAACGAAGAGAAGATTCCTCTGCTCGAAAACGTTTTGTGCCAGTTGTCGTGCCGGTTTTCCGCGGCGCATGTCGCCGGCGACCACACAATTGTCATCGGGGAAGTGCACTCGGTGAAATTCTTTGAAGGCGAGCCGCTGCTTTTTTACCGCGGTCAGTATCACGCCATTTCGCCGAAAACCTGACGAACTTCGTTTCCCGTTAGTGCAAGCCTCCAATCGGATCGCGCTTCACACCGTACTGTGCGCCCCATTTGTCGGTCATCTCGTTGCGAATTTCCCAAAGCTCCGGAAAAAATTTGTGGCGCATGCCGTCTTCGAGTATTTCCACGGGACGCCCTTTCAGCGATTTCGATCCAAAACCGATCGTGCGGTGAATCAACTGCATGTGCTCGAAGCGGAATTTCTGGAATAGTTCATCGAATTCCGCGAGCGCTTCCGCCACAACGTACGCAGGGCCATGGTCGTATTTCGTGTCGTAAACCTGCTCAACGGTCAGGCCATGCTTTTTCAGATACTTTTCCTCGAACGAATTCCAGATCGGCTGATACATTTTGAGCAGGACGCGGAAGCCCGGCGATTCCTGTCCACTGCCGTTGCCAAGCCGCTTGCGAATGTCCTGATACTCTTTCGGCGACATCGTTTCGAGCAGAGCGATCTGCTGAATCATCATTTTTTGCGCGGTGTGCACGCGCCGAAAAAGCGTCAGCACGCGATTGGTGTTTTCCTGCTGCAGGTAGTCGTCAATGTCCAGCAGCGTGTAGGCGATCAACTTCATCCAGAGTTCTTCCACCTGGTGCACGATCTGGAATTGCATTTCATCGCGATTGCAAAGTTCGGCGAAGTCCGACTGGCACGAAAGCAGCGACTTCGTGTTCAGATATTTCTCGTAGTCGAGCGTGCCATCCCCATTCATCATTGCGTAGAACTGCTCACGATTCACGGTCTTCCTCCCGGAATTGGCGCGTAAAGGTCTTGCAGCGTTGGCGGTTACAGGGTAGCGCATGTGGAACGGGGAATCGAACCAGTGTGAGGGCCGCCGGAAGAAGGATTGGGGTACACCCCGGGTGTTCTGGTAATCGCCCCTCCCACCCGGATGGTTCGGGGTAAAAGTGCGGAAGCCATTGAAAAGGAACAAGATGGGTTGCCGCGCACGGCACCCCTCGCAGAAATCGCAGGGGTCAAGAAAGAGTGAACGTGAGAATGTTCGAGTGGGGGGCCCCCCCTCCCCCTGATTTGCGTAAGTATTCATTCCAGAGGAGTTAGGCGGAGGGTAGGGGGTGGGTACTGGGCCTATGCGCAAGTTGGTTGTCGTTGCGTTGCAACGGCGAGGGATCGAGATGGCGACGGCGGGCACGGGGCTCGTCCTTCTTCCATATCAGATCTCGACATCGGGTCTCGATATCAGTCCCCGACATCAGCCTCAACAGCAGGCGCGTTCGCGGAGATTTGCGAGCGCTGAGTTTGGGAATAGCGTATGAGAAATGGGTAAGGAAAAACGACTGGTCGGAGTGATGGATTTCGTACGGCTGTACTTTTTGTGATTTTCGTTCGAACGACAACGAGAAAAATGCGTGCTAGAAAATTCGGCGGGACGGACGGAAAAGAAAAGTCAGATTCAAGACCCAGGTTCCCCACACCGGAATCCGGGCACCCGGCAAACGGGCAGAAGCGCCCTTCGAGGCTTAGGGTCAACAAAGGGTAGGCCACTCCGAGTTGCTTACTCATTCATTTCTCGGTGGCGCGGATCGAGTGTGCCACCCGCGAAAGGGCACCCCTTCAGCTGAGATTCTTAAGCATTGCAAGGGTTCGATCGGCATTTTTTCTGACAGTCGGATCTGGAGTTCTCTCACGGGTATCTTTGACATACTCCATAGCGGCATGAATATTGATTGACGGGCCGGCCGCGTTATCTTTCAAAATTCTCCACGTTGAAGTGTGCGCGCTGGCAACTGGTTCAGTGTCTTGTGGCTTGGACGCGTTACTTTTTTTGACTTCAACGAGATCGTAATCTGCAGCAATTCCTTTCTTGACCAGTCCGCCACCTGGCCCTGTTTTCGGGGCGGGAGTGAATCGCATCGTCTCATCCAACGTGCCGTAGTACTCATGGAAGAAAGCGGAAATTTTCGAGGTTTTCATGTCAGCCGGAAATTCTTCCAAATCAAATTTGTCTGAAACAACAAAAATAACTTTTGGCGTCGAGAATGATTTTGGTTCCGCAAAGAAAATAGCCATGGCGTTTGAACCGTTAGCCGTTAAGCGTCCGCCGTTCAATTCCATCTTAAGAAACTCCTGCATAAAATCCCTCCGTGGGTCGCTATCCGGCAGAGTTACTTGATTTGTGCTGCCCAGAATCAGGCCAATTGTTGCGACTAAGTACATCGTTGATTTCATTGAATCGATCCTCCAGACTTGGCGCAAATCACATATCATCTATTTCACTGAGGGTTAAATTTTATCGGTAGCGGCTTCGGGGAACCGCCCGAGGGAATCATGTATATCGGCAAGCTGTTTGGTGGCTTTGATTGGAGACGTGTGTCACCGGGATTCTGGGTAAAGTGCAATCCGAGATTGTAGGCGAACACGCTTCGCCTCAACTGGTTTGCCAGCAATTGAGCGATTGCTGGCACCGGCAGAGAAAAGTCTGACAGGGTTGTTCCGGGTGGCGCAAGAAGAGTCTTTAAGCTACCCGGGCGTCCTCCAGATGTTGCAGGGCGCCTTGGATGATAGTTCGCAAAGCGCAGTCAGATGCCCTTGGAACTGCTCGAACTGCAAGCGATACATCATCGTCGTCGCATCAGGGCGAGTTGCTTTCACCTTGACCACCCAATGGAAATCCGCGTATAAACCGCTCGAATCGTCCTCTTCAAATGGCGGTTCGACGGAAACGAGTTCCATCTTTCCGAGAAATTTCGCCAGCCGGTCCAGCGGCAGATGCTTAACGAACTCTGCTTTGTCATCCGGCCCGTACTTTGCGCCAGCGCGCTTCAGCGCTGCCCGCGCAGCTCTGCTCGTCAAGTATTTCTCATTCGCGATAGCTCTCTCATAAGCTTTCCGCGCGGCGGGGTCCGACGTGCTATCGCCCTGAGCACCGAAAGACTCTAGCTGCCCTGCCTCATTAAAACGAAACGAAGCTTGGAGGAACTGATACCCCCAAGGTGCCGGCGGAGTGCAATCGCTACCAATAAAGCCACCCGATGATGCCTGATATGCCTGGGTCGAACCTGGCGGACAGGGGCGCACGAAGTTTGCGGGTGGAGTGGAACCCTTCGGCTCCGCTCCAACGTAAAGACGCACTCCATATTTGAATGGATCTTCAAGATCAAGAGGAGAATCGTAGACGAATCCCCCCTCGACGGTCATGACAAATTGCTTGTCGCTAAGCTCTGGGAACAGCGCCCTTAGAAAAGTTCGCGAAATGACTAAGTTGCTCACTCTCGGTTGCGTCGTCTTCTGCGCCGAAACCGGCAAACAAAATAACAATGCGAGCTTCGGCCAGACAAAATAGGCATTTTTTCTCATAGTGCCTCCTCACTTGCTACAGCCGGAGCTAATGCACAGCGACTGGCGGGTGGCCCGGACTCTGCTTCCGGAGATTCTTTCCTGGACATAACCATGAGAGGATACCACTTTCGCAAGACTGGAAAAGGTAGAGTTGTGCGGAGGGTGCCCCGTCCTCGGAGTGTGAGGGCGGGTCTTGCTTTGGGTTGGGCTTTAGATTGGGATTGGCGAGTGGAGTTGTTGGATGCCAGACGGATTGAAGCGGTACTACGGAAAAGGCGATTTACATTTTGTGACGTTCAGCTGTTACCGGAAGTTGCCGCTTCTCGGGGCGAGGCACTCGAGGGATTTGTTCGTGCAGGAGTTGGCGAGAGTTCGGGCGGAGTGCGAGTTTCGATTGATCGGATATGTGGTGATGCCGAACCATGTGCATCTGTTGATGAGCGAGCCAAAGAAAGGGACACCGTCGACGGTGCTGCAACTCTTGAAGCAACGGGTTTCGAGAAAGATGCGAAGCCGGAAGAAAGCCACAGATGGAAGACAAATGGAATTTACGTTTGGTGAAGGCGAAGAAGAATTGAAAGCGTTTTGGCAGGAGAGATTTTATGACTTCAATGTGTATCGCGATGGAAAGGTGAAGGAAAAACTCAACTACATGCATGCGAATCCGGTGATTCGCGGGTTGGTGGAGCACCCGAGGGATTGGTCGTGGAGCAGTTGGGGACACTATGCGAAGGGCGAGAAAGGGCTGGTGGAGATTGATACGTGGGAAAACTGAGAGGGGAGAGATTGTAAAATAAAATTCAAAATCAAAATAAAATTCAAAATCAAAATCAAAATCAAATTCAAATTCAAATTCAAAGCCAAACCCAAGACCCGCCCTCAAAAACCGAGGACGGGGCACCCTCCGCTGTACTGTGAGTGAAGGAATCGAGAGAAAGTGCCTTTCAGTTGCGATCCACACCAAGAGAATTCGGATCTTTTAGCGCCGGCCACCCGCCAGGTGAACGTAAGCAGTTGAGCGAGAAGGATAAGTCTGCGCACAGAACCTCCCGAGAAAGTGGCGGGAGAGTAACCGAGGAGGCGATGGCTGTCAAGTGCAGGGTAAAAAGAGAGTCAACGAAGGAGGTGGAGCGAAGATTAGCGTTCGGGGTTGCCGGAAGGGCGAGTTTGTTCTGTGGAGTCGATTTCTTTGCGGTGGGATTTTACTTCGCGCAGGGCGTAGATGGGCTTGTTCTGGGATTCGTAGTAGGTGCGCGCCATAATTTCGCCGAGCAGGCCCATGGAGATGAATTGAATGCCGCTTACGAGCAGCGCAATGGAAAGCAGCATGAGCGGCCCGTGCTGCGTCATTACGGACATGTGGTAATAAAATTTCTCGAACGCGACATAACAGCCAATCAGGAAGCCGCAACCCGCGCCGAACATTCCGAGCAAACCAAAGAACTGCAGCGGCCGCGTCGAGTAATCCAATAAAAATTTGACGATCAGCAAATCGAGAAACACGCGAATCGTGCGGCTGATGCCGTAGTTGGATTTGCCGGCTTTACGTTCGAGATTTTCAATCGGCACTTCGACGATGCGCGCGCCAGTCGTGCTCGCGAGCGCGGGGATGAATCGGTGCAATTCGCCGTAGAGCTGAATTTCCTGAATGATTTCGCGGCGATACGCCTTGAAGGTGGTGCCGAAATCGTGCAGCTCGACGCCGCTAAGTTTTGCCATCAACCAGTTCGCGATGCGGCTCGGAATCTGGCGCATCAGCCAGTGGTCTTTGCGCGCGTAGCGCCAGCCGCTGGCGAGGTCGTAGCCTTCTTCAATTTTCTCGAGGAACTTCGGAATCTCTTCGGGATCGTGCTGCAAGTCGCCGTCCATGGAGATAATCACTTCGCCGCGGGCAAAATCGAAGCCGGCCTTGAGAGCAGGCGTCTGGCCAAAATTGCGGCGGAGCCGGATCAGGTTCACGCGGCGGTCATGCTCGTAAATATCGCTCAAAACCTTGAACGAATTGTCTTTGCTGCCGTCGTCGACGAACACCAGTTCGTAGGGCTCGCCAATGGCGTCCATGACTTCCGTCAGCTTCATGTATAAAGCGGGAATGTTTTCCTGTTCGTTGAAGAACGGAACGACAATCGAATACCGGACTAGGGATTCAGTTTCCATGCTCAATTCGCGATCTGACTATAGTTTATCAGGCGAATCCCATGCGATGCGACAGATTTTCGCACGGCGGTGTCGGTAAGTATCGCCAGCTCGGTGGCGCGCGATTCCTGCAGGCGCGTGGCGGAGCGCGCCAAATCCTCGTCCACGTAACCCGGGTGGCACATCAACTCGGTGGTGCCCTCGGGCAAGCTTTGCAGCAAATCGAGCACGCCGTCGCGCGATAGCACGCCAGTCTGCGCGATGCCGCAGAAGAAATCGGCCGCCTCGATGCCGGCTTGTTCCGCCAGCTTACGCGCGTCGCCCGAGAGCAGCTTCAGTCCACGGGCCTGAATCCCTTGTTTCCATTTCACGCCGGAATCCTTGCCCGACTTGCCGGAAAGCGCCGAGCGAAGCGTCGAGGCTTCGCTCGAAATTCGAATTGCGCCAATCCCGTGCTTCCTGGCCAGCTTCACCGCAATCGGGAACAGCCCCGGCAGCATGTGCACGTGCTTGTGACCATCCAGATGCGTCGGCGAGACGCCCGCGTAGCGAATCTTTTCAATTTGCGCTTCCCACTCGCGTTCGACTTCCGCCAATTTCAGTTTTCGCCGCGCCATTTTCAGCAGCAACTGCTCCGGCCCGCCGGACAGTTTTCCCGCGTCGTCCACGAGGCTTGGCGCCGCCTTTGCTCCGCAGACCGGCGCGCCATCGCTCAAATTCAAATGCACGCCAACCCCCAGCCCCGGCAGGGCCCGCGCCACATTGACGCCGTCGTCAAACGCCTCGCCGTTGGCCAGCAGGGAAGTGCTCGTGACAATGCCGTTCCGGTGCGACTCCGCGATGCCGCGATTCACGCCGGTTGTCCAACCCAAATCATCCGCGTTTACGATCAAGTCTTTCATTGCGCCTGTACTTTTCCCGCGAACTCGCCTGTCCTTCCGTACAGCTATTCAGTTTTCCGCTGTCGCCAATTTGTACCATTGACCGACACTCGCTCCAACTCTAGCATGGCCCCTAGCGAGATACTGTCGAGGCAGAGATGCAATTGAAGACAAAAGTCGCGAAGGTTGTGGTCCAGGGCGGACGTCATTCGGATAAACGCCGCGGCACGCGCATGAATTCCCGGGTGCCGGTTCGCCTGGAATGGGATGACCAGAGCGGCTCGCGGCGCGGGCTCGACGCTCACACGCGCGTCGTCAATCCGTACGGTTGCATGGTCGTACTGCCCGAATCGTTTTCACTCGAACATCGTCTCGCGCTCACGAATCTTGCCACCGGCTCCAGCAACGCCGCCGTTGTAGTATGGAAAGGCAATCCCCGCCCCGAAGGTTGGGAGTACGGCATCGAACTGGTTGCGCCGGATTTGGACTTTTGGGGATTGGAACTATGAAGCCCTCTACACCGCAAAAAGCATCGCAAGGCACGTCCGTCAAGCCAGGGTTGACGCGGCCGATGACCAGCGAAGAGCGCCGCCGCGCGCAACGCGTCCTGCTGAGGATCGCGGTCAAGGTGCACGTGACCGGCAAGCCGCTCATCCTGGATGGCTTTACCCATACCGTCAGCGCCAATGGCGCGCTGATCATCGTGTCTGAACCGCTGGCCCAGGGCACCAAAATTTCGATTGAGAATGTGAGGGCGCAGAAGACGGTCGAAGCTACGGTTGTTCGTCCGCCGCAATTCAACGGGGACGGGTCGCTGATTCCGGTCGAGTTCGGCGCCGTGTCGCCAAATTTCTGGAATATTTTCTTCCCGCCTGTGGTGAACTGAATTCAGCGAATCAACAAGCTTCTTGTTTTCCGAAAGAGAAAAGGCCGCAGAGCAAAGTTCTGCGGCCTTTTCTTTTTCTGTTCGGTTTTTCGTCTATTGCACGGTTACGGTTCCGCTGCCGGTTGAAGTGGCGTAGTTCGTGTCGCCGCTGTATTTTGCGGTAATCGTCCGGATCGACCCGCCGCCCCCGCCGCCGCCCCCGCTGCTTCCACCGCCGCATCCCGCAAGCGTCGCCGACGCAATCAGGAACATCACCATCGCGCCATAAGCAAACGCGCGCCGCGGGCCGCGCATCCGCATCGCCATCACGAATAATGCGAGCGCCGTCATCGCCAGCAATGCCGCAAACCATTCGAGCGGCGTCCACCGCCAACGATCGTTTACGCCCACTGGCGGAAACGCCGAAATCGTCGCGGAAACTGTGGCCGTGCAGGAGGCTCCAGCCGAAGCCGTTGCACCCGCCGGAGTGCAGGTCACCGGCGCGCCAAGATTCGTAGCACCGTTTGAGAATTGCACCGTTCCTGTCGGCGCGTGTGCCGCGTCCGCATTGCTCCCAGACGTAACCGTCGCCGTCAGTGTCACCATTCCGCCGGACACAACCGTGATCGGCGCCAGGGCCACTTGCACCTGCGTAGGTGCCTGGGTGATGGTGATCGTGTTCGTTGCCGAAGTGCTTCCCACAAAACTATTATCACCAGCATACGCGGCGACAAGTGGGTGCGATCCCGCCGGAAGCTGAATTGGCTGGTCCTCAAAGAAGCCTGACTGATTCAGATTAAAATTTCCGCCGTCCAAAGGATTTCCGTTGTCCTTGAGGCTTACCGCTCCGGTTGGGCATCCAGAAATGGGCGTGGGTTGTAAATTCGCGTTCAGCGTGTAACAAAGATTCGAGGCTGCGTTTGTCACGTCGACCCGCAACACATAGGGTGAACCGTAGGCCGCAGTTGTCGCGTTGCCATTCGCGATTGCACCGGTGCTGGTAAATGTCACCAGGCTTGCAGTCGTTTTACTTGGTTCTCGATTGACCGTGACGGCAATCGCGTTGGAATCGGCGCCAGCGTGAGTGGCATCGCCGGCGTAATGCGCCTTCAGCTGATACGTTCCTCCAGCGAGGCTAATTGTCGAAATACTTACGGCGCCACCGCTCAGTGCAAAGGGGCCGATACCTTCATTGGCCGGCGACGGGGCGCCGACTAAAGAAACGTCGCCGGTGGCAGCCGTCGGACTTACAGCGACCGTAAATTTTGCTGTAGCACCATGCGTAATCGGAAACACCGTCGTTGTGGAGAGTGTCGTTGCAGGGGCAGGCCTAGCCACGCCGCCCCACAAATTTAGGAGCGCGGTAACGTTGATCGAGCCGAGGCCCGTCGCAAGGTCGTACCCTGCCGCCGTTGGAGGCCCTGCCGTAAACGCTGGCTGATTGTTTGTTTGCAAGACACCGTTCCCGCCGCTGCTGGTTTTGCTGCAGTTCGGGCTTCCGCCAACACACGGGACTGCGTTATTGCTCTTCGTAATGTCCATGAACACGCAAGTAGTCGGTTGAGTTCCTGGCACGGTAAAACTATTGGAATTACAGCTCGCGAAGTTTTCTGTTTTCGCGAGTGCGTACAAAACAAAGTTCGCGTTGCCTTGTCGCCCAATGCGGCCATGACTTACTTCGCTCTGATTCACCAGCGCCATGACTCCAGCGAAGGCCGGTGCCGAGGCTGAAGTTCCCCCGACGGTCTGGAAGTCATGAAAACAGGTACCCGACGGGCAGGGCGATCCGACGGTAAATTTCGTTAAGCTACAGCCTGTGTCTCCGGTAATGTCCTGATCCGATTCGCACACAATGTAGAAACTCTTGTTAAGCCCATCCGCTGCGAAGAAAGAGACGTCTGGAATGTCGCGCTGCGTGTCTCCGAACCCAGACTGAAATGGTGCCTGCGTTTTTGTGTAAACTGCGCTCGGCCCACCACTCCCACCGACGATGTTCAGGTTCGTATTCGTTGTCGCGCTATTGCACCCAGACAATCCGCCTGTAGCGCAAGAGTCATTCCAGGGAATTTCGGGGATGTAGCCCTTCGCAGACGCTGTTGCCGGTGATGTATTGCATGGAGTGCCTGAGCAAGTGCTCCAGAAAGTGGTGGGATCACTACTTTGGTCAAAATCTGTTCCGCCTACCGCGACGTTAAAAGGAGTGGAAGCCGTTCCGCTGATTCCTATCCCCTTTGTCGCACTCGATTCAGCATTTGGATCGTCGCAACCGGCAGACCCATTGTCTCCGGCGGAAACCGACACTGTAATGCCTTCAGCGGCCGCTTGTTCCCAAAGCGCATTCTGAAATGCATTTCCCGCAGTGCCTTGACCAACTTCACACGAACCAAAGCTTTCGCTCATTACGGGTGCGATGTTGTTGTCTACGATGTAGACAGCAGACGCGTCCACGCCATCCGTTCCGTCGGTCTGCGAACTTTCCGACGCCACAAACTTGATCGTCGCTGCCGGAGCGACGGCGCCCGACCACTCCACGTCCAAATCCGCCTCGCCTTCATCGCCCGAAACCAGTCCCGGGTCCGCGCCGTTCAATATCACGCACAATTGCGGCTGCGCGACCGCTAGGTTGCAGGTCGAGTAGGCTGGCAATCCGAACATGCTGCGGAAGTCTGTGACGTCTTGCGGATTGATATTTGATCGGGCGACGATGGCTATGCTCTGTCCCGTACCATCGGCCCCCGCCGGAATGTTGTAAATCTTCGCGAAATCCGCCGGCCCCATCCCAAAAAACGTTCCATTCACGTCCGTGAACGTAAACAACGGCGTAATCTCTCCCGTCGTCAAATCCCGCCGGAACTTTCCGAATCTCTTGATATGCGCGCGTTTCCGGAAATTATGCAGCGACGTCACGCCTATCACCACATTCGCCAGCGCCGCCGGAATTTGCGGCTCGCTCACGTTGGCAAAATGTTCTTCGCCGCGCACCACAAATCTGTGAATATCCGTCGCGAACGCACTGCGCACCGTTCCAACGGTTCCGTTGAACTCCACAATCGTCCGCCCGTTGTTCGTTTTCATGCCCGTGAAGCCGTGCGACGAAAGCCAGCTCTTCACCGCCGTCACGTCTTCTTCCGACGGCCCAAATTGCGCGCCAAAGTCTTCCGGCGTCAGCCACTTGTGAAAATTCGGCGAACTCGCGTCGACCTGCTCGCGCATCAATTTATCGAGCGCCGCTTGTTGCTCCGCGCCGCGGTTCAACAGCAAATAAATGCGATGGATCGGCTGCGTGTCCGCGATGGCGCCTTGATCGAATTCCGCCCGCGCCAGGGGATGCACGTTCCCGCGCAGCGTCACGCGCTTCGATTCGTCCACCGCCTGCGTCACGAGCCGCGGCTTCGCCGCCTGCCCCCGCGCGTACGGCGCTCCAGCCAGCGCACACACCGTCGCCGCCGCGACGACACAAAATGCCTGCAGCTTCCTCAATGCTTGATTGTTCATGGAAGTTCACGCCCCGAATGGTTCAAATTTTGGCGAACAGAGCTATTGAAATCGACCGGCTGGGCCACACATACCTATCTCCGATTGCAAATATCGTTGCCGGGTTGCTTTGCGCTTCCGTCTCGCGCGCGGCGTTCTCGACTTACCTGAAGTTCCTTCGAGGTTAGCACAACGCAACGTTACTGGCAGCAGGACGGGATGGCAGGGACTTACCGCGGCGCGAACGGCAGGGCGCTCAAATCCACATTGCCGCCGCTCAGAATCAAGCCAATCTTCGGCGGCTGACCATCCGCGCGCGGAGCCAGTTGCAGGCCCGCCACTCCGCCCGCTTTCAGCAGTGGCGCCAGCACAATCGAAGACGACGGTTCGACCACAATTTTCATCCGCTCCCACAGCAGCCGCATCGCGCCGATAATCTCCGCTTCGCTTACGAGCAGCACGCCCGCAAGCTCCCGCCGAAGAATTGCAAACGTCCGCGGCGCCAGCGACGCGCGGAGCCCGTCTGCAATCGTGTCGCTCGCATCCATCGACTGCAGCTCGCCCGTCTTCAGCGACAAATACGCGTCATTCGCGGCCGCGGGCTCGCACCCAAAAATCTTTATCTCCCTCCGCAGATGCCGCGCGCTCAGAGACGTTCCGCTCAGCAGCCCGCCGCCGCTTACGGGCGTCATCACGGCATCCAGATCCGGCACTTCCTCCAGTAGCTCCTTCGCCGCCGTCGCCGCGCCCGTAATCACGCGGTCGTCATCGTAAGGATGCACCAGCACCGCGCCGGTCTCCGCCTGCACCTTCGCGCACATCGCTTTCCGCGCCGTAACCGTCGGTTCGCAAAACGCGATCTTGCCGCCGTAGCTTTCCACTGCCTCGCACTTTGCCTTCGGCGCATTCTTGGGCATTACGATCCAGGCTTTCGCCCCGCGCCAGCCCGCCGCGCACGCCACCGCCGCCGCGTGGTTTCCGCTCGATTGGGTCACAATCCCGCGCCGGGCATCTTCCTCGGAAAGCGACAAAATCGCGTTGGCCGCCCCGCGAATCTTGAACGATCCGGTCTTTTGCAGGTTTTCGCACTTGAAGAAAACTCGTGCGCCGGTCATGCGGTCGAAAGTCTGGGAGGTCAGCACCGGTGTCCGGTGAATCCGCGGCGCGATGCGCTCGTGCGCCTCGGCGATCTCCTGCCCGGTTGGCTCCGCCGCCCGACCCATAACTTCCGGCGTTGCTTGCGTTTGTCCCATCGCGCTCATTATGGCACGTCGCTCCCGTCCAAGGGCGAGACTAGCAACGGCCGCGCCCCTCCAAAACATCCAATTCGGCCCAAACACCCCATTTTCAATGACTTTCCTCTTGACCCGCCCGCTCCCTTTGCTTACTCTTACCTTGCCCTTCCGCTTTGATCGACCCGCAGTGTCCTTCCTTAGCGCGGAGGAGGTTCCCTTGGATATTTCTGAGCGTCGCCATTTGAAACGCTACAACCTTCGGACACCGCTCCGTTTTCGCGCGGTGAGTCTGGCTGCGGACAAATCTGAACATTTCACGGAAGTTTTGAACATCTCGCGCGGCGGCTTTTATTTTGCGACGTCCGCACCCCTGCAGGTCGGCATGCCCATTGAAGCCATGCTTCGTATGCCCACAGAAGTCACCGGCAACGCGCAGGAAGAAACGTTCTGCCGCGCCCGCGTCGTCCACGTCCGCAACCAACCCTACGGCGACGGCCGCATTGGCTTCGGCGCCGAAATCGAAGCCTTCCTCTCCACTCCCAACGGCAAATAACGCTCCACCAAACATCACGACGCAGCACCAGTAGCTTAGCCACTCCTGGCTGAGTTCTTACGACCTGTGGCATAGACTTCAGTCTGTGCTCTTACGACCTCTCGCTCTCGATCGAAGCGCCCCTCATTGCCGCCACACCCAAATCAACCAACGCAGCACCAGTAGCTTAGCGAGCTCTTACGACCGCAAAATTTGATTCGGATCAATCTCGCAGACGGCTCACGAACCAATCGAAGCCCAATCCGCTTACGACCTAAGCGTTCCTCTCTAACGGGACGCGGCGGTAACGGAAATAGTTTCCAAACTCTCTTCGACCACTACAGTTCCAGCGATTAGATCGTGTAGGGCACGCCGTTTATTATTCGAGAGCATCGTGACGAGTTCCAATAGAAACCAAACAAGACCTACCCACGATAGCGCAGCTCCGAACCAGCCCAACTGCTTGTCTATATGCTCCGAATAGCCCGAAGCGAGCACCACGCGTATGAAGTTGAAAAGTAAAACCAACCGCGAAAAGATGAGAAAAATATCTCGAAGCAGGGCTTGTTTAAGGGAGGGAAGTCGCTGCTCTGAGACGTCGAGAACAATCACGTCCATGGAGTGCTTACCGACCGTCATGCCGTATCGCGCATGCATCCCCACGCTATAAATCCAACGGGAGGTGTAATAAACAACTCCCCACGCTATGACGACCCACTTGGGATTCGCAGAGGAGAAGGCAAGATAGCTCACTATGTCGACGGGTATGAAAACCAAGCCATCGATGATTCCAGCCCAAAATCTCTGATAGAAGGTCTGGTATTTTTCTTCGACGAACATGTTACCTACCCTCGCCGCGGATCGGCGGGTCCGTCCACGATAAGTGGCAGTTTACTTAACTTATCCTAAAAGGAACAACGGGAAATCTTGAGGTCGGGGCCAGAGTAGCCACCATCGTGCGGAATGGTCCCGGATTCTTACCTGTGCTCTGGAACTTGAAACGTACTCTTCCCGCTTCCCACATTCTGGAACCGGTCGTACGCGCGCACGACGATCGTATGTTCCCCCGCACTCATTGCCGGCAATCCGCCCTGATACTTTTCTACCGGCGCGTCGCTGATTCCGCTCTCCGGCAAAATCAATTTCCATTCTCCGCCATCCACGCTGTATTCCGCTCTTTCAATCGCCGTCGCAGAATCGCGCGCCGCGAAGCTGAACGGAATACCGCCGCTCATTTTCCCCGACGGTGGTCCGGCTCGCAGGTCTTCAATTACCGGCGGCGTGTTGTCCACTTCAAACCGCTCGCTCTCTTTTTCAGCCGTCAGCGCCCTCGAAGAATCGTTCGACGCCGCATCGCTCGCCGCAATCTTCAAGTAGTACGCGCCATCCGGCAGGGAAGTCGTATCAAACGCATAGAAACGCTGCTCCAGATTATCCTTCAGCAGCTTCCACTCTTTTTCTGCTTCGCCGCGATAATAAACGGCGTATCGCAAGTCATCGTCATTGTCGTCATGCGCCGTCCACAGCACGGACTGAAATCCCTTTTGTGCGAATCCTTGCGGCGGCGTATCAAACTTCACGTTGCTCGTCGTGATGCTCTGGCTCTGAATCAGGCCGCTGATTCCCGGCGTCGGCGGCATCTTCAAATTCACCGGCGTCGGTTGACCGCCCGAAAGAATCTGTGCGCCCTGCACGCGAACTCCCGGCTCCTGCACCGCAATGCCGTCAATCACCGGCGCAACATTCTTCGGCAGATACGCCACGCTCACCCAGTCAATTCCGTCGCCTGGCCGCCCATCGTGAATCACCGCCCTCCACTGCACAAATCGTGCGGCGGGTGCTTCCACCGAAGTTCCCGGTTTGCTGTACGGCCCGAACCACTTCGACCATTCCTTCCCCGGGTCTTCCGTGTTTCCCGTCCTGACATAAAACTCGAGGCGCGGCGAATCGCCGCTTTGCGCCTTCGATCCATTCGCCGCTGGCGGGCTCCACCATTCGATGCGTCCCCACTGGGAAAAAAGCTGCGCGTCAAACGACCGCGATTCGTACGTTCCTTCCGGTTCGTACTCCGGTCCGAGCGTCACCAGTTTTCCCGGATTCGCCGTGCACAAAATAATTTTTCCCGCGGAATTGCGCGCGATTCCCGTGATCTGTGACGATCCTGCTTTGGCGAGTTGCGCAAACACGCCGCGCCCGTCAATTGCCAGCAGCGCACCGTTATTCCCAGTTCCCGCGAGCAAACGCCCGTCTTGCCCCAGCCCCAGAGCGTACACGACATCTTCGCGCGAACTCCAGATCTCCTCCGGCGCTCCATTCACAGGGACCTTGTAAATACCGCCCGAAACTTGCAGCGTAAATCCAAACTGCTGCGCAGCCGCCTGTGCGGCCGCGCCTTGGGCTGCACCGATCACCGTCACGTTGCCGCTCGTCGTCACGCTCACGCCCTGCGCGGCTCCGCCCGTGATTCCGCCAACAGCCGCGTTGTGTTGCCGTTCGCCAATCGCCGCCGCGTAAATCGTGCCGTCCGCGCCTACCGTCAGGGCGGTTACTTCGCGCTTCGGCGTTTCGTACAAAACAAATCCATCCGCCGCCGCTTCATTCGCCGCAGGTTTTGCTGTTTTCTTTGTCAAGCGCAGCAAGCGCCCGCTCGGCTCCGTTCCCGCGATCAGATTTCCTTGTCCATCAAACGCCAGCACGCGAATATGCGCTTCATCGCTTGAGTAAAAAAGTTCGCTCTTTCCATCCGGCGCCACGGCATAAACCTGCCCTTTGTCGCCCGTCGCCACGTAAAGCGTTCCATCCGCAGCAAACGCCAAATCCCAGATGTATTTCGTCTTCGGCTCGAAAAAGACGCTCTTCTCTCCGCCCGCTGAAATTTTGTAAACCTTGCCGTCCGGCGAAGTTCCCACGTACAACGTTCCTTTCGAATCGAATGCAATCGCCTGCGCCGAAAGATCCGCCGACTGAAAAACCGTCGCCGCTTTTCCATTCGCATCGAGCCGAATCACTTTTGCCGGAGACCCGCCCGCCGCATAGGGCATCCCCTTCGAATCCAGCTTCACCGTCCACAAGTACGACGCGTCGGCATCGGCCAATTGCGTGAATTTCGGCGCCAATTCCAGCCGCCCGTCGCTCCGCACTGCCACCCCGTGCGTTGTCCCTTTCAAAAACTCTTCATACGTCGATTGTTTCCACCGCCGCGTGTGCTCCGCGAACGCGAAACTCGCGCACAGCAAAATCGCGCCAAGAGCCACAGCCAGGGCCGCGCCAATCCGCATCTGTTTTCTCTCACTCTTGTTGATGATCACGACTCGCGCGCCCCGCTTCCCAATTTCTTAAACTGAAAACTGAAAATTGATGACTGACGACTTGTTTTCTACCTCACCGGCAAATTCAACGAAATCACTCCACTCACCGGTCCGCCCATCGCCACCGAAATTTCACTCGCCAGGGTCTCGCGCAATACCTGCACGCTTCCCGGCCCAGGCTTTCCGTCCACAATTCCGATCTGCGATAGCGGAACGTTCGGCAATTCTTTGTCGTCCCAGATCATCGTCGGCGACGGAGCAAACAACCCAACATAGAGCCTGTCGTTGTGCCGTTCGCGATTGATCATTCCGATCAACTGGTCCAAGCCTTCCGGCCCGCCTGACCCGCTGCCAAATCCAAATCCGCGCGACGCACGATTCAGCCAGTCCGCGTCGCTAACCAGCACGCGCAGCATCGTTCCATGCGCAATCTGTTCCGGCACGCGCACGGTCGTTTCCTCAATCCGCGCCGCCCCGCGATACGGCCGCAGCAACACGCGCACACGCAGCGTTTCCCCCGGCATCACTTCGCCGCGTTCCAGCCACGCGCTGTCAATCGTGTACGATTGCCGCCCCGCGACGCTCTCCACCTTCAACGAAACTTTTTCAACAACGGGTGTCTCAAACGTGTTCGCGAAAATCCTCATGAAGTCCGCCATCAGATTCAGCGCGATCGGCATCGCGTCCGGATTCAGCGTATCTCCCGGCGCAAACGTGTTTTCCAGTTGCACCGATGGATGGCCCTTCAATTTGATTTCGCCGCTCATGTGCAGCGTCGTGCCTTCGCCGTACACCGCGTTTTGCGTCAGTCCGCTGAACGCCGTAATCGCCGCGAGCAGCGGTGTCAGCTTTGGATGATTCACCATTTCGAAATGCAGATTCTTTTCGCCGGCCGGCGTCTTCAAACTCAAATCCATCGGAATCATCGCAGGCGCTGCGCCCAATTTTCCCGTCACCGCCGTCAAATGGTCGCCCGTAATGGTTCCGATCGAGCCGCCCACATTCACAATTTTCGTCGACGCCAAATCCGAAGACAGCGTCGTAATCACCCGGCTCCGCGCCATCGGAATTTGTACATCGCCCAAACTCAGAAACGGATGCCCGCACAAAAATACTTTGTCGCCCTGCACCGCCGTCACGGTGCACGCCGAATTGATCGACGCGTCGCCTTGCACCAGAACCATTCCAGCCATATCACCCGGCGCAAGTTTTGCGTCATCGGGCCGCGGCGCCGCGGTTCCGCCCTGAGCCGCAACAAATCCGTAACTGTTCAACTGCGGCGCGAATCTCTCCACTGCCGCCGGTTGAAATCCGGAAAAAATCAGCGGCGTTTCAATCGATTGCAGCGCCGCGCCGTTCTGAATTCCCGCGTGCATTGCCGCGTCGCTCGGCAACAGCGCATTTCCCGCCATCGCCGGTGAATTGAAAGTCCCGCCGGAAATTACATCCGCAATCGGCGTTACTCCGGCGATCGGATCTTTCGTAAACGTCCCCAATTTCAGCGAGAGCGCGCCCGCAAGTTTTCCATCCAAATAAACCGGACTGCCGCTCATTCCCGCCACGACGCCGGTGCGCTCGACTTTTTGCCCCTTCAGTTGCACCAAAATAATCGATTGCTTCGGCCCAAGAAAATTTGGAATCACTCCCAAAACTTCCAGGTCGAATTTTTCGACCTGGTCGCCCGCAAAAATCGTGTAGGCGTACCCCTGCATTCCGGGCTTTACCTGATCCAAGGGCAGGAAATCACTCGATTGGGCATGAACTGACGGAAGGATTGCGCCGCCAAAGAGCAGCAGCGCCACGAGCGAGAACTTCTTGAAAAATCGTGCAACCTGTTGAGAAAAAAAGAGGCCCGAGGTCATGGGTTGGCAATGATACCTGCCGGGGTACGGGGGCGCAATCGAACCACCGACGCCCAAAAGATGGGACCCGCGGCATAGGAGTCCTAAAACTCGATTGGAGTCGTTGGGAGGGAAAAAGGATGCCGGGGCGCATTTTCGCGCCCCAGCGCGGAATCAGTCGTGGTGGTGCATGGCGAAAATCTTGTCGGGCGAGGATTCGTAGGGATAGACGTGGACCATCCATCCGAAGACCGAGGGACGGAAGCGGCCGCCCGCGGCATCGCAGGCTTCCTGCGTCGCGATGGAGCCCTTCAAGCCGAATTTCGTCCAGTCCGCGGTTTTCAATTCCGATTGTTGCGGCAAGCAAAGATTCGTGTGCAAGTGCCACATCGCGATGCTGAGTGGCACGCGCTGATCGAGTTGTTCGGGCGTCGCGCGCTTCGGCATGGTGTACATCGCGCCGACCAACTCGTATCCGGAGCCGGTTTTTTTGTAGAGCAGGGAAGTTGGCCGTGAGGGATCGAATTTCATCGCCGCCAAAAATCCGTTTCCGTAATTCGTGAAGTGGTATTCCGGCTGCGGAACATTCGGCATGAAAATCTTGAAGCCGTCATTGAGCGCAACGTGATAGTCGCGGTACTTTTCGATTCCGGAGCGGAGTTGCGCCACAATTTCGTTGGCCTTCTGCAAATCTTCGGCAGTCTGCGGGCGCATCGCGGTCATCGTCATGTGCGCATTCGAGCCGTGCATATGCGCCATGTCGGCCATCGCATCTTTTTCGCTGGACTGTTCGTCCGCGTCCGGCATCTGCATCTTACTGTGATCCATTTCCTGCATCGGCTGCGCGGATGGCGCCGCTTCCTGCGGCGATTGTGCGTCCACGATGGGCACGCGATGACCCGGCATCGCGGCGAGCAAAACCGAAAGGACAAATACGCTGCCAATCAGGACGCCGGTCCTGATTGCAATTTTGCGAACTTCACTACTGGCTGACATTTCCCAATCTCCTCAATACCGCCTATGTATATGATACGCAGCGGCCGCCCGGACTGTTTCAGCGTGTTTGCCGCGAAGTGCATTCGGGAAAACTGTCCGCGCGTACAGGTGGGGCACGCGGTTGACGGCGCATCGCATGCTAGAATTTCCGTGTGAGCAAACAGACAATTCATCCCGCACACGCCCTCTCCGGCGGCGTTCTGATGCCCGGAGACAAGTCCATTTCGCATCGCTACGCCATGCTGGCCGCGCTGGCCGAAGGCACTTCCGAACTGCGCAATTTTGCCGCCGCGGCCGATTGCCACAGCACGCTCGGCTGCATGAAATCGCTGGGCGCCGAAGTGAAAGTGGAGGGTGCAACGGTGCGCGTCACCGGCCACGGTTTGCGCGGCCTGAAGAGCAGTTGGCGGTCGCTCGACGCGGGAAATTCCGGCACAACGATTCGGCTGCTTTCCGGAATTCTGGCCGGGCAGGATTTTAAAACGACGATCAGTGGCGATGAGAGCCTGCAGAAGCGGCCGATGAAACGCGTCGTCGGCCCCTTGCGCGAGATGGGAGCGGACATCAAAGCGCGCGACGATAATTTTGCGCCGCTGGAAATTCGCGGCGGAAAACTTCACGCAATCGACTACAAAATGCCGATGGCGAGCGCCCAGGTGAAATCCGCTGTGCTTCTGGCGGGACTTTTTGCCGAAGGCGAAACGATTGTCACCGAGCCGGCGCGAACACGCGATCACACGGAACTTGCGCTCGAAGAATTCGGAGCGCCGGTCGAACGCAAAGCGCGCATCACCAAAATTCATGGCGCGGGCGCAAATGGGTCGATCCGATTGACGGCGCGGAATCTCGATGTGCCGGGCGATATTTCCTCGGCCGTCTTTTTCATCGCCGCAGCTTCGCTTTTTCCGGAGTCGAGCATCCTGATTCAAAATGTCGGATTGAATCCGACGCGAACTGCGATTCTGGACGTGTTCGCGCAAATGGGCGCGAGCATTCAGATTCAGGCCGTGCAAAGCACGCATGGCGAAGTGATCGGCGACCTCGCCGTGAAAGGCGCCGCGTTGAAAGGCGGCGTAATTTCCGGCGATACGATTCCGCTCGTGATTGATGAACTGCCGATGCTCTCCGCGCTTGGCCCGTACACGGAAGAGGGAATTGAAATTCGCGACGCCGGCGAATTGCGCGTAAAAGAAAGCGACCGCATCGCGGTGCTGGTTGAGAATTTGCGGAGGATGGGCGCGACGGTGGAAGAGCGTCCTGACGGATTGAAAGTCGCCGGCCGCTCCGCCGGAAAATTGCGCGGCGCCGAAATCGAGCCGCACGGCGATCATCGCATCGCGATGGCGTGTTCCATTGCCGCACTCGCGGCCGAAGGTCCAACGACGATTCGCGACGCGGAATGTGCGGGTGTGTCGTTCCCCTCGTTCTACGAAGATCTGAATCGCGTGGCGGAACGGTGAAGAGACCGATAGCCACAGAGTCACCGAGTTCACAGAGATAGGGAAGAATCGTTCCGAGAAGAGCGAACTGCATTGGGGGTACACCCCGGGTGTCCCGCAGAAACGTCCGGGATACACACCCCGTATTTTGGCAAAGAGTGCGCAAACGGTTGAAGGGAAACGAGATGAGTTGCCGTGGTCGGCAAAAGAGCGCAAGAGAAGAGCATAATCGGGAGTGTTGCTGGTAAACCATGAGGGGACCCCACCCCCCTCCCCCCATTTTTCGTAAGTATTCATTCCAGAAGACTTAAGGCGAGGGCACCTCCCTGGTACGGGTACTCGATCGGCTGGTTTGGGTGACTTGGGGCCGGCGGAGGGGGCCTGTTGGTCACCCATGGGTATTGGAGCGAGGGCGCGGTGCGAAGCGAGGAGGTTTTGCGCGACGTACATGAAGAAAGGCTAGAACGAAAAATGATTCGAAGGTAGTTGTGCTGAAGGACGGGGTGAGGGTCAGGTGTACTTTTGCCCACTCAGTTCGAGCATTGCAGCCGCGACGCAGAGTCTAACGGCATGGAGTCGCGCCATTTGGCTGAAAACTTGGTGGCGGCCTCGGAGGAGTGGGCCACCAATTTCTCATTTGTCCTCAATTTCCTTAAGCATGGTCAGCGGCAATCGCGGCTGTTTACCAAACAACTTGTCCCAATATTCTTCAAACTGTAGCTTTGTTTCGGACACCTGCATGAGCGTTAAGTCCGCGGTGAGTTGCCTATCTAAATGTGGAATGCCAGTGTCGACCGTTAGGAGTTGCCATAGCTTCGCACGGCGATTTCCTTTTTCATTCTTCGGCAATCTGGCCTTCAGTTCATCTAGAACGCCCGGAGGTAGAGCTTCAAAGACGTATTTGTTGATGAACTTACCCATGTAAGGCGAATGCCTCGTCTGCCCAGCCTTGTACTCCCATCCCAATAAACGATAAGTTTCCCGGAAAAATGAATGAGGAAATTTCTGAACCCACGGAGCAAGTCCCGGCGCTACGTATGCCTTGATAATGCGGTCGATGTCTTGACGCACTTTGTCGTCTTGATAGCCCGTGGCGTCATCAACTAAAGCTAGGATTCCACGCTGCCCAAATCCATGCGACAATTCGTCGCATCTCTCGATGATGTGTTTGTATTTCGCGTAAATTGGACGCGCTTCTTTGATAGCCTTCTCGTCTTCGCTGGCTAGTTTTCCCATTAATGAGTTGCGCAAATCCTGGTAAACCTTGCAGACCTGCGGTAGCAATAGTGCGTCATATCCGACCGCCCGTTGGCCGCCTTTTAAGCGGAAAAGTATGGGGGTCGTCGACAACCGTAAATCGTCTGTAATGAAGGGTTTGAGTGCTTCTGCACTCAAAAAGAAGGGGAGTCCGTCGACGTTGACCGAACCGCCCGTTCCTGCTTTCGGAGTGCGCGATCGGCCAATAGCTGTCAACATCGTTCCCTGAACTATGAGACGCTTGCCATTCGGCAGAACCGCGGCCATTAAGGTGGAATCGCCGATTTGCAGTGGACCGTCGTGAGTTGCACGAAGTAGATTGGCGTTCCATCTCGCATTCGCTGCGTTCTTGGCTATTTCTTTGCGCTCACCGGGACTTAGTTTTGCCGCACGAGCATCTCCGCCTAGCTTCTGAATACTCATTTCTTCTGTCATACCGTGACGCCTCCCAAGGTGCAGCATGCACTATCCGCGGGGAGACTGCAAGCACAAAGTAAATGTTAGCCGTATATGCTTGCTAATAGTGCGTTGCAAGCAGGAACAAAAGCCCTGCTTCGGCGGTGACCGAGAACGGGGCCAAATCCGGCGAGCGGAGCAAGCCACATGCCGGATACCGCAGATAGTTTGGCACGTCCCTTCCTGACAAACTTCTCTGCCAATCTCAAGCCCCAGTTGCGACACAGTCTCTGAAGGGGTGAGCTACAGCGAAGCATTCATAGTCGAGGCGCGGCGGTGGGGCCGAAATAGCGGAAGTGGCCGGTGATGCGCCAGGAAAACAAAACGTCTTCGATTTTGGGGCCGGCGCCGATGTTGTGTTCGACGAGATAGCGGCCGCTGGCGGGCGATTTTTGATTTACGACGATGCCGATGTGAGGGATGTTGCCGCCGAGATCCCAAGTGACGAGTTCGCCGGGAAGGTAGTCGGCGTTGTTGGCGGTAATGGGGAGCGATTGGCCTTTGCGAGAGAAAAAGACCTGAAGATTCGGGACGCGGCGATGGTCGATGTTGGTGTCGGTGTGAGCGAGCATCCAGCGGCGTTGATTGGGGTAGGCGGAGAAATTTTTGGCCATGTCTTCGTGGACTTCTTTTTGAAGGTCGATGCCGAGGGAGCGGTAGGAGCGGATGACCTCGTCGGTACAGACACCGGTGTTGGCGGGGACGTCGCCGTTGGGGTAGGGGATTTTGATGTAGGCAGGGTCGTAGCGGACGGAGAGTTGTGTGCGCGCGATGGCGGCGGTGGAGAGTTTTTCGAGGAAGAGGGATTTTGGGCCGGGACGAGGCGCGGGTTGTTGCAGTTGGGCGGGTAGCGCAACTGCGCCTAAGAGCGCTGCGGCGAGGACACCGACGATCAGCAACCTGCGCATGGCTTGTTTATTAGACGCCTCGCGGCGGGATTTGTGTCTTGCGCGTTTTGTGGAAGCGAAGAGGGCCGCTTCGGAAAGCGGCCCCTACAATTTCCTAGCCCTAAGAAGAAGAATTAACACAGAGGGCACAGAGATAAGAGCACAGAGGACACAGAGAAGAAGGAAGCAGGAAAGAGAAAGAGAAAAGAGAAAGGAGAAAGATTTGACGCAGAGGGCACAGACGTAAGAGCACACAGGACACAGAGAAGAGGGGGCGGAAGGGCTATTTCGATGTTGGGGGAAGGATTTGGGACCTGAGGTTTGGGGGAAGAGAACGGATGCGTTTGATAAACGCGGAGACTTGCCAGAGGCGTTCGTCGGAGTCCCACTGGCCGTTGGCGAACATGCCTGAGTGACGGACGCCGTGTTTGGCGGCCCAAAAGACTTGAGCCTCGGTGTAATCGGTGCCGGTGGTCGAAAATTGCGGTGGCGAGGGAATTAGCGAGGATCCTGAGCCGCCTTTGCCGGGGTCGAGGTCGCCGTGGCAGCCGGAACATTCGCCGGTGTAGATTTTGCCGCCGGCGATGAGAGTTTCGTCGGTGGGCTGAAAGGGATTGGGAATTTCCGGCGCATGGCGACGGACGGAGGCGCGGACTGCCGTCGCGAACAGGGCGGACTCGATTCGAGTTGCGGGGAGGTCGGCGCGGACTTCGAGGAAGCCGAGGCGAAGGTAGGCGATCACGGCGAGAGCGCCGAATACGAGAGTGAAGAGGACGCCGAGGAGGAAATTTTTCATCGAGGCTCCTGGACCGCGAGTTGGAGATTGAAGAGTTAGACGTGATGAAAGGGACAAAGACTTTTTGGCGTTTGAGGCGTGGGGAGTGGCGGGATTTGTGTCTTGCGCGTTTTGCAGAATCGAAGACGGCCCGCTTCGGAAAGCGGGCCCTACAAATTCCTGGCCCTACACAATGAGGAGTTACAAAGGCTGGAGAGCTAGGAGGTTTTGCGGATGGTGATGGAGCCGTAGCTGGTGCGAAGGATGATTTTGACGGAGCGGCCGGAGCCGTATTTGCCTTCGAGGTGCGTGTCGCCGTTCTTCGCGGTCGTTTTGTTGAGCGAAGCGTTCGAGAAATCGGATTCGATGTCGCAAGAGTGGCAATCGGCCGTGACTTCAAAGCTGGTGTTGCTGGGCAGGCTGAGAGTGATGCCCGAAGAAGAGTTGGTGATCTGGACGTCGTCTTTGGGCGCGGCGGAATAGCGGACGTCGATGTTGCCATTGCGGTCGTCGACATTCACTTTGCCGCCGGGATTTTCGATGGTGACGTCGGCGGAGGAAGTGCGGAGCGTAAGATTGCCGGGCGCGTCGACGACTTCAAAATTTCCGGAGCCGATTTCCATGTGTCCGGTGAGTTGGGTGAGCGTGAAATCCGTGCGATGGGAAATGAAGCGGACGCCCTTGGCGATTTTTTCGGCGCGAATCGGCCCGTAGAATTCGCCGTTCAAGGTGAGGCCGCCGGATGCGTTGGTTACGCTGACTTCGCCGCCCTTGCCGGCGATTTTTACGTCACCCTTTGTATCGGAGACAGTAGTGTCGCCACCCTGCGTGTCGATGGTGACGCTGCCGCCGGTATCGGAAATTTCGATGTCGCCTTTTTGCGTGGCGATGGAAACCGGAGCGGCGACGTCGGCGATATGGATGTCGCCCTTTTGCGATTTGACGGAGATTTCGGATTTTTTGGGGACGGTAACGTCGAGATCGAAACCGAAGCGGTGATCGTCTTCCGCCGCGCCCGTCGGGCGAAGCGTGTACATATCGCCCTCTTTGAAGAGTTCGAGCTTCGCGGAGTCAGACATTTTTTCGGCCGCTTCCTGATTCCAGGAGCGAATTTGTTTTTTGCCGGTGACCACAACCTGCGATTCGTCGGAAGAATGGACCGTGATGTCGCCACGAGGGACGGCGAGCTGGAGATGTCCATTCGGCGAAACGGGCTGCGGCGGCATATCGAGATCAAAGGAAAACGGTTCGCCGATATCGATTTTGTCCCACACACCTTTGTCGTGGAGTCTGTAGCGAACGAGGTCCACGATGACGACGACGCCGATCAAGCAAAAGACGCCGACGACGAGAAAAATTTCACCGGCGGTAATCCAGCCGGCGGTACGGCCTTGGCGCTGTGCGACGGTGCGTTCATAAAATTTGACCAGGCCCCAGCCGATGAGAATCAAGGGCCACCAGTGGCGAAGGACCAGGCCGAGGCTGATGTGCTCGTAGGTCCACAGCAACATCAAGATGCCGAGCGTGATGAGAAGCAGTCCGCTGAAAAGGCCGCTGGAACGTGGCGGAGATTGAGATCCGTTCGCCATTTGGAGTTATTGTCCCTGTCCTTGCGGACCTTGCGGCGAGCCGGAATAAGGGTTCGCGGGAGGCGCGGGCGGAGGAGGCATTACCGGGGTCTGGCTGTCGCCGATGTGGCCGTCGGTGGGCGACATGGACGAGGCGAGCAAGATTCCGCCGATGACGATGAGAATGACGGGAAAGGTGTGGCCAAAACTGAGATTGCCGCCGCTGAATTCGCCAAGAAGAAAGAGAATTCCAACCGTCGTGATAATTGCCGGGCCCATGAGGCCGCGAATGGTGCACCGTCGGCAACTGCAGCGAACTCTATCGCTCATTCTAGCTCTCCTTCAAAAGCAGCCGCCGAATCACAGGCGGCTCGCGCGATTACGAAACATCATGATGCCAGCGCCAATCAAAACGAGCGGCCACAGGCGGACAAAACTGAGATGAAGAAAATCGAAAATGCGGAAATTGTTGAGCAGCATCAGCACGCCGATGCCGATCAGGATGACTGGCCCCATCGGAAGAGTGCGGCCGATCGACTCGAGAGGGTCAGCCGATACGGGCTGGCCGGTGGCCTTGGCTTGGGCCACGCGCATGGAATCAAAAGCAGTGTAGAAAACAAAGCCGGCGAGAAGTAGCGCGAGCATGACGATCGCGCCGTCGCTCAGGTTGTCCGAGTTCGCAAGGCCGAAGATGAGCGAAGCAAAAATCACGATGTGGATGAGCGCCTTGTTGTATTCGCCGTTGTAAACGGCGCCGAGGCCGGGAAGGATGAAACCAAGAATGAAGGCGATCGCGCCGCTGGACCTGCCAGGTTGCGGTGGAGGGACTGCCACGACGGGCGGAGGAATATAGGCCGGGGCGGAATACGGATCGGCAGGCAGAGGCGGAGTTGGTTGCGGTGTCGGCGCGGCGGGCATTCCCATGCCCAGGGCCAGACAGTTTTCGCAGTAGAGAACTTCGCGGACGGGGCGCGCGCAGACCGAGCAGAGCGCTTTTCCGCAGTTGCGGCAAAAGCCGGTAGCATCCACCTCAGGATGAACGGCACACTTCATCGAGAGCTCCCTTCGGAACAGATGGGGCATGCGGCTGCAAGAACGATGGAGCGCGAAGCCAGGTCGTTCGCGCGATTCTGTTGCTTGGGCGAAGCGGGAGATGCGTCGGTGCGACCGGGATCTTTTTCGGGAGTGGATTGCGGCGTCGTGGAATCCTGATTGTTCTGCAAATCGTCGGAGCGCTGCAGCCTGGATTGAATTTCATAAACGACGCGAAGGTCGCTGACGAATTTTGTGCTGCGGGCATAGACGAGATGCGCCTGGCGATCGGCGCCGCGATAAACGGTGGCAGGAGCGAGATCGGCGATGCGCGGCTTCTTCCAGTTAAAGGAAGTGAAGGAAGCGATTGTCAGGAACATGGCGCAGAGCGAAACGCCGGCGTAGGCGCCGCGCTGAAAGTTGATATTGCGGAACCAGCCGAGCACCGCAGCCCAGCCGGTGACAGTTTCGCGCGGGCCGAGCGTCTTATCGAGAATGTTGTAAACGAGGCGGGGCGACGGTTCGATTTGCGGAAGAGCACGCAGGCTCAAAAGCGCGTGGGTAACGCTGGAGACAAAAGGAGTGCAGCGGGCGCAGGAGTTCACGTGAGCGTCAAAGTCGTGCTTCTCGGCGACGGAAAGAAGGCCGTCGAGATAGTCGCTCAGAAGCAGTTCGGTCTGTTCACAAGTCCAGTTCATAGAGCACCCAGCGAGTTATCCAATCTCACGTTCAGTGGGGCTGTTTGAATTTTTGATGCGAACCAAAAAATTCAAACTGGCCCACTTCAATCTCACGCGGGTCGCACCCCCATTTGTTGCAGGATGCGAGCCAATTCGATACGGCCCCGGTTGATTCTAGATTTTACCGTTCCTTCGGGCACCGCGAGAACCTTTTGGATTTCGCCATATTCCAATTGTTGCAAGTCGCGCAGGACGACAGCTTCGCGCAATTCGGGCGAAAG
>Ga0070734_10001306_pt1 | contig 37664 bp, 30 predicted proteins | sample Coa_R1_8_FD_66444 | JGI IMG/M metagenome (GOLD analysis project Ga0070734, IMG submission 66444) | Surface soil microbial communities from Centralia Pennsylvania, which are recovering from an underground coalmine fire - Coalmine... | ecosystem: Environmental > Terrestrial > Soil > Unclassified ...
GGCCATCATAGAGGGCGAACGCGAACATGCCGCGCATCTGGGCCAGGGTTTGCTCTCCATGGCGGACCCAGCATTGGAGGATCGTCTCGGTGTCGCCGGTGGAGCGGAACGAGCATTCAGTCAGGCCCCGGCGGATGCGCTCGTGGTTATACACCTCGCCGTTATAAACGATCCAGGAGCCGGAGCCGGGATCTTGCATCGGTTGGTGTCCCGATGGGCTCAGGTCGAGGATGGCGAGCCGGGTATGAGCAAGGGCCAGCCGATAGCCGCAAGGCAGCGCCAATTCTGCGCAACCTTCATCATCCGGCCCGCGGTGGCTCAATGCGGAGAGCATCCCCTGGAGACCGGGTCTCTGGTCAAGGTTACGATCGGCGGTCAAAATGCCGGCGATGCCGCACATTAAACTGGCTCACCACTTGCGGCGAGGGGGGATGTCGTAGTTAGAGGACTCTATTTTGTTTACCAAGCAACAGTCAGGACCATCGTGATCGCTGCCAAGATACTACCGATCCGAAGTGTCAATGCACGCCATAAATTGCGGCGGAGTCTCCATTTCGCGTCGTTGGTTCGCCAGGAACCGATTGATGACTGCGCACAGGACGGCGTATCCAGCGAGACCACCAGCCATCTCAGCGAAATTACCTCCTACGGCGAGCAGGGACTGTCCGATCACAAACCAGAAGACGAAGCGATTCGCAGCCCCGGTAGTAAGATAGATGCCGGCAGTGAGATCCAGAAGTCGGAGGACAATTCCGATCACAATGTATCCCACGAGCAAGGCCGTTTCGCCGAAGTTGACGTATAACTCCATGACATGGCCGATGCCGACGCTCGTACCGGCTGCGAAACGCATTCCAGTAAAGCGACTCACCAGGTCGCCGCTGCCGGCCCATTTTGGTTTATTTGGCCAGAATATCCGGGGAATCAGAGCAAGAAAAGCATCCGAGAGCGTTTCGCCGTTGGCGAAGCGTGCATTACCGTTCTGAAGGTTATGACTGGCGAGTCCGAGCAAGACATTTTGGTTGAGGCGCTCTTCAATGGCGTCGAGCTGAGATTTTTCGTGCGAATCGAACCAGCCCCAGTGCTCTTCCAGAGAGGAGTAAGTTACTTGGAATCGCTGTTGGAGCGTTTCTCCACCCGAGATTGCGCGACGGATCTCGATACGTGCCTTCATGTATGCGGGGAATAGCGAAAGGCCGACCAATCCGGCACCAATCGCGACCAGCACCAAGGTGATACGGGGTTTAAAGAACACACCAATGAAGCCCCCGATGGAGATCAAGACGGATAGGCCGTGTCCCAAGAAGCCCTCGATCACGACCGTCGAAACAGGCATGATAAGGCTTGTCCCCGCCATCAACCACATTTGTCTCGATTGACCGGTTCGCCATGAATGCCACCACCACAGGCACAAGCCGGCCGTTGCCATCGCCAGGCCGCCACTCAGAACGGCGGCCAGCGATGGGACAAAGTGCAAAATCCCGGCGAGAACGAAATTTACAATGAGCCCCAGTACGAGGTACTGGATGGCCAGTTCCCGCGACGGCGGCAGATCGCTCGCCAGTCTTCGCCCACTTGGTAGCCAGGCAAACAGCAACGGGGCAAGCACTACATTGCCGATCAGGAGGCCGGCCATGCAGTAGCCCGTAAGCAGAAAGCCCGCAATAGTTTCCATTCGTTCGGGGCTCTTGTGCCAGGGTAGTAGCTGGATGAGGCCGCTCAGGAAGTGGATCGCCGCAAGGCTGAGCCAGTAAGTGATCCCCAGCCCGACGACCGGAGCACGACCGCGCCACGCCTGGGCCAGCAACACCAGAAACGCAGCGAGCCACAGGAGAATGACGAAATAATAGGTGGTGCCGATCTCTGCCATAAATGTTAGGAAGTTGGGGATTAACGTTCTAAACGGCTACTGACTTCGGTGTGGCGCCGGAGTGCCGGAGACTTCAAACCCGACACGATGGTGCAGTGATGATAACGCTTCCTTCATGCTCTGCTCAGCCAGTCGGGCGGTGTCCGACCAATCAAGAACCGTTGCGCGGGAATGGACGAACTGAATGGCGGCCGCTAATTCCTCCCGATGAGCGTCTAGCCAGAGCAAGCGCTCGAGCAATGCGTTGGGATTGCGAATGGGAATGACCCAACCGCTCTTTCCTTCCGCGATCAAATCCGGCCCGGCGCAGTTGGTCGTTGCAAGGAGAGGCAGCCCTGCCGCCAAGGCCTGGCAGAGTACGATGCCAAAACCATCTTCGATGGTGGCGAGCAGGAACACATCGCCCCACTCGTAGTCGCGGGCCAGCTTGTCCTGTGGCTGCTTGGGCACGAAATCCACATGCGGCTCGAGTTGTCGGTACAGGCTCTTCGCCTCCTTGGCGACGGGGCCAACGAAGCGGAAGCGAAAGCGCGACGCGGTCGCATCCCGGACTACTTCGGCAATATCAGCAACCCCCTTCCGGTACGAGAACGTGCCGACATTCAAGACCCGAAGCGGCGCGCCGGCCAGGACGCGCTGACGCCGTGCCTGGACCGCCTCCGGACGCGCCCGGAAAACCTGTTGGCTTACGCCCAAGGGAAGCAAGAAGAGTTTTCCGGGATCCATGCCTTGGGCCGTAAAGGAGTCGGCAGCAAATTGCGATAACACGTGAATGCTGTCGGCAAGGGTGTACTCGCGTTCCTCACGGGCTATTATCCAATCGGAAGGCTTTTCCAGCCGGCAGCCAGCCCGGCGTTCCTCTTCGAGAAGGAGTTGTTGCTGCACACGGATATGGGCAGAGCCCCGTTGCAGGATCTTGAACGTGCGCTGGCTGCCCAGGGCCTGGAAGACTTCCTCTGCTACGCCGCTCCAAGCGATGACCACATCCCATCTCTGCTGCCGCACCTGGCGGGCCGACCAGCGACCGAAATGGATGTTGGTCAGTTGTTCTGTCTTCCCGTTCAGGCCGCCCGGAAAGAGCCGCCACAGGAGTCGCGAGCCGACGCCGTGTGCCAGGAAACTGCGGACGCGTTCTGGCGGAATCCCAAACCGCCTGGCAACCGAAGCCGGGTAATTGGTGAACAGCACGACATCGTGGTCCAGACGCAGCAGCTCTCGGGCCAGGTCGAAGGCATGGAAGCGCCCATGAACAACGATCGCGATTTTCAAACGCATACGAATTGTCCTGTCCCGTGCAGCATCGTTGCGAGACGGTCGCAGTAGGTATTCGCTCCGCTGACAATCCGGTGGTGGACGGCTTTCGCCAATCGAGAGCGTTGGCTGGAATCGGAAAGCAAATCCTGCAAACGGGCGATGAGATGGTCCGTATCGCGGAAATAGGCCACCGTCTCCAGATCTTCGCCAAACATCTCCCGATGTTCGGCAGTATCCTCCACGAGCATACATGCTCCCGTCGCTGCTGCCTCGTAGCTCCGCATCACGTGACCATCACGGTTTGCCCTGCGCACCAGACAGAGGGCGACCTTGGCAGCGAGGGTGGCTCGGCAGAGGGCAAGGGAATCCGCGTGGCCCCGAGCAGCGCTTCTTGTCTCTCGATACCGCTCCCACAAATCCCCGTAGAGGGCAACTCGGAACCCTAAGGAGATCAGTCTGCCGAGAATCGGCACGCGATCGCGGTCCGCTCCGCCGGCGAACATGAGATCGGGTCGATCCTCATTCGTAGGCACCTCGACGGGATGAGCGAACCGGGGATCGAAGGCAAAAGGCAGATACTCCACCCGCGGACACCGAGCAGCCCGAAGCGCATGCAGGGTCGCCCGGCGCGGTGAGAAGACGGCGTCGTAGGCCGGGAGGGCTTCAAAAAACCATCGCGAACGATGGTTCGGGTTCCACGGGTCGTCCGTGAGATAATTGATTACCGTTGCGCCGGCCTTTTTTGCATAAGCGATTGTTCCCTCCACAACGGGAGCCAAACCCGTTGTGAGAAGTACCGTCGGATGGAAATCGGCGATGACTTCACGAAGGATTCGATTATACGTTCTCAGAGCCGGCGGACGGTGGCCAAGGAGCCGCCAATGCAGGGCCCGCCAAAGCGAAGGGCCAGTGAAGGCACGTCGGGTTTCCACAATCTGGACCGGTACGCCCATGAGCTTGGCCGCGTGGAAAAAACTGTCCCCAACGTTGGTGCCGCCCAAGTTTCCAGCCAGGAGCAGCCGAGTGTTCGGAATCATCAGCGGATCGACTTGGCAATTTTGTACAGCCAGCCGCGCGCCGCTTCGAAGGCGGGGCGCGGAACGGTCAGTCCGAGAACGGTCGTGAGGGTGTAGACCGTCCACACCCGAAGCCGGCGATAGAGTCCCAGTTCAACGCCGGCGGCTGTTTTGCTCGGCTTCATTCCCAGGGCGACGCCGGCCGCGTACTGCCACGACTGCACGCGCCGGTACTCGAATAGCCAGTACGGATACGTGATGCCGAGCAGCTGCAGCAGAATCACTTCATTGAGTTTGCGTCGATGGGTGGGAAGCGTGTGGGGACCGATGGCATCGGCGACCAGTCGGCCGAGGTGGCGGAGCGGGATTTCCCGTTCGACGACCGGGCACGGCCAAATCCTTGGCCTGCGGGCGTAACTGTCCGCGCACTCGCCGGGGATAACAATATCCTTACGAACCAGGACATCGTCCCGCTCCAGCAATCGTTTTCCGGATGTAATCATCCGACAGGCGATGAAGGTTTGGTACATTTCGCTGCCGTCCCAGTTGTCCGTAGCCAGCACCTGGGCCGGCTCGCGCTCCAGCACGAGGCCGCTGACAAAGCTGAAACTGCGGAAGTGCATGGCGGCAACCCGTGAATCCGAGCCACACAGGGTCGTTTGCCGAATGCGAAACGCTCGCTCCCCAGTCCGGTCATCACAAAAATCGCTAATGACGACGCCAACTGGCTTATGTTTCTGCATATCGATCCACAATCGCTCCAGGGCATTCGGCCCGTTGAGCGCGTCGTCGTTGCCCATGAGAATACAGTACTGACCGCGGGCCAGCGCGATCGCGCTCCGCGTATTCGCATCGTAACGGAGCGTCACCGGCGACCTCCAGTAAATGAACGCCAACCCTGAGGCCTTGAGGGCATCCACGACCTCTTGTTCGCGTCCATCGGTCGACTGCCCATCCGAGATGCACAGTTCGATATCCCGAAATCGTTGATTCGCAAATGAATCGATGGCCGCAAGCAGGAATGACGTACGGTTGTACTGGGGGATGCAGATCGAAAACTTTGGAGACCCGCTCCTTCCGGATTCGAGATGCATTGGCGAATCTTCATCGTTTGGTGCGGCGTTCTTGGGCATTCCGGGGGTGGCCAGGCCAGAGCCGCGGGAATACCGGCCGGGACGCCCGCTTTGTGCGGTCTGGATCATCGGTGCCGGCCTTTCGTCCGGAGGGCACAAAAGTTCCAGCCACACGCGCAACCTTTCTTCGTGCCGTTGATGGCGGTTATGTCCATGTGGATGGTTCAGGCGGGACTCGATTCATTGCCATAGAAAAACTTTGGGACGGGCCGGTACCACCGATTTCTTCCCGTCAAACACCAGAGCAGGATCCCAGCGAGCAAATCCTTGGATCCGAGGGTACGACCCACACGGACGCACTTCGCAATTTGCAATCGTCCCAAGCACCGTAAGAAATAGTGCGTATCCAAGATGTTGTGGTACAGCAGGCGATAGGCGGCAGCCGTTCGGCGGATCGAGTCGGGTAACCTGGGGACCAGAGACGAGCGGATGCGGCGGACCTCCTCAATGAATAGCGGGGCGGAAGAAGAGGCCCGGCTCAACTGGCCCGCATGGGAACGCATCCGGACCAGTCGCTCATGAACGACTCCCATGGGCCACCGCCCACAGAGGCGACTCCACATCTCGTAGTCGCCGGCCACGCGGAATGTCTCGTCAAACCCACACACCTCCTGCACGCAGCACCGCCTCACCATGACCGTGGACAGATTCCCTGGAATACAGCCAAAGTAAAACAAGAGCTGGGTCGCCAGGGAACAGGAAAGCCACTCGGGCATATCTTCCACGGCGCAGCGAGTCAGCACCTCTTCGTTTTCATCGATGATGATGGTCTTACAAAAGGACATCCCCACATCGGGGTACCGATGGAACAGACGGACCTCGGATTCGAGGCACTCCGGCACTAACTGATCATCCTGGCAAAGGAAGCGAACCAACGGAGCCTGAACCGACCGGAGAAGCTCATTCAGATTGGGAAAGAGTCCAAGATTGCTCGATCGCTGGAAATAACGAACTCGCGCATCCTTAAATTGCCGGATAATCTGTGGCGATTGATCGGTAGAGGCATCGTCCCCAATCAGAAGTTCAAAATCGCCTCGTTGCTGCTCCAGTATGGAGCGGATCGCACGGCCAACAAATCGTTGCCCATTAAAAACCGGCAGCAGTATGGCCACAGATGGTGTTGCCAAAGCGACCTCGGACGCAGGGGGCGAAACGGGAAGCGTCATCCCGTGGAAGGACTCTACGCGTTAACTCCCGAAGCTCTCCAATTGGGAAACTTTTTCTGCAACAAGCAGGGTCTGCGTCGCAAACAGGTTCGGCCACAAATTTCCCGTGCACCGGTCGATGCGCTTAGACCATGTGGGCGCCCACCGGCGCAAGGGCCATAGTGGAAACGCAGGATCACCGGCCACGCGGGAGCGGATCTGAAGAGGAGCCAGAATGGACCCCGGCGCAGTCAGGTAGCTCCAGAAATGGAGGTGCGTGCTATCCATAGGTCCCGAATCGTCCCGCCTCCAGTCCCCGCGGAGTAGCCGGAGCCGTATTCGCCAATGGGCCATGTTCGGAACGGCGATGAGTACCAATCCGCCCGTCCGCAGATACCGGCACAGCTTTTTCAGCGCAACCTCTGGACGAACGAGGTGCTCGAGCACGTGCGAAAAAATCATGCAATCGAAGAACCCGTCAGAAAAGTCAAAATCACCGTCCTCCACATCGGCTACCTGGATCGCTTCGCAAAACGGCTTCGCCAGGTCCGCCTCCCCAGGCGAAAGCGTGATTCCCCACACACGGCAGCCGCGCTCGTGTAATAGGCGAGCATTGGCACCTGCTCCGCAGCCGACATCGAGCACTTTTCCGGCATCCAACGGCAGATGCGCGAGAAGCGCCGGATTTCCCTCGTTGCTATAAACTCGGTGCTTTAGCGCGGACAAAGGCTGAGATGCAACGGTAATCATCGCTGTCGATCTTTCAGCCGTTCCCAAACTGAATGAAATTGCGTCTCGTAGTTCCATTCCTTAACGATGCGTTGACGGCCTGCTTCCCCCATGGCGCGCATCTGGTCCGGATGATCCAGGAACCACTGTAGGGCGGCGGCAATGCTTGCCGGTTCGGTCGCATCGCACGCAAGGGCGTAACCGGGCTCGACACATAAGGCTTCCCATTGGGGAACATCAGGAACCAAAAGGGATAATCCACGGGCGAGGTAATCAAAAACCTTGTTGGAAGCACCGATGAGATTGACCAGATTAAAGTTGTCCGTTTCTTTGGGGAACAGTGCTAGACCGACGTCCTGCGTCGCGAGCACGTCCCAAAGCTTGTAGCGCGGCAGGGCGGTTCGAATTACTAGAAAACGTTCGATTCCCAGACGTCGGGCTTCTTTCTGAAGAAATTGTGCGTAGGCCGCGTTGCCGGAAGTTTCATAACCGACAATGGTCAAATGGACGCTGCCCCGAAAGCGTGCCACGGCCTCCAGCACAGTGGAAGGGAGCAGCGCTGGGCTAAGGTTGCCGTGATAGTAGAGTTTTAACGGAGGTACCTGGCTCGGTTCCTTGGCGGGCGGGACTTCGCTGAGCCTGGGGCAGTTCCAGACGCATACCACGTGCGAACGCTTAGCTCCGGTCGCCTGAGAGAACTGTACGGCACGATTCTCATTGGGCAGAACACAGAGTTCTGTTCGGGATGCCAAACGCCGGCGCGTGCCCAAACAAAGCTCTTGAAACCAGCCCTTTCCACTATGCAGTGGTGCATCGTGCTCATGGTAGATGATGCGCTGAGCCGGCAAAAGGGTCAACAACCAAGCGATTGGGCAGGCCAACAAATCGGAGGCATATATCCAATGTGGTTGCCACCAGATGATCCACAGGAAGACCCAAACGCTGAACCATAGATAATGGACTTTCTGAATCCAGCCACCGGAACACGTGCAAATGTGTTTAACACGGATTCGCTCATGGGGAGGAAACCGCAGCGAATCGGCTCCGGCCACCTGAGTTCCCAGGAAAAGTACTTGCCAGCCCGCATTGGCCAGGATGTGCGAGCTGTGTTCCAGCGGTGGATAGCCCCCCGGGTTGGTATATTGCACGTAAAGGATGCGCCTGGAATTGAACATGGGCAGGCAACCATTGCTCTTCGATTGGCTGACGCTTTCGTCGACCAAGGCCGTGACTGACCTATTCGGATTGTTTCGACAAGCCGGCCAGATCATTTGTGGAACCGATGTTCCAAACATTATTGCCAGGGCCCATCAGGTTCCGGTGTCCCCTATAGCCTTCTGAACCAACACAGGGTCAGCGGCAGCTGGTTTGAAGAGCCGTGCCCTTGTCTTCGCATTCATGCGTTGGAATCTTGACACTACGGATGTATACGCTATCGGCCAAGTACGTAAGCGGAGGAAGTACTTGGGCGGTGCGGCGGAGTAACTCGGAGAGCGTTATGGCGGCCTTTATGTGAAGCGGCATGAATCGCCAGTCAGCCGGTTGCAATCCAATCCCAAAATAGCAATCCACCATGATGTGGGAAGGCCCCACCGATGCAGTGAAGATGCGGCGGAGCGCAGGGACGGTCCAATAACGAACCTCAAAGTCGGTCGCTGGCCGAAACTGGCGCCGAGCCTGGTGATAGAGGCAACGCACGCCAAAGACGGTCGGCATTTGAATCAGGCTTGTTCCCCCATCAACGAGCACTCGCCCAGCATGTGCGATTGCCTTGGCCGCATCCTCCTTGCTGAAGTGTTGGAGAACACTATAGGAAAACACGACGTCGAATGAGGATGATGGGAAGGGAAGATGGCGCGCATCCCCGACGACGAATTTGATGTCTAGCCCCATCTGCCCGGCTACCCGCTTGGCGGCCATGATGGCGCCCAAGGAAGGGTCAATCCCGACGGGCAGGTATCCTTTGCGCGCCGCGGCAATGCACCACCTCCCCCAATTGCACCCCATGTCGAGTAGCCTTTTTCCCCTCCCCTGGGGCAGTCGAAGCGCTGGGATTGGATATTCCTTCAGCTTCCCCTCGAGTTGCCGGTAAGCAATCCCATTGGTGGCACCGATCAAATGGCTCACTGCCGGGTCGACTTGCGAATGCGTCGTGGAAGCCAATGCCAGGATCTGTCGTTGTTGATTTTGTGTTAAGCCGATGGATTCTACGAACAGGCCATGCTCGGATGTTAATCCAGTGGCGTGCAGGTGGGCGTACTTTATTGAAGAGTGGACGCATTCGAGTGTCTGCTCAATGTCCTCCAACAGGAGAACAGGAACACCATCCACCACTGGATAGGAATGGCCAAAGGGACACGCGAGACTGTGCGCGCTCACCTCCAAGCGAGCGTGGTCGCGGGGACACACGAGGTTCTCGAGATACCAGTTATCGATAATCATGGGGCCTGGATTTCCTCTGAGACGGGCGTGGTGGCGGGTAAATACGTGCAGCGTTGATAAATCTCTTCCATTCGCTGCGCCAAACCTTCCACCCCAGGGATACATACTTCGGGAGCGGGGCCATCCCAGGCGAGGACGCGCCGGACGGCGGCCGCAAGGCCGGACAGATCGTTTATCGGAAATAGGAATGCTGACAGGCCGGCTGCGGCTACGAAGTCGCGGATGCCGCCCAGGTCGGTCCCGATGACCGGGACTCCGCGGTCCCACGCTTCCAGCAGCGTCAGCGGCCCGGTTTCCGGGCATCGGCTGGGGAGCACCACGAGATCGAGCGTCGTGAGCCAGTTCGCCAAATCCTCCCCTTGCTTGACGCCGAGATACCTCGCTCCGCCATTGGCGTTTTGCAGGAAACGCTGGGCCCAGGGGCGTTCCGCCTCGGGAATTGGTCCGACCAGTTCTGCGACGACATCCACTCCTTCTGCCCGCAAGCGCCGGGTCGCTTCCACGAGCAGGTCGGGACCCTTTGCGGGAGTAAACCGGCCGAAGAAGCCCAAGCGAGCCGACGGACGCGGACGCCGGAGCGGCAGCTTTAACCGCCGTTTGCGGTCCGTTCCGGGGAGTGCTTGGCGGAGGACCGTGACCCGATCCGGCGGGATACCGTTGGCATATAGAACATTCGCACAGAACTCAGCACATGCCAAGACGTGCGCGGACCCGGAGAAGAACTCGCACCAGGCAGCCTGCGCTTCGGCGAGCAGGCTCGGCAAGGCGGCGGGGACCAGCCACGGTCCGTCGGGAACAGCACTCGACGACAGCGGACTGCCAGCAGCCAACTGGGCAAGGAGCTTCGGCCAGCCACGCGCATGCAGGACGCAGGCGGCGCAGCGACGCGGCTCGAGCTTGCCGTCGCAACCTTCGTTGCCCCAGCGCATCAGGGTGCCCCGCAGGCAAGACATCGCTGGCGTGTGGTAAGTAGCCATATAAGGCACGCCCATTGTACGGGCGAGCTGTGCATGGCCCAATCCGGCCCCAAGTGTAAAAGCATGGAAATGGACCAGATCCGGTTTCCAGTCGATCAGAAACTCTCGAAATCCCGGCGGCTCACCATTGGTCGACGTCCGGTACAAATCCCTGCGCCGGCGCGGCGGGAAGGGAGGCAGCCGAACCAGATCCTCCGGCCAGTGCGGGTCATCTGACGCCGGCTGCGCCGCCGTATGCCAAACGACGGCAGTCTCGTGCCCCTGGTCGGACAATGCGGCACACAGATGGCGGACATACGCTTCGGTTCCGCCCACGGTTTCAGGGAAGTAACTGGAAGGAAGATGCGCGATCCGCATGAGGTTTCTGGGTCGGGGTCAACCAGATGAAGTATCTGTCGAGCCGGCCGCGGCCAATCGCTGGTGCTCAGCAAGGCCCTTGCCGGGCACGGCCGTGATCATTCTCCACCTGGTGGGACAGGAACATCACCACGGTCCTCAACCATACGCCGGTGTCTGCCCAAGGAAGCAACTTCGCCTCTCTAGCGTAACCACGATTTCCAGCTCCTCATCGAACTTTCTCAGGCCTTTGCCAAGGAGCCGTGTCAGATGTCTGGCAACATCTTTGGCGGTGTGGATATTCGAGTAAACGCGATAATGGTAAAAACGAACGTCAACATGGAAGTCGGGAGAGAGCAATGCGAAGTAACGGATGACTTCCTTATCGGAATATTCCTTCCAATGATGGCCATACGTGACGTTGCCAAAGATCGATGGAACATCGGTGCCGATGCCTTGAAGGCAGATCGCCCGTTTGATAGTGCTGAGCAAATTCAGTAGACGCAAACTATTGGGGGTAGTGATGTAGACTCTACCGTTTACTTTCAACAGCTCATAAACCCGCTTCCAGAATCCGATCGGGTTAAAGGTAATGTGCTCCATGATCTCGCAGAAGAGCACCAGATCAAAGGAGCCGTCTTGATCGGATAAGAACTCCCCGCTCTCTAGTTGGAAAGCCGAAGAGAGGCGGATGGCCAGTTCCTGGGCTCGCCCTTTGACAAAATCCAACTGCGTGAAGGCTGGGACATCCAAGGCCCAAACCTCATAACCAAGGAGCCGGAGCAACCCGCTCTGATGCAGGTAATGGCTACCAATATCCAGCACTCGGGAACCGGCAGGAACAAGTGAGAGGACCCTCTGGATACACTGCCGGTAGCGACGTTCATGAGAGTCAAAGTATGCTCGATCGTAGCCTTCTTTTAGCTGGCCGCGAAAGTCAGCGAAAGCTTTGTCCACGAGAGTGCAGTTGCTTGGGCTGGGAGTTGCAACCGCACGGGTCAAGACTCTGGTCATTGCCATTATCCGTTTGTCAAGAGCGATCCGATCATTTCGGTCGTCGCCTCCTGCCCAGCATGGCCAGAGGCAGGCACGGCGGTGATCATCGTCACGCCGGCCGAGGGATCGGGCGGTTTGGCCACAAATCCCCATTTGGCGATGTCGTGGCGAAAATGTTCAAGCTCGTACCCATCATGGAGTTCGATCACGACCAATCTCACACGAGACAAGAAGGCCGCATCCGCAAAGATCTCCTTCTCCGCTCCTTCGATATCCATCTTGAGAAGATCGATGCAATCGATCCCGTAATCCTGGCAGACGCAATCGATGGTTACCGCGGGAACAGCAATTCCGTCGGCAGCATCGTTAATCTGGTTCCCCCAAGCTGCCTTCGTGGCGGTAAGGAACCGGGGTTTGGTGCGGTTCGCGGCAAGGCAGGCCTGGATCGGCGTGATCCTCGGCTCGGAGCGCGTGTTCGCGCAGAGGAGCCGGAAATTCTCCGGGTGAGGCTCAATGGCGAAGATCCTGGCCTGGGGATATTGCCCAGCCAAGTAGATCGAAGTCAGTCCGATATTGGCGCCGCAGTCCAGGATACACCGCACCCGCGCGGGATCACAAAGCGTTCTGGGAAGTGCGTAGCATTCGTGCATCAGTACTTCGTACAAGACAAACAGATCACCGGCGTAGGGTCTGAGCGTCAAGCCGATGTCCGAACCGTTTCGCCGGAGTCGAATCGCAAATTCGCCGTCCCAGCGCGGCGTGCTCTGACGCCCATTGTGCATGTGAAACAGGATCGTCTTGATTGCAAGGAGCAGCGTGCTGCGTACATCGCTACCGGTCCTGGCCGCGAAGCTCAACTCGGATCCATAAACCAGGATTCTTCCGAGCAATCTCTGAACCTTATTCGATAGTCCGCCGAGCATCTTCCGGCACTCTCCAAGGCACGTCACCGGGTTTTTCGGATTCTTTTAGAAACCACTCGTTTCAAGGTTCGAACCTTCGAACGCACCACAACCGACTTCCGATAGCCAATAAAGCTTTCCAGCAACCGGATGACGGGCCTTCGCCACCGGAGCGGGTCCGGTTGGAGATGATGGATTTCAGTACATGCTTGCTCGAACAGCTCCTGATCGAGCTCCTGGGCTCCTATCGCAACCATGTTGAACACTTCGAAGAGGGCATGATTTCGTTCCTGTGTGATCCCCCCGTGTGCTTCCCACCAGTCCCGGACCTCCGGGGCGTTGGTCAAGCAGTCCCTCAGGAACTGCGCTTGGCTACGGGTGGATACCGACCCCGAGGTATGCACGCGGTACAAGCAGGCGACCTCGTGATCATGTTCAAAGGTCGCTCCGTGCGTTGCACAATCGATGACGAAGCGCTGGTCTTGAATCACGGGCAGGCGCAGATTGAACCCTCCAACCTTGTCAACGATTCTCCTTCGAAACAGATAGGCCCCCGTGGGGCACCAAAAGCCCAGGAACAGCTCGATTTCCGGGATACCCGTCATCTGGCGTTCGACCGTCTCCGCCACGGCATACTTTCCGTCCGGGCCGGTCCGGAGACGCTGCCAGTTGCCGTAGACCACGTCCACACCGGTGCGGTCCGCGATCTGCTTTTGGCGGGCGATTTTTCCCGGCGTCAACAGATCATCGGCGTCCAGAAACACCAGGTACTCTCCGCTGCTCTTTTCAATTCCAAGGTTGCGAGCATGGCTAACGCCGCGATTCGGAGTCTGGATGAGCGGCACATCCGGAAACCGCTCTCGCACCACTTCGCTGCTTCCATCCGACGAGCCATCGTCGATCACCACAATTTCATCCCCTGGCCCGCAATTGGCCACCGCCGAGGCAATAGTCTCTTCGATCCATGGGCGGGCGTTGTAACAGGGGATGATGATGGAAACGTGTCTAGACATTCGGTCGTGATCCGCCTTTTCCCGTGTGGCGGCGTTGGATTCCCTCACGCACTTTGATCGGCACGCAGACCGATTCCTTCCAGAAACCGAATCGTTCGGCTCTGTCCTTCCGCCAGGGTGATCCGTGGCTGCCAGCCCAACACCTTCTTGGCTCGCTCCGAGCTAAACCGAGTCGGCGCAGACGCAAACAGATCCGCCAGCCACTCCGGCGGGCATGTTCGAGCCGATGCATGGCCGTTCCCCAGCGCCGGGAGCGTTTCGCTCCGCGGAGGCTGGCCGTACCGTAGCTTACGCGGCATCCACTTCTTTAAACCGGCCGCAAGCGGAAGCCGTCGAGCTACCTCGCGAAACTCTGGGTTTTGCAACGTCACGCGGACCAGGTCGCGCCATCGAGCCCGTGGACCAGCCTTGGCCAGCCAGCGCAAATCGCTTCGAGTATACGAGGGGATCTCGGCATCCTTTCCCAGAAGCGGTTCGAGAAATTCACGCCAGGTACACCACCCGTCATTGATCATGAACCGCATCCCATGGGCTGCCGGTGTGGCGGCGGCCAGCAACAGGGCATCGATCAAGTTATCCACGTAGTTGTAATTGGCGGCTCCCGTGCCTTCGTCGACCCAGCAAAACCCTCCCGCCTGCGCCAGCAAGACGGGAAGCGTCGTATAGGTCTTCCCTTTGGGACCGTAGACACAGGTCGGATTGAGCACGACCAGGCGTGTCGTCTCCGAGGTGGCTGCCCGTCCCAGGCACCACTGCTCCATGATCGCCTTACTCCGGCCATATTCCCCGCCCACCGGCGCGTAGGGCCAAGTTTCATCCACGAGCTCGGAAGTCTTCGGCTGGCCAAAGACATAGGCCGTGCTCAGCACGACCACGCATTCGGCACCGTCGGCGATGGCCGCTTCGACCACGTTCTTGGTCCCGCGAATCGTTACCTTGGCCGCGTCCGCACCATCCCGGCCATAAGCCAAATGAAAAACGAAACGGGCCCCTTTCAGACTCTGGCGGACCGAATCCGGATCGAGGAGGTCCATGCGGGACATTGCTACGGGAAATCGAGCAATCTGCATGCAGGTGCGATAATTCCGGACCGGTGTTTTGAGGTTGCGGCAGCCGACGCTGGCCAGGCGCTCCACCAGCTGTCCGCCGATGAAGCCGCTCCCACCCGTTACCACGATCGGAACATCCGGGAACCGAGGCCGGTCATCGGCCGGGGCGGCCGGGATGCTCCGAGGCCGGGTGCGCTCCTGGTAGGCCCATTCGATCAGCCGCACGGTTTGCGTGGCTTCCTCGACCGTGGCGTTTGCCGACGCGCTTCCGCGGATGCAGGCGGCAAAATCGTGCAGCTGCTGGGCGAAACAGGTGGTGAAATCGATTGGCCAGCTCGGATTCACAAACGGACGCGTTGTCCTTAATTCGGCGCACAGCGAGTCCCGCTCGTGCGGCTGCCAGAAACAGGTGGCGAAATTCTCCTTCTCCAACGTCAACTGTCCCTTGTCGCCGGCGAAGAGAATGCGATTACTCAAATGGTGGTCACGGGAAAGCTTCAGCTCGACAGCGGCACCGTTGGCCGCTTGCAGACGAAACGTCGCATTGGCCTCGCAGCCGCCGCGCCAATCATCCGCATACGAGACCGGCTCCAGAGGGCCTAGGAGGTGCTGGACCAGGTCCAGGTAATGCACGCCCATATCGGCCAGCACGCCGCCCGACTCGGGCCGGAAAAAAGCCCCGGAATCGGAGAGCCATTGGTATTCCGAACCATCAGCGATCTGCACCGTGTGGATCGGACCGGCGAGACCATAGCGGAGCGCTTCGCGCAGGGCTGCAACGGCAGCAATATACCGCCGCACCATGCCGATGCGGACAATCTTCCCGGCCCGGCGGGCCGCTTCGTCAATCCGCCGGCACGCCGCCTCGGACAGGGCCAGCGGCTTTTCACACAGCACATGAAGGCCGGCATTCAAGGCGGCAACCGAAGCAGCTTCATGCAGAGCGTTGGGAAGCGCGATGACCACAGCATCAATGGGTGGTTCGCTTCGGGGTAGCCGATCTTGCAGGAAGCGCTCGAATGTCAACGCTGCAATCTCGCCTTGATAGCCAGCATCGCGGAGTGGCCCGACCACTTGGGACGCGGGATCAACGATGACGGTGAGTTCAATCCCATTCAGCAGCCGCAGAGCTGGCGCATAATATGCCCAGGTGACCGCGCCGCCACCCAGGACAGCGAGGCGAATCGGTTCCGCCTCATAGCTCCGGGGAGCAAGATCGAGCTGGCTACGCATGCGGACTTGCGCGGTCATTTTATGCGATCGAGTTTTTCAGTTTGCGGATGAACGGGCGAATCCGTTCCGGAACGCGTAGCCGAGACAACACGCCGTCACAAGGACGCCAATTGCCAATGATTTCTCGCCGTAACGCGTCCGGGTAGCATAAATAAATGCCATGCTTGAGCGGTTCAGGCATTTGATTGATCGTGCCAAATCGAGCTTTCCAGTAACGTTTGACGTCAATCTTTTCCTCCGCGCATAGCCCCAAGATGAGGTCGCCGACCTGACGGTGGGCCGGAACGGCAATTTTCTTGGAAGCGGCCATGAATCCGTTTTGGCCATGTAAGCGGATCATCGCCGCCGGCCATGGTGAAGTATAGCAGGGGTGGAGTCGGCCGAACCTCGCAAGCAGCCATCGATCGCCGTAAAAGACGCCTGCAGGCAAGATTGGCCGCAAGCTTCTAAGCGATTCACTTCGAAAAAGACAAGCATTGAAGCCCACCGGAGTGATTACACTATGCAGTACAAGCCATTCTTCTTTTGTCCAGCGGACCGTATGGGATTCTTCATCGAGGGGTAGGCCCACTCCCACCGCGAAACCACAGAGCGCGTTGATCGGATCGAGCAGACTGCGCCCACACAGCATACCGCAACCAAACAGCCCTGCATCAGGGAACTGGTGAAGGCCCTGCAGCGTCGTTTGCAAGAAATGGGGCGCTACGAAATCGTCATCGCACAGGATCGAAACAAATTCTGTGTCGAGGTAGTTCCTGAATCCTCGGTCAAAATTCGCATCCGCGCCCTGATTCGCAGAGTTGCGGTCATAAACGATCTGCAGATCGGTAAATTCCCTTATGACGTCCGGCGTATTGTCAGTAGAGGCATTATCGAGGATTACGACGCGCCACAGCTCCCGGCTGAGCGTTTGCAAGCGCAGGGAGACCAACGCCTGCCGTAGCAAGGCGGCGCGGTTGTAGGTTGGCAGAAGGACCGTAATGGCTGTCATTTCACATACCTGCAATTGCCAGCGGAATGCAAACGGGTTTCCTACCCTGGCTTTGACCGAGAAGGTCCGCAATCAACACCGATGGAGCGAAGTCAGCACCTTGCAAACGTACTCGACCTTTTGCTCCGTGAGGTTCAGACCCGACGGTAGATTGAGTCCGCGGCGGCCGACACCGTAGGCGTGTCGATTCCGAGCGGCGGCCTCTTCCGCTTGCGGCAGGTCCCGGTAGGCCGGCAGCGAGCTCAGCGGATGGAAGAATGGCCGGGTATCGATGCCGTGCTCCGCCAGCGCGGCCATCCAGTCGGACTTGGATCGGCAGTCCGGATCGTCGAGCAAAACCGTTACCATCCAGTACGAGTTCTTCGTCCCAGCCGGTTCCGCGTTCAAGGTCAAACCGGGCACGCCCTCCAGCCGTTCCCGGTACCAGCCGAAGATCTGTCGCTTGCGGGCGACGAGCTCTTCGACTCGTTCCAGCTGTGCCAGACCGAGGGCTGCCTGGAGGCTGCTCATCTTGTACTTGAAAGCGACCTCCGTGTTGTAAAACATCTTATCGCCTGGCGGTCGGCCATGATCGCGGAGGAAGAGCACCCGCCGATGCAGATCTTCTCGGTCGGTCGCCAGCAGGCCCCCTTCGCCGGTCGTCAAGGTCTTGGAACCGTGGAAGCTGAACACCCCCGTATCGCCCAAGGAACCAGCCCGCCGGCCGTGGAACTCAGAACCGATCGCCTCGGCCGCATCCTCGATGACCGCCACGCCGTGATCCCGCGCCACCTGGCGGATGGCGTCCCAGTCGGGCATGCCGCCATAGAGGTCCACGGGGATGACAGCCTTGGTCCGCGGCGTGACGCATTCGGCGAAGGATTCCGCCGACAAGCACCATGTTCGGGGATCGATGTCGGCGAACACCGGCGTAGCCCCGACATAGGCGATCGGTGCTGCCGTGGCGATCCATGTGCAATCCGGTACGATTACCTCATCCCCAGGGCCAACACCCAAGGCTAACAGAGAAAGATGGATGGCCGAGGTGCACGAAGGTAACGAGACGGCAAACCGCAAGCCCAAATATTGGGAGAAGCCGCGCTCGAAGCGCTCGTGGTACACATTGGCGTTCGCGTACCAAGCATTCGTCACCGCGTCCGTGACGAGCTGGATTTCCTTTTGTGTGATCCAGGGACCGGAAACCGGAATGCGTTCCATGGTGTTCAAACAAGCCAGATGTCGAATGGAATTCCAGGTAGTCAACGCGCCGAGTGGAGCATCGCGTGCTTCATCGCGCTGCGGCACCCGCCGAGTGCAAGCTTGCCTGTTGCCGCCAAACGTCGACCGGACAATGTTCCTTGGCGGTTCGCATGGTAGAATAAGCATGGCTCCACTCGAAACCCGGCGAAAAGGAGTTTCAACATGAACCAAGCCACCGTTTCGGAATCGGTCACTCCTTTGGCCCCACTCGCAGATAGCGACGATTCCCTGTATGAAGTCGTGAATGGGCAACGTGTGGAGAAACCGTTCATGAGCATCTATGGAATAAGACTCACGTTCGTCCTCGCCACGTACCTCGAAGCTTTTGTGAAGGCGCACCAATTGGGCCGAGTGGTCATCGAAGCGATTTTTGCCTTACCACTACCCCGCGGTCTCCAACAACGCCGTCCCGATGCGGCCTTCGTCTCCTACCAGCGCTGGGCGAAGAATCGACCGTTGCCCCACACCGATCCCTGGCACGTTGTCCCCGATCTGGCCATTGAAGCGGTCAGCAAGAGCAATCCCGCCGAAGAGATCATTGATAAAATCCAAGAGTATTTCGAGGCCGGTGTCCAACTGGTTTGGGTCGTGTATCCGAGGCAACGCCTCGTCTACGTTTACGAATCGCCGGAGCGCGTCCAGGTGCTGACGCAAGCGCACGAGCTCGACGGCAGAACCACATTGCCCGGGTTCAAGCTGTCCATCGCAGCCATATTCGAGGACGACGACGAGACGCCGGCATCGCGGAACCCATGAGCTTGCTTGCCGAACGAGTCTATTGTTGAGGACCATCAGTCTCTCACGCACTGCAAGTGCCCGCCCGGGGTGCTGGAAATCAGCAGTTTCGCTTTGAGTTCTCGATCGATCTCAAACTGCGGATGTTCTCGGCCTTCTCCGCTTCGAATTTGCTTATTGGATCCGTGGGGACTCCCGGAATCATGACCCTGTAGTCAACGGTCGCCTCCATCGAGCATCACCCGGGCGATGTCGTGGACCAGCTCGAGGGTCGGGTTCTCTTTATTCACCTTGCTCACTTCCGCAATGAGTTCACGTACATGCCCGGCGACTTCACGGGCGATCTGCCGTTCGTCACGGCATCCGTGAGGATCTGGATTTCTCGTTGCGTGATCCAGGGACCGGAAACCGGAATGCGTTCCATGGTAGTCCATGCAATGATCGTTCGGTCGTGAAGAATGTCATTGCGTAGTTAGGCTCGTGACTGTCGGCGGATTCGAAGTTATTTCCAAGTCGGATGGAACCACGGAGGCGATACTTCTGGCCGGTAGACCAAATATGACATTGACCATTCGCTGAATATTGGTCGCCGTTTGGTGAATGGCATCATAAAACTCATTTGGATCGCCTTGAAATGAGCGCACGTCACTTAGATCCATGTAATGGGCGCCGTAGCTATGGCAGGTGGTCTCGAGTGACCTCGCCAATTCATGACGTGCATGTTGAACGCGCTCGTTGAACACCCGTCGGATCCATTCCGGATGATAAGGAGTGGTAATGACATGTACTTCAATACTGTTTTTGTGGGCCAAGGACAGGAACGCTTCAAACTCGTCAAGATATCGGGCAGCCGGCTCTAATATGGCCGTGCACATTCTCGAGCCAAAGTCACGTATGTTCTCCTCGAGGTTGTCTTCCAGCTTGAAAGTTCCATTCTGCCTGGCCAAAAGATGGCGGCAAAAAACGACGTACCCATCTTGTAATAGCATCATGTCAGCATCCTGGACCCTGGGCGACGTGCGCGGCTTACGCTTCATCACTTGCCGCAAATTATCGATCCACGCGACCTGGCTAGCTAACCCGCTAAGACTGGCCATTGTGCTGCCTACATCTTGTCTCTGAAGTACGGAAGCGAGTATCCGCACTTTTTCTTGAAGAGGCACTTCTAGGAACAAACCCATATGGCCAAAAATCTCGTCCCCAAAGTTGCCAAGGAATATACTCTGGTATGCGAAGGCGCTATCATCGACGCCTGCGATGATCATCTCGGGCTTGCAGCCGATTTTGAGGAGATAGCGTAACTCGGCAAGGAAGTCCGTAGGGTTCCCCACTCTTACAGCATAATTGAAGGTCTTCTTGCCTGTGATCGCCTCCACATACGGCGGTTGGATCTGCATCATTCGACTTGAACCAAGAATGATGACCTGCGGTAACCGACCTTCTTGGCTCGCTTCATCCAGCCGCCGGGTTTTCCATGCTCGATCGCCCATTGATGGACGAATGCACGAAGGAAAGAGCGACGAATGGTTGCCCAGCCAATTAATGGCCAAGGCGAGCCCCAGCGATCCCGTGAAGGAGAGAAGATAACCGACGGTGAATGATCGAGTCTTCATTATGGGTTTCGTGCGGGGGGCACGCATGTCAAAACCTGAAGTAAAGGAAGTCAACAGGGGTCCCGAGCTTCAGGATACATAAAGCCATCGTTGTCCCTGCGATCAAGGCGTAGCGCTTCTGCAATCGAACCGAATAGGCAACCTCAAACGAGTTCGGCGCAAAGTTGCACCATAGCCAACACGCCGCCATGAGGACCCAAAAGCTGGAGCCGGGGAGGGGGCTCGCTTGCAGAGAAGGGGCAAAACCATGTAACCCTGCCATCTGACTTAACATTTCTACGGCGGGCAGGATGGAAGAGTAGGAATAACTCGCGGTGTGGACGTCCGCGGCACGAAAGAAGACCCAGCCGATTACAATCACGAAGAACGTAATGTGGCGATTGAACCAGTAACCAAGCCAGTGTTCGTTGCTCGGCACGAGCTGCCAATTCTTGAGAACGTGGAAAACCGCCAACAGCAGACCGTGCCATGCTCCCCAGATGACGAACAGCCAGGCGGCGCCGTGCCAGAGCCCGCCCAGGAGCATCGTGATCATGAGGTTGCGAAGCTGTTTCCCGTTGCGATTGCCGCCGAGCGGGATATAGAGGTAGTCGCGAAGCCAGGTGGATAACGAGATGTGCCATCGTCTCCAGAAGTCACTTGGATCGGTAGCTTTGTAGGGGCTGTTGAAGTTCTGGGGCAATTTGACCCCAAACATGTGTCCGAGCCCAACGGCCATGTCGGAGTAGGCGGAGAAATCGAAGTAAATGCGAAAAGTGTAGCCCAGAACGGCGGCCCAACTCCCGATCACGCCCAGATTGATATCGGCACCAAAGGCAGTCCAGAGGGGATTAATCCGCTCCGCGAGAGGATCCGCGATGAGGAGCTTTTTGGCCATGCCGATCGTGAGAAAGAGGAGCCCCAGGTTCACGTGATTCCAATCAGGACGAGGGCGTACCCAATTGGAATCGCGAAACTGGTGCAGCATGTCGGAGTAGCGGATGATTGGGCCGGCGACAAGATGAGGAAAGAAGGAGATGAAACAGGCATAGTCCAAGTAGCTCTTGGCCGGTGTGGCGATGCCTCGGTAAATGTCGATCACGTAGCTCATCGACTCGAACGTATAAAAACTGATGCCGACGGGCAGGACCAGGGCAAGCACGGGCAGAGAACCGCCGCCGAGAAACTGATTGAGATCACTCGCGATTTGGCTGAAGAACCCGGAGTACTTGAAGAAACCCAGCAGGCCGAGGTTGACCGTGAGGGAGGTTGCGAGCAAGACTTTGCGAGTGACCGTCTTCTGGGGCGGTGTGGCTACAATCCATTTCGCAGCCCAGTAATCGACGCTGCTGCTCAAAAACATGATCAGCGTGAAACGCCATCGCCAAAGATTATGAAGAAGTTCTTCGGAAGATTGCGCATGGAGAGTGCTTGCGAAATCGCTCCAGCTTTCAAACTGCCACCAGCTGTAAAACGCATAGCTGGCCAACGTAAGAAGTCCCAGGCGCCACCGGATGGTTCGGCCACCGTACCAAAACAAGAGGAAGGCGGCAGGCAAGAAGAGAAACAGGAATTCGTAGCTATTGAAGAGCATCGGTTGCTTCCCGTTTCAGCTCCACAACCAAGCAAGTACAACTTAAGGGAGAGCTGCCGAATGGTTTCACCCATCGGCGTCGTAAAGGGCAATGCGATCTTATTGTGCAGAGAATTCGCCGTGATGGACCTCGAAGGCATCGATGTTGGCTTCCAACTTCCGTTGTACGATTTCCTCGAGGCCCTCGTTCAGGTGCTTTGCCGGTGTCCAGCCAAGGATGGCCTGGGCGTGACGCGTGTCCATAACGACGTTGCTCGCAAAGCCCTCGATGTCCGCAAACCTCAGCTTACTCTTGGACCCCAAGCGCGTGACGAGCCATTGTGCAACATCGCTCGTGGACGTTGCTACACCCGTTCCAAGATTCAGCACGCCAATGTATCGGCGATCAATGCTAGCGCACACCGCCCGCGCCAAATCATCAACGTGCAGCAAATCAAGATGCGGGGACCCGTTGCGGTAACGGTGCGTGGTAATGTCGTCGCCCCTGATCGCGGCATGGAGAAAATTCCAAATGAACTTGGGCCGGTCTCCGTGCACACCATACGCGGGGCTAGAGCGAAGAATCGTATACTCAAGGCCATGCTTGTGATGAAAATGCTGAATCAGTTGTTCAGACAGCATTTTCGCTTGACCGTAGGTGCCGCCTGGCCGCGGAGCAAAGTTTTCGTCTGCCCTCAGTTCCCGGGCCTGGTAACCGGAAAAAACCTCCCAGCTGCTCAAATAGATAAGGCGAATGCGATTGGTAGCACAGACGTCCAGCACGTTCTTTAGCATCACGATGCTTTCGCCCATTGCTTCGTTCGTCGTGTAGACCCGCGGCGTGGCGAGATGCAAGAGCGTGTTTGCGCTCTGGAGATTGCATGCCAAGTGCAAGGGGGTCGCACCCTTGACGAGATCGACTTCCGTGCGGGTCGGTGTGACAATCTCGTATTCGGGCCGTAAGAGCCGGCGAACAGCAGATCCAACGAACCCCGCAGCACCGGTTATCAATAACCGTATCTTCCCCTCCAGCGCTTCCGTGGCCGGTTTCGCCCCGATCGCCTGGCGAACCGCCTCAAGGAGCTCAATGCGAATAGCCGTTTCTCTTGTGGCTTCGATGATGCGCCGGGTGGCTTCTTCCACCGAAAGTCCTTCGGAGCAGGCAAGCACCCCGGCTGCGACTGCGTTGCTGCGCGACATTCCATAATCGCAACAGATGACCACTTTTCTACCCAAGCGCAGCTGGGCCAGCGTCTCGTCGATCTTGGCGCGCACCAGTTGAGGAGTGTTTCCGTCCCGATCCACGAGGGCGCGGACGTCAATGATCACCAAGTCTTCCGTAGCGGAGACAGTGTCCCATGCTCCGGTTGCCAGTTGCGGAGTGATCCAGCGAATCACCCTTTGACCTCTTCAAGGGGTACGTAAAGCTCGGACAGGTTTCGCAGGTAATAGCCTGCGCGAACCGGTTTCTGATCCACGACTTCCCCGTCGAACCAATGTCGGAGGAAGATGTCTACCTCGTTGAATCCCGCCAAGGCGCGCAGATAGGTTGAGGCCGAGAATCGAGGGTTCACCTCGAACGGCAAGAGGAGCCCCTGTCGAAGCCGCCCTTGGATATTCATGGGACCCACACTTCCCAGGGCCCGAGCAATTTTCTCGCACTGGGATTGTAGATCGGGAAAATCCTGGATCAGGCCTTGGCTATACCCCGTGGAGATTAGCCCTGCCGTGGTCTTGGTTAACACCGATAGCTTCGTGTGGAAGACGCGCTGCATTGCGACAGAGCCCACGAGGTGGCCATTCGGATAGCAGAGGACGCCCACGGTGAATTCGCCACCTTCATCGAGGGGGACATACTCCTGCACCAACAGCCGTCTTCCATGAGTCAGCAGGGGCTTGATGGTCATGAGCGCTTCAGCGCGGTCAGTGACTAAGGTCACGAACACGCTTCCCCCAGTCCCGGTGGCGGGCTTGATGACGCAGGGGTAGGGAATGTCGCATCGGGCTTCGAAATCCTCCAGATTCTCTACGGCCAGGGTCCAGGGGACAGGGATTTCCAACTCCCGGAGGCGCTCGAACAAAGAATTCTTGTCCGAACACGTTGCGATCACGGAGGGTGAATTGGCCGCAAGGAATATGCCTTCAGCTTTGAGCTTGGCACCGGCGCGCCCGAGTAACTGTAGCGGCTCCTCGCCTCCTGGAATGACTGCGTCAATCTGTTGCGAATGGCAGATGTCGAGTACCGAGTCGACGTAACGGGCCCGGTCAGCAAGAAAGGTTTCCGTTGCCAGGCCGGCATAGTGACCAGCCGCAAGGTTCGAGACATCGCAGCCGAAGATCGTGTAGCGGTCAACAGCCTTAAGGCACTTCAGGAGTTCGGTTCCGAGTGATGCGCCCCCAATCCCAGCTACAAGCACGCGCCGACTTGGTGTAACCATTATCTCCCCTCGGCCGAGGTCTTCAGCGCGTCAGCAAGGATGGGAAGACCCAAATCCCGTTCGGATAGGATGGGCTGGGAGAGAGGCCAACGGATCGCGAGGGCCGGATCATCCCAGCGCACGCCACGGACAGCACGAGGCTCGTAAAATTCCGACATCTGATAAAAAACTTCGGTACGGTCTCGCAGCGTTTGGAATCCGTGGGCGCATCCTTCCGGGATGTACAGCATGCGATGGTTCTCGGCCGTTAGCTCGATGGCAATCCACTGCCGAAAGGTCGTTGAATCCGTCCGGAGATCGACGATCACATCATAAATCCCGCCGCTCGTACACCGCACCAGCTTTGCTTCCTCGTGCGGACGGGTTTGAAAATGGAGGCCGCGCAAGATTCCTCGCTGCTTGTTGAACGAGATACTGCACTGGACAAGGCGTGGATTCAGTCCCCGGGCCTCAAACTCACGGGCGCACCAGGCTCGTGCGAAGAACCCGCGTTCGTCCTCCAGAAGCTCCAGCTCCAAGAGATACGCGCCCGGTATGTCGAGGGAACGAAAAAACATCGTCGCCTCATATAACCTGGACAGCCGGCACCGGGACAATGAACCGGCCGCCCCGACGCCGGTACTCGGCCTGTTGGGCCAGAATTTCCTCAGCGAAGTTCCAGGTCAATAGCAGAACGTAATCCGGCATCTCTTCCAATAGCGAGGCCGGCGGCCGGATCGGCAGACGCGTACCGGGGGTATAGCGACCCTGCTTGGCCGTGCTCCGATCCGCCACAAACTCCAGTGGGCCCCGGCCGATCTCGACATAATTGAGCAGCGTACTCCCCTTGGCCGAGGCCCCATAAGCGGCCAAACGCCGGCCGGCTCCTTTCAGCTGGCCGACCAATGAGCGGAGACTTTCTTTCAACCGGACGACCGAAGCGGCAAAATCGCGGTAGTAAGCGAATCGATCCACCCCCCACTCGGCCTCCTGATGCAGCAGCCCAGCGACCCGCCCTTGGGGGGCCTCGTGTGCATCCCCATGGCCGGCGAATAGTCGCAGGGAGCCGCCGTGGATCGGGATCTGTTCCACGTCGCGAATGACCAGCCCGTGGCGACGGAAAAGGCGGTCCAGAGCTGTCAGGGAAAAATAGCACAGGTGCTCGTGGTAAATGGTGTCGAATTCGCAGCGATCGACCAGCTCCTTCACGTAGGGGACCTCGATCACGGCGATGCCGTCGTCCTTGAGGATCGTACAGATGCCGCGGACGAAACCATTCAGGTCGGCGACATGGGCCAACACGTTATGGGCGTGGAAGACGTCCGCTTGCTTGCCTTCGCCCCGAAGTCGCTTGGCCAGGTCCGTCCCGAAGAACTCCGCCACCGTGGGAATGCCGCGCTGTTCGATGGCGACCCTGGCCACATTCGCCGCCGGCTCCACGCCCAGCACTGCAACCCCGGCCCGGCGGTAATGTTGGAGAAGGTAGCCATCGTTGCTCGCCGCCTCCACGACCAGGCTGCCGCTGCTCAGTCGGCGCGTGGCGATTAAACGATCGGCCAAGCTGCGCGCGTGCTCCACCATGGTATCGGAGAACGACGACAGGTAGACATAGTCGCGGAACAGCTCCTCAGGAGGTACGGTAGCCGTGATCTGCACCAGGCCGCACGCTGTGCAGAACACCAGCTCAAGTGGGTAAGTGGGCTCCGGTTGGTCGAGCTGCTCCGCGGTCAGAAGCGCGTTCGCCAGGGGTGTGCACCCCAGGTCCAGGATGGACAGCAACCCGGCCGCGTCGCATGATCGACATCGTTCGATGGGTTCCCTCATTTCCCCTCCTCGAGCAGATGGCGATACCATGCTATGGTACGCTTCAAGCCCTCGTCAAAACTGAAAAGGGGTGTCCAGCCGAGTTCCCGCCGAGCCTTCGCTGCGCTCAGATACTGGTGGGGGATTTCGTGAGCGGCACTGTCGAGGATCTCTGGTTCCAATCGGGAACCCATTTGCCGAAGGATTTGCGCCACGACCTGGAGAACGGTATACTGCTGTTCGTTGGAGAAATTGAAGGCTTGGCCGCATAGGCTGGGATCCTCGGCCAAGCGCTGGGCCAGAAGCATGTACGCAGCCGCCCCATCTTCCACATAAAAGTAGTCGCGGATGTAGCGGCCATTGGAACGGATCACGGGTCGTTGGCCCCGGAGCACGGAGCGAATCGTCCCTGGCACAAGGCGATTCCAGTTCAGATCACCGCCCCCGTAAAAGTTCCCGCACCGGGTGATGACCACGGGCACAGCGAACGTGGTGGCATACGTCTGTGCGATCAAGTCCGCGCACGATTTGCTGACATCGTAGGGGTGGCAGCCGCGCAGCGGTACCGATTCATCGTAAGGCAATTGGTCGTGGATGCCATAAGCCTTATCGGAGGAAGCCAGAACGATTTGGCGAACCCGGGGACTGCGGCGACAGGCCTCCAGAACGATCCAGGTACCGGCGATGTTCGTTTCAAACGTGCCGAGCGGGCCGGCGTTGGCCGTGCCCACGATCGTTTGCGCCGCCAAGTGGAATACCGTATCAATCTCGTATTCGACGAGACATCGCTCCATCAAGGCCTGATCGCGCACATCGCCGCGCACGACGGTGACTCGGCTAAAGAGTCCGGAACGCGCCAGTTCGCATTGCGGCACCCAATCTCGAACCAGGCACACAACTTGGGCGCCCGCATCCAAAAGGCGGCGAACGAGCCAGCCTCCGACCAAGCCGGTTGCTCCCGTGACGAAGGTAGCACGGTCCCTCCAAAACGCGCTCATTTCCACACCTTCCACGGTGCTTCCCCGCGCTGCCAGTAATCTTCCAGTACGCGCTTGTCACGGAAGGTATCCATACACTGCCAGAACCCGGCGTGCTTGTAGGCGGCCAGCTGGCCCTGATGGGCCAAGTGTTCGAGCGTTTCGGCTTCGAGGCTTTGCTGGTCGGAGCGGAGGTAGTCGAAAATGGCGGGTTCGAACACCAGGTAGCCGCCGTTGATCCACCCCTCGCCGGCTTGGGGTTTCTCCGTGAACTCGGCCACCATCTCTCCATCAAAGATCAGTCCGCCGAAGCGGGCCGGCGGCCGGACGGCGGTAACGGTCGCGATCTTGCCCTGACGGCGGTGAAATTCGAGCAGGTCACACAGGTTCAGATCGGCGACGCCGTCGCCGTAGGTCACCATGAAGGTGGCGTCGTTGAGCCAGGGGGCCAGCCGGCGAACCCGCCCGCCGGTGTTCGTGCTCAGGCCGGTCTCCATCAGGTGAACGACCCAGTCTTCGCAAGTGCGGTCCAGCGGCCTGACCCGGTTCGTCACGCAGTCCACCGTCAGGCTGCCGTTGAGCGCGGCGTAATCGATGAAAAAGCGCTTGATGTACTCCCCCTTGTATCCGAGGGCAACATAGAACTCCTTGAAGCCATAGTGGCTATAGTGCTTGAGGATGTGCCAGAGGATCGGCCGGCCGCCGATTTCGACCATCGGCTTGGGCTTGACTTCGGTCTCTTCCGCCAAGCGCGTTCCCATGCCCCCCGCCAGGATCACGACTTTCACGCCAGCTCCTCCGCAAAAGACTCGGCCCTTTCAGACCCACGCTCGTCGGTCCAGGGAAGGATCGGACGCACCACGCCCGGCATGGGACCGGCATACTCGCCGCGGGCAGAGTTGCCGTCCAGGCTATCTACCACCTCGAAGGCCACCGCATCCGGTTCCAGAACGTGGACGATTACAGGGTTCAGGGTGCTGATGCCCACGTTCACCGACAGTGTCCCCTCCGCGAGATAGTTGCCGGGTATGCGGACCGTGCTGCGATAGCGACCCCGCGGCCGCGGACGGCGTCCCCACTGCCCGTGGCCGGCATTGACGATGAAGGCACAGATGCCGTCATCGTTATAGAAATGCAGATTGGGCACCAGGACGTGCCCGTCCCTCAGTACTTCGAACTCCATCTCGATACTGACGGGCCGGCGAATATCCACGGTCGCGTGAACTTCGTGATCGTCGCTCCGGACGCGCACGGCACACAAACGGACCACATGGTTGCCGGGGCGCCGTTCGGGATCAGGCCACACGCGGGCCGCCGACCCGTAGGCGCCGCCATGGAGGTAGGTCCGCGCGACCTCATGCGTGCAGCCGTGTACGGCCACCTGGCCGTCGTGCAGCAAGAGCGCCCGGCTGCACAGGCGGGTAACGGCCTGCATGTTGTGCGATACGAAAAAGACTGTCCGACCTTGCGACCCGACGCTCTCGATCTTGTTCAGGCATTTCTTCTGGAACGTTGCATCCCCGACCGCCAGTACCTCGTCGACCAAGAGAATGTCCGGCTCGAGATGGGCGGCGACGGCAAAAGCCAGCCGCATGTACATGCCGCTGGAATAGTGTTTGACCGGTGTATCGAGGAACTGCTCGACCTCGGCAAAGGCGACAATTTCGTCGAACTTGCGGCGAACTTCCGCCTGGCTCATGCCGAGGATCGCTCCGTTGAGGAAGACATTTTCCCGCCCGGTCAGCTCGGGATGGAATCCGGTGCCCACTTCCAGAAGCGATCCGACGCGGCCGTAGATATCTACAAAACCCTCCGTCGGCTCGGTAATTCGCGAAAGGATCTTCAAGAGTGTGCTCTTGCCTGCGCCATTGCGGCCAATAATGCCAAGTACTTCGCCCTGTTTGACCTCGAAGGAAACGTCTTTGAGGGCCCAGAACGTGCTTTTGCCGTTGGCACGCTGGCCGTCGGAGGATCCGAATCCCGATCGCAACCGGCGAACCGGGACAGTGAGCCCGCGCATGATGGATTCGCGCAGAGACTTGTACCGCTCTCTCTGGCCGATGCGGTACTGCTTGCCCAGACGGTTTACAGCGATCGCTATCTCAGCCAATTCGATCACACCACATCGGCGAACGTCTTTTCCATCCGCCGGAAATAATAGAGTCCGCTGACTAACAGGGCCAAAACCACCAGGAAGGACGCCACCACCGCTGGCCAGGGAGGCTGCCCGCCGCCGATCAGGCTCCAACGGAATCCTTCGACGACCCCTACCATCGGATTCAGGCCGTAGACCCATTGCCAGCGCGGAGGAACGATGCTGCTCGGGTAGGCAATGGGCGTCGCGAACAGCCAAAATTGGATCAGGAATGGAATCGTGTACCGGACATCCCGATAAATCGCATTCACGGCTGATAGCCAAAGTCCCACGGCCAAGGCGGCCAGCACCGCGAAGAGCATGAAGAACGGCAACGCCAGCACGGCTCCCCCGGGCAGCACCCGATAATACGCCATCAGCCCGGCCAAGAGGACCATGCTGATGCCAAAGTCAACCACCCCAGACAGGATCGGGGAAATCGGGATCAGCAAGCGCGGAAAATAGACCTTGGTGAGCAACCGTTGTTCGGCGACGACACTGTTGCTGGCCTGGGTCAGGGCGTAACTGAAGAGCTGCCAAGGCACCAGGCCGCACAGCACGAAAACCGGATACGGAACGTCGGCCGTTTTCTGATCAAAACCGCCGAGCCGGCCGAAAAAAACACTGAACAGCAGCATCGCCATCAATGGCTGAAGCACCGCCCAGGCAACTCCGAGCAGGGTCTGCTTGTAGCGGACCTTGATGTCGCGGAGAGCCAAAAACCACAGCAGCTCGCGGAATTGCCAAAGCTCACGTAGGTTCAGGGCTTTCCACCCCGGCGTCGCCTGGATGCGCAACCGAGGAAGCGGCCGGACCGACAGCGTCGCAGACTCCGGCGGGTGGGTTTCCGCCACAGCGGCGGCTGGCGTGAGCTGGATCGACATCCGCAAATCTCTTATCTAATCCGATACCATTGGCTACCGTGGCGGCGTAGGTCGCGCAGCATACCGAGACACGAGCCCGCCACAGACCGGTCCTCTATCTCAGCCCCAGGAGTCGGCGGAACAAATTGCTTCGCGAGTGCTGGGAGCGGCTTTTTCGACGTCGCTTTTTCTTCTTCTGGTCGGCCTGGGAGGATGCTTGATCGGCGGACCCGCTTTCTTTTCCGTTCCCAGCCGATGCCTGGCTTTCGTCCGCCCGCGGTGCTCCCTCGGCCATCCGGTCAGGATAATATCCTTCCTCGCCGTTCCCGTTGTGGTAGTTATCCGTGTAGCCATATCCCTGACCAGACCGGTAATGCGTATAACCATAGCCGTAGCCATAGCCATAGCCATAGCCATAGCCGCCGACGCCATGATGGCGTTCGATGCCGTTGACCACGACGCCAAGGACGGTGACGCCGAGAGTGGAGAGAATTTCGCGCGCCCGTTCCGCGCTTGGCCGGCCGTTCTTGGAGATGCGCAAGGTGAGCAGGACGCCATCGACACGAGGGGCAACCACGCACGGGTCCGTAACTGCCAGGAGTGGCGGAGTATCCACGATGATAAAATCGTACTCCAAGCGGGTCGCATCCAGGATTTCCTTCAAGCGCGGCGACGTAAGGAGCTCCGCCGGGTTGGGCGGGATGGGACCGCAGGGAATGATCGACAGGCCGGGGACGCAGCAAGGCTGGATCGCGTCTTTCAGCTCGGCCTCGCCCTGGATAATCGACGCCAAGCCGACCCGATCAGAAAGTCCGAAGACTTTATGCAAGCGCGGCCGGCGCAGGTCAGCGTCGATGAGGAGCGTCTTCTTGCCAGATTGCGCGATCGAGATTCCCAAGTTGGCCGCGAGCGTGGTTTTGCCGTCGCCCATCTCGGGGCTCGTGACCTGGACGACGCGGTGATCTTTGCCGTGCATGCTGAAATACAAGGCGGTGCGAACGCCGCGGTAGGATTCCGCCTCCTGCGACCGGGGGCGGTGATATGCCCACAGGAGCGCTTGTTCGCCAACGGTTTCGGGGTCGCCGTCCATGTCCAGAGAAAGCGGCTTGATTTGCGGAATATGTCCGACAATCGGCAGGCCCAGACGGCGGCGAACCTCTGCCGGAGACCGGAAGCTCTTATCGGTGCGGTCTGCCAGATACGCCAGTCCAAAACCACCGAGAAGCCCCAGGAAGATCGATGCGGTGAAGATGGGCAAGGCTTTCGGTTCCACGCGGTAGCCCTGTCCGGCTGGACTGACGGTTCGGGCGTCGTAGCCACCAAAATCCTTGACAAGGTTAATCTCCTGAAGACGCTTGATGATGCTTTGATAGAGTTGGAGGGTGCGGTCGATGTCGCCGCGCGAGATTTCATCACGAATCTCGTCGTTGATTACTTTCCGGGCTTCATCGTACTGGGTCTGGAATCGCGTGGCGAGGAGCTGCTCGAACGACTGGATGTCTTCCAACTCTTGTTGCAGCGCTTGTTTGTAGCGATCAATCGATTCGGTCGGGGACTCATCTTTGTTCTTTAGATCTCGTGCAAGCCCTTGTTGATCCTGGAATTTGCGCGTGAAGTCGATCCGTTTGCGCAGCGATTTCAACTGGGGGTAATTGGGACCAAACTCATCCTCCAACTCCTTCTCCTGGGTGAGCAGAGTTAGTAGCTTTTCCTGTGTCAACATCGCAGTCGACCCGGCGGACGTCCCGGTGAGCGAGCGCTTGTTCGGCTCGGCAAGCGGGCTGGTGGACAGGTCGGGGAGCATCGCCAGCAACTCCGCGGGATCGCGCCCGTTTTTCAAGGCCTTGTCGATCGTGGCCAAACGCGCCTGGATTTCGGCTTCCCGGACGAGAAGCGATCCCCTTCGCGATTCAATGCTGGAGAGTTTTTCTTGGGGGAAGCTTGCGCCATCCTTACCCCGCGACAGAAGAGGGGCGTTCAGGCGAAACGTGCGGTATTCGTCTTGTTTCTGAGCCAGGTCTTTTTGGAGCACGTCCCGGGCTTTGGTAATCAGGTCCACGGTGTCGTCACTGACGTTTTTGTAGGTCTCGTCGAGGAAGTCCTTGTAGCTGTCGATCACCGCGTTGAGGATCGTGGCGCATTCGTCGGCTGCAACGCCATGAAAGGAGAGGTTCAAAATGTTGCTGCTCACTGCCGCTTTCTCAAACTCGCGCGAAACGGCCAGAGAGCGAATGATGGCGCTGGTCGGGTCCCCCAATCCGGCATACGACTTCAGACCCTGGGACTGCAGCTTCTTGGCCGCCCGGCCGATGATGAGCGGACTCTTGATGAGTACCAGGTGTGTGGACAGGTAATCCTCATAGTAGGACATGCGCGGGTCGGCCCCCGTCAGGGGAAACGCATTCGGCTGTTTTTTGATGACGAGCACCTGGGCATTCGATTGGTAGATGGGTGTCTGCATCGCATAATAGAACGAGCCCAACGCGATGCCGACGACGAGCCCCAGGGCGAGCAGGGATATCCGCCGCAAGGCGATCTCCCAGACGTTCACATGCGCTCGTACCTGCGCTTCAAACGCTTCGGCCTGGTTCGGACCTTCGTTCTGCAACATGCTAGATACTACCTCGTTGGGTTTTATCGAAGAAGCTTCTTGTCGAAAGGCGGCAGTGGCCAGACGAAGGGGCGGGCTGCATCACCCGGTTACCTGGCCACACCATTGGTTTTGTCGGCCACGGCCACGGAGCCATTTTTCGCATGACCGATGTGGTTCGTGCCGTTGCCGAGGGTTGCGACCGTCGCCTCGATGCTTTCGGCGAACTTCATGAGCGTGGCGATTTGCGCCCACACCGGTTCGGAGCCCTTGCCCCCGACCACTTCGAGTCGCCCCGTCGATTGCCCGCCAACCGTGAGCGGGATCTCCGCACGCCATTCGTCCATGCGCTCCGCTCCGGCATCCTGCGGATAGTGCCAGATCGCATGGTATCCTTCATAGAGAGCCGGCATGTTCACGTCGAGACGGATCATTCGCAGGTTTAGCTCCCCTGCACAGGCAGTCAATTTGCCCCAGAGTTCTCCCCAGTCGGCGGAGCCTTGCAAGCGAATTTCCGTCTGATGGGCCTGGTGATTATGAGGCGGAAGTTGTAGGAGCGAAACCATGCCCGTCATCAAGCAATTCTTGACCAGCATCAACTCTGCGAAGCCGAACAGCCGCGTGATGATGTAGACGCCAACCACCGCCAAGGCGGAGAAGACCGCCAACAACTCGCTGTGGAAAGAAACACTTGCCAACGCCCCCACGGCTGTACAGAGACACGAGCCGGAGATCCAGAACAGGGCCCGACGGGTCGAAAACCCGCGGCCCAGGAGGCAGTGGTGGAGGTGTCCGCGGTCGGCAATGACGAGGCTGCGGCCGGTTAGTTTGCGGCGGATTACAGCGGCCGCCGTGTCAAACGCGGGAATGGTCAGCATCGCCACCGGGGCCACCAGCGCCACCGTGGCGGGACCTTTGAGGTTGCCGCGCAGGGCCAGCGCGCCGATCACGAAGCCGACCAGCATGCTGCCCGAATCGCCGAGAAAGATCGTGGCAGGAGGAAAATTATAATGGAGAAAACCAACCAGGGCCCCGGCCAAGGCGGCTGCTACACAGGCCGCCGCATCATGGCCACTCAGGACGGCCATCACCGCCAACGCCAGGCAGATGATCACGCCCACCGAACTCAACAGCCCGTCCATTCCATCCAAGAGGTTGAGGGAATTGATCGTACTGAGAAGCCATAGGATCGTGAACGGCACGGCCAGGAATCCAAGCTCCCATTGCCAATCAAAGAGTCGAATTCTCTGGACGACTAATCCGGAGGCCATGACGATGCAGACCGCGCCCATCTGCCCGAGCAATTTGTGCCTCCAGCGAAGGCAGCGAAAGTCGTCAGCCAAGCCGACGGCCACGATCACGATGCTCGCGAGCAAGAATCCCGGGAGGAACAGTTCTTGCTCCGCGAACCAACCGTGGGCGGGCCCGGGGCCGATCAGCGAAACAGCCAGGCCGCCAAAGAGCGCTCCGCACACGGCGATTCCGCCGGCCACCGGAGTCGGCTTGCCGTGGATTTTGCGTCTTCCGTCGGGCTGATCGACGGGCCCGAAGCGGTCTGCAAAAGCGCGCACCAAGGGAGTCAGCAGCAGGCAGAGGCCGAAACTAGATCCGAAGACAACCAGTAGCGCAGTCAATTCGCACCCGACTTTGCCCGTGCGCGGCGTTCACCCCTCCCACACCGATCAGGAACGGGGACTCCGCGCAGTCCAAGAATCAAACGTACGTGGCGGTTCAAAACGATTAGTGTGTTGCCGGAAAACGAGCGGAATGATGGTGGATAGGCTATCGTTTCTAAAGGCCTGACCCGTTCGCTGGCGGACGCCGCTGTCCTAGTAAGGCGATCCGGTCAGGGCACACTCCGTCCCCGTCGGTTGCGCAGCCATAGTCACGCACCGAAAACCTGGTAGGGGAACCGCTGCCATCATTCGGTCCTCCTTGACTGCACGGCGCGACCGCTACACGGAGGCGAGCCGGGCCGGGTCCATCCTGGTTGGCCGCAGCACCGTCTGGCGGTAAGCAAAGAGCTCGTGCAAGTCCCGCGGTCGTACCCGCATCACGCAAGCCTCAACTCCCTGCGGAAGGCGGGCGGCGGGGTACTTGCAGTTCACTCGATACCCCGTCCGGGCGCTACCCCAATCTTCCGCAGATCGGACAGGGGGGCGAACTGGATTTTCTGCCCGAATGCGCAGCGCATCGAGATTCTCTCATTCGCTTCTCGAAAGCGCTTGCCAAGCAATACGGCCCTCCGGGAATCCGCTGGAATAGAGAGAACGGCTTCCACGGGAGCCAGGCCAAACAACGTCAAAAGTATGGAGAGGCGAACGTCCCTGTTGCAGGGGTGGGACGGACTACTACAGCATTGTACCGATGGTAGTCAGAGAACTAGCCAGCAAACATGCTTCGCGAGATCCCTCGAAGGCATCGTGCATGCTGCCTCGGACATCGTTGGCCTCAAGGCATTGCCGGGGTTCTCCATGCCCCTCTACTTTTACCAGCCAGCATAGCCCAAGTCAAATGATTTTTTAATGTATTCTCGTTCCGCAGCCTGGAACCGCGGCACTCCGCGGACGCGTAGTTCCGATCCAGATACCGCTACTTTGGACCACCCCTGCGCTGGCTCTACGGGACGACGACGTTGGTCGAGCCGGACTCATGCGGTCCGTGGATGGCGAGCCAGTTGAAGGTGAACTTGAAGACGGTGGTGAAGTAGCGGCTGAAGGCTTCGGTGGGGGTTTCCTGCAACACCAGCACATCGCGTGGCTGGATCAGGATCCGCTCACGCGGGTCGCGCAAGGCCCGGTTGAGGTCGACGCGGATGGCGACCTGGCCTCCCCCCGGTGTCCGCCGCACGATGCTCACCAGGCTCGGCGACGGGAAGCCGATGCCATTGACCACGAACGTACCCGCCAAGTTGATGGGGTTGAGGCCGCCGCTGACCACGGGCCCGCCCACCAAGGTGATGGCCTGCAGGATATCGAGATCATAATCTCGTGGAATGGCAAACTGCCCCGGTGGCAGGAGTCCTCCCGTATAGAAGTAGTCCGCTTCGCGGGCTTCGATATAGACGATATCGCCGGTATGCAACACAATCGCTTCGGGATCGATCTGCGGCACGTTCCCTGCGCGATAGCGCAAGGGAATCCGCACCATCCTCCCGCCGCTGCCGGCCAAGGCCGCTTGCGGGGTACAGCCGGCGGGCAGTCCGTGCATCTGGCTGAGCACCGCGTCCCGCTGGGCCGCATCCTGGAAATAGCCGCGCTGGATGACCACTTCGTTGACGGCATCCAGGCCGGGCAGACCGCCGGTCAGCGCCAGGGCATGCAAGACATCGTTCTCATACGCCGGCAGATCGACGGCAAAGCCGGCTCCGCGTTTGAGGCTGCCTCCGGTGCCGCCGGGTCCAAAGGTCACGCCGAACGAACGCGTGGTTGTCCCGGCGCCCCCCGACGGTGCCCCGGCGGCACCGGCATCTTCGCGGAAGACCAAGATCAGCTCGGTACGGCGGCGCAGGAGGCTGACCAAGACCCGCTCCCGGCCGGGCTGGAGGATTTGGCCCTTGCGATAGGCATCGCGGATGGCGACTTCAGCTTCTTCGATGCTCTTGCCCGACAGCGGCACCGGTGCGACGAAGGGCAAGGCCACCGTGCCATCGGAGCGAATGGCGATGGGGAAGCCCACGGCCGGGGGAAGGTTGCGGGCTTCGGGGAAGTTCACCGGGGGAATCTGGTTGCGTTCCCCCAAAACGCCTTCGATCCACAAGCCCAGGACATCGTTGGGTCCCAGCCGATACGGCTCCGCCGGCTGTTGACGCAGCAGGCTCAAGGGCAAGGGGCGGGCGCCTTCTTTGGGCTCGCCCAAGAGCTCCGGCGGCAACCGGCGGACCGGGATGCCATTGGCCACCGGGTTGGTGAGGGCGGCACAGCCGGACAGCAGGCCAGCCCATGCCGCGAGCACGATGATCCTCGGGAGGAAGCGGACGATCGGCTTCCCGCGATCCCAGCAGCAAGAAGGGTGCATGGCTTGTCCTCATCCCTGCGGAGGAAGAATCACGCGCACGGCGGGTGCGGCCGCACCGGAAGGGCCCGGCGTGGGCCCGGCGGCTGCCGGCGGCACCGCCGACGCGGGCGCCGGCGCGGTGCCCTGCAGTCCTTCGGCCGGCATCGGGACCGCGCGGGGCATGGGCAAGACTGACTCGGTGGCGGGCTCGGGATGGCTGGGAGGCAGCTCCACGGCGGACATTTCCCCGCTGATCCGGGGAGCCAGGGACGTGGGCACGGTCACCCATTGGCGATAGCCGCTTTGCTGGGCCACGGCGGCGCCATGCCGGAAGCCGGCGAACCAGTCGGCGATGGCTTCGTGTCCCTGGGGAGATTCGTAGCCGATACGCCAGTATGGCCGCGGGGGCAGCGGCGGGGGCTCCCCGGTTCCCCCGGCATAGAGGTAGTCGGCAAAGCCGTCCTGGAAGCCGGCCGCATAGTCGGCGGAATAGCCATGGTCAGGATCGGCGTGGAGGAAGGCGTTCCACTGCTCCTTCGCCAGCTGGTAATTGCGGTGCATCTCCTGCAGACTGTCCAGGCTCTGGCAGAAGTGCCACGGTTCCACCACCAACGTCCGCGTCGCATACCCGATCGGGCCACAGCCCTGACCCATCAGGA
>Ga0070734_10001307_pt1 | contig 37638 bp, 28 predicted proteins | sample Coa_R1_8_FD_66444 | JGI IMG/M metagenome (GOLD analysis project Ga0070734, IMG submission 66444) | Surface soil microbial communities from Centralia Pennsylvania, which are recovering from an underground coalmine fire - Coalmine... | ecosystem: Environmental > Terrestrial > Soil > Unclassified ...
TCCGCCGTGAACGGCCCGACGCAAGCGCGCGCGAGTATGCAATTGCCCTCCGGCGAACCTCGGAAATGAGGGTGATGAGCAGCGAACGCTTACAGTGCGTATTCCGGCGATGTGAATAGACAGTGTTCCGCTTCTCCTATACTCCGCCCACCTCTTCCTCTGAGCAGCAGCAATCCTCTTCCGGGCAGCGGCACTCATCCGCCAACGGCCCCCACGTTTGGCCAATTGCGACGGAATATCACCACCTCCCGTGGCTGGCCAACTGCCCCTGAGCGCGTCGGAGTGGCGTGTACCCGGCGCGTTAGTTCTCGCCGTAGATAGCAATGCTTACAGATTCTGCTCCGTCCTGCGTCGTGCTGCCCGACACGGCGCTGTCACCCCACACCGCGGAACTGCCCCAAACCGCGCTGCTAACCCAGACCGCAGAATCGCCCCACACGGCGCTGCTTCCCCAGACAGCGGAGCTACCCCATACTGCGCAGCTGCCGTTCACCCAAACCGACGAACCCCATACCGCACTGGAACCCCACACAGCACTGCTTCCCCAGACTGCGGACTGGCTGTTAATGATGTAAACATTGCCGTTGCTGTCGGGCGCGCCCGCAGTCGGCGATGCAGCCGACAGCGTGGTCAAATCGGAATTGTTGAGGGCCGCCCAAACGTCAAGGTAGCCGGCGCCGACCGTGAAGATGTCGTACTGACTGGTGTAAATTACACCGGTCGTCGGATCGGTCGCTGTACTCGAGGCGGGGAAGTCCTTCGTTGCCGTCTTCATCAGGCGCGCTTTCACCTGGTCCGGCGTCAGGTTCGGGTTCTGCTGCAGCAGCAGGGCCGCCGCTCCGCTCACCATCGGCGCCGCCATGCTCGTGCCGCTCTCGATGTAATACTCGTTCGAAAGCGCCCCACTGCCCGTGTTTTCGTAAGCCGCCAGCGGCACTGCATTGTTGTGGTACTTATTTTGGAGCTGCGCCGTGCTCGCCAGAAGCGACACGACGCGATTACCAGGCGCCACCAGGTCGGGCTTCACGATATGATCGATCAGCGTGGGGCCTTTGGAACTGTAGCTGGCGATCAGATCGTCCGCCCGCGACGGCGTGCCCATGCTCTTCATGGCGCCCACCGTGATCGCGAGTGGGTCGTTCCCCGGGGCCTGAATCGTGGCGTAACCCTGAGTGCCATGTGAATTGTCGCGCCCCTGGTTGCCGGCCGCCACCACAACTACGATTCCCGCATTCCACGCCTGCTCCACGGCTTGGCAGAGCGGATCGACGGTGTAGCTTTCGAAGACCGGCCTGCCCAGCGACAAATTGATAACGCGGATGTTGTACTTGCTCTTGAGTTGGATGGCTTCCTGGATCGCCGCGATGACCCCGCTGTCCGTTCCACGGCCCCTCTGATTGAGCACGCGCAGGTTGATCAGGTTCGCGTTTGGCGCCAAGCCACGAAACGTCAGGAAGAAATTCGAACCAGTCGAACTGACTCCATTGCCGGCGATAATCCCCGCCACGGTCTGCCAGTGCCCGTAGTGGTCGTCGGTTCTGCCGCCGACGAAATCCTGTTGGTAGAGTACCCGCAGCGCACCCTTGGAGTTTTTCAGGTCCGGATGATTCGCAATGCCACTATCGATTACAGCAAACCCACACCTGTGCCGTCGAAACCGTAGGACAGCGCGATGTTCGCATTCACGGCTGCTTCGGCGTCATCCACTGCAGCCTGCAGCGGGCGATCTGGCGAGATATGCACGACGTCCGGTTCCTGCGCCAGCTTGCGAAGTGCACCGGCCGGAACAGCATAGTGAGCGCCCCAAATGATGCCGAGTTGTTTCTTGAGCGTGCCACCCGCGGCCAGAACCCGTTGATGATGCCGATCGGTGGGTGAATGGGCATACTGAACGATCACGTCCACCGTGGCGTTCGGGTCTAGGCCTTCTAGGTCGGAAGCGATCTTACCATGCTGGGCGAAAGCAGCCACTGCAACCAAAGCGAGCGTTGATACCGTGTGGAACCGGGACATACGGCAAACCTTTCTGCATGGGGCCAATGCACCAGACGGACCATTCGGGTGTTAACCTCCGTAACATCAACACGGGAAAGCACCGGGTTAACTGCGGTTAGCAGTTCTGATAGGACAATTTGGCGGGCTAAGTGCCACCCTGTCATAAGCCCGCCGAGCTGGCGGAATGCTTCTAGATCGATCCGGCCGGAGCCAAAATCGCGGCTTGCTGTCCCTGACGCGACGGCATCGCCACAATCTTAAGGCCGAACAACAGCTCCGGCTGCTGGCCTACCTGGCAGAACATCCCGCCCTCGCCGTGATCTACCGCTTCAAGAAACCATCAGCCGGCAGGCGTAGGGATTCCGCAACTTCGAAAACTACCGGGCAGCGAGTGCAGGTGCTTTGTGCTTAAACTAGCTCTTGGGATCGCGGTCTGCCCCCGCAATTGGCGTACAGCCAAGCTAATTATATTTGTTTAGTTGGAGGCGCGGGTCGGAATCGAACCGACGAATAAAGGTTTTGCAGACCTTGGCCTTACCACTTGGCTACCGCGCCGCTACAGGTTTGACTTGAAATTATTTTAGCACTGCCGCCACCGAATCGTGCCGCACCGGCAATACCATCAGCTCCAGCCGAGACGCGCGCGCTCCCCCGTGATACACCGTCTGGGTCGCCGAAATCAGATGTGTCTCGTCCGCGATTGACCCGCCGGTGTTCGGGTTGCGATCAAATTTGGGGAAGTTGCTGCTCGCAATTTCCAGCCGGATGCGATGCCCGCGCAGAAACACGTTGGCCGTTTCACCTGCATCGATCGTGACCTCGTACACTTCGCCGGGCCGGGCCAGTTCGGAACGCTCCAGCGACTTACGGTAGCGCAGCCGCAGAATGCCATCCGTCAAAATACGCGCGGTGCCGTCAGGGAAGACGTCCACCAGCTTCGCGGTGAAATCGGTATCGCGCGCGCTGGTGGCTAGGTACAACACCACCTTCACCGGACCCGCGACCGCTACATCGGAGCGAAGCGCGCGCGTGCTGTATACCAGCACATCCGGGCGATCTTCGACGTCCCGCTGATCGAGGGGACCCCATGGAAAAACGCGCGGGTTACAGCAGACCGCGCCGCCACGGGTCGGGACGGGATTGCGGGGGGCGTAGGTATACGAATCTTCAAGCTCGCGGGGAGAGAGGCCTTCGAGCAAGCGGCCATCGCCCTCCCGGCTATTGGCGTGGCCGTTGCTATCGAGGTAGAACACTTTGGCGCGCGCCTCCTCCGGCGGCCATTCGCGGCCTTCCAGCCACTGATTCGTTCCCATCAGGAAGACTTTCACTGGCGCCATCGACGCGACTTCGGTGTCTTTGCCCATCAGCCACTGGTCGAACCAGTGGAGCTGCAGTCCCCGAACCGCCACCGCGGATTCCGGCCCGAAATCCACGCCTTCGAATTTGTACGACATGTTGTGCGGCCACGGCCCGATCAGAATGTGATTCAATCCGCTCGTCTTGCGCAACGCGACGAACGCGTCCAGGTCGCTTTGCACGTAATTGTCGTACCAGCCGCCCACCGCAAACACGGGAATTCGGATCTGCCCCAGATGTTCGCGCGTGCTGATGGCCCGCCAGAAGGAATCGTACGCCGGATGGCGCATGGCCTCCTGGTAGGCTTCCGAAACTTGCCCCGTCGCCCACACATCGGCGGTACGCAGGGGCAGGTGCCAGACGAAGCGATTAAAATCCGGATGGTAGCCCGGCACTCGGAGATTCTCCGCCATCCACTCCAACCGGTGCCCGAGCTTGAGCGCGCCGCCACGCGAGTAATAGCGGTCGCGGTAATCATCATCGCCGGAGACCACAGGAAAGATGGCCTTCAGGTGCGGGTTGTTGCGAAGAGCGGCCTTCCACTGCACGATTCCGAGGTAGGAGCCGCCCACCATGCCGATGTTGCCGTTGGACCAGGATTGCTGAGCAATCCAGTTCAGGGTAGCGTCGCCGTCTTCGGGCTCATGATGCAGTTGCTCGAAATCACCCTCGGATTCATAGCGGCCGCGCACATCTTGGACTACCACGGCGTAGCCGTGATCGACGAAGGCCTGATAATTGGGAATCAGGTCGACGCCCTTTCCGTAGGCAGTGCGGATCAGGATGGTGGGGACACGCCGGTGCTCCGACGGGAGAAACACATTCGCCGAGAGCCGCGTCCCATCATGCATCACCACCGGGACATGGAGCAGGCGGAAGGCGGTTGCGGCCGCCAGAACGGCCGAGCAGGCGATCGCTAACAACGGTGCTCGCACAACGTGTTCCAGTACAACTGAGCGGTTCGCTCCAGAGAATGCTGAGTCCGGATATGATCGGCTGCGCGACCGCCGATTTCGGCGCTGAACCCTTGAATAGATGGTAGCAGAAGCATGTAGCGGCGCAACGACTCGCGCTCAGCGAGGCCCGGCGGAATGCGGATGCACACGTCTTCGGGGAAGCGCCCGTTTTCCTCGCAATCCGTCAGCAAAACCGGTTTTCCGATGCCCATCAAGCGAATTCCGATTCCCGAGGTCTCGCCGGCGCTCGGGTATCGCAAATTGATGCAGGCGTCTACGGCGCTTGCTGTGAGCCAGAAATCCCGTGTCGACAAGTGCGGCAGGCGGACGACTCCAGGCTGGGCCAGCCAGAGCGCCACCGCGCGTTCCAGTTCGGGCGATACGAAGCTGCCCGCCACCAGCAGCCGAGCCCGCTCGTTTTCCGCTCGCATCGCGGCGAACGCCTCCAGGATCGGGATCAGCCGTTTGGTCTCGCGCAGGTAGCCGAAAACTCCGAAGACGAACTCGTCTCTGGCGAAACCGAGCCGTCCTCGATACTGTGCCGCTTCCACCGGCGCCCCCGGTTCGGGTGGTGCGAACAGATGCGGGATCTCGATCACCGGCGTTTGCGGTGCATGAGCTCTCACGATCCGCCCGGCGGCCGGGTTGTGCACGACCACGGCCCGCGCGGTGGCGGCGATGCGTTTCAACATCGGATAGCTGAAATAGCGGGGCTCCGATCCCGAGGCGGCGCGGTGGCGCCAGAGATCTTCGGCCAGCCCGCGATTCCAGGCGCCGTAGTTATAAATGAATTCCTCCACGTAGCGCGGCTGGTCAAGCTCACCTAATAAGAAATGATGCAGCACCGTATCATGCAGGACCACAACTCCCGGCCGCTCCAGCGCGCGCCGGTAGATCTCGGCGTGCTGCCGGTTGTTGCCGATGTGATAGAGAGCGCTGTCGCAAGCATCGGGCGCGATCTCAATCGGGCCGCGCTGCCGCAGCGCCGCCAGAAGAGCGGCCGCATAATCGGCCACGCCGGTGCGCGCCGGGGGCAGCGGTGCATAAAAGCCGACCGTCACGCCTTCTTCCGCTTACCGAACAGCGCGGTGCCTACGCGCACGCAGGTCGAGCCTTCCTCGATGGCGACTTCCAAATCGCCTGACATGCCCATCGAAAGTTCTCGTAGCCGGTGTTCTGAGGCTAGTTCACGGAGGCGGCGGAAGTAGGGTCGGGAACATTCGGGGTCGTCCGACCACGGCGGCATTGTCATTAGGCCCAAAAGGCGCAGGTTCGGACACGCCTGCACCGCGGGAATCAGGTCGGCAAGTTCGTACGGCGCCGCGCCGCTTTTGGCCTGCTCGGGCGAAAGCTTGACTTCCAACATTATGTCTAGCAGGCGGCCGGCATCGTTGAGGCGGCGCGCCAGTTTGGCGGCATCGACCGTCTGAATTACGTGGAACAACTCGGCGGCCTTCCCCGACTTATTGGACTGCAGATGACCAATCAAGTGGAAACGCGCGCCCGGCAAACTGCGCACTTCCGGCGCCTTGCCCTCGAACTCCTGGACATAGTTTTCGCCGAACTCCCGCAAGCCGAGTTCATAGGCTTCCCGGATCGCAGACGCCGGAAATACTTTTGTCACCGCGAGCAATAGAATGTGACTGGGGTCGCGACGGGCCCGGTCGGCAGCGCGTGCGATGCGCTCCCGAACCCGCGCCAGGCGTTCGGACAGGGTTGGTACGGCAGGCTGCAAGCTTCAGTATGCCATGAGGGATAGGCCTCAGCTCCACCGATGCGTGGGGAAGAGAAATTTGGTACCTTAATGTCTGAAATGTGGGGGTCGGTCAAGGGCGGGGGCGGTGGGCCTCCTCCAATTCGCCGGGGCTGCGCCTGCAGCTTGCGGCAGACCCAGACCAAACAGGACGTGCCGCACGTCCGGAGGTAGTCAAATATGACACGATCACTCCCCGTCACACCGGGCAACTCCAGACCACTCTGCGCCTGGATGAGCTTGGGATTGACGTTGTTTCTGATACTTGCAATCGCTCCGACGGCGTACGGCCAAGCCGCGTCGGGGACCGCCAACTTGGCCGGGCTCGTCTTGGACCCTAGCGGGGCTGTCATGCCCGGCGTTGAGGTCGAAGTGCGAAACGTTGGTACCAATGCGATGCGCACGCTCCAGTCCAATGAAGTCGGCCGGTGGGAGGCCGTCTCGCTGGCGCCGGGCGATTACGAAGTCAAGGCAACCAAGCAAGGGTTTGCCACGCTGTTGCGAAAGGGAATTACGATCTCTGTTGGCGAACGGGCAGTGGTCGATTTGACGCTACAGGTTTCAGCGACCGCAACCACGATGACGGTGGATGCCGCCACGGCCGTGGTTGAAACCGAGAAGACGGACGTCAGCACGGTGGTGAACCTCAAGGACATGATGAACCTGCCGATGAACGGACGTCGGTGGGATAGCTTTACGCTGAGTACTCCGGGCGTCAGCAATGACGGTGGATACGGGCTGTTGAGCTTCCGCGGCATGTCGGGCCTGTACAACAACAACATGGTGGACGGCATGGATAATAACCAGGCGTTCTTCTCGGAGGCCAAAGGCCGAACGCGCCTGTCCTATGGAATCAGCACCGAGGCGGTACAGGAATTCCAAGTAGGAACGAGCGCGTTTTCTGCGCAGTACGGCCGTTCAGCGGGCGGCGTGGTCAATGCCGTCACGAAATCGGGGACCAATGACCTGCATGGCAGCTTCTTCTATTTGATCCGAGATGATTCGCTGAACGCCGCCAACCCGGTTGGCGGGCCGCAGTTATTGGCTCTCGGATTGCCGGCCAAGCCGCCGGACCGGCGCCAGCAGTTCGGGCCGAGCGTGGGCGGCGCCATTAAGAAGGATAAGCTGTTTTACTTCTTGAGCTACGATCAGCAGCTGCGCAATTTCCCGGCGACCGTCATTCCGTATGCTTCCAATTTCCTGACGACTCCAGGCACTGCGCCGGGCTATAGCAACGCCGTCTCGTTCTTCCAGAGCATGATCGGCCCGCAGGCCCGGCAGGGCAATCAATGGGTCGGGCTGGCCAAGGTGGACTGGAACGCCACGGACCGCAACCAGTTCTCTTCCACAGTGAACATCCTGCGGTGGGACTCGCCGAACGGCATTCAGACGGCGCCCACGCACGGATATGAAACAAGCGCCAACGGTTCCGACAATGTCGCCGCCGAGACGGTAATCGGGCGCTGGAATTCCTCCATCACCCCAACTTTCTTCAGCGACCTGCGTGCGCAATGGGGCCGCGATTTCGAGACCCAGATGCCGAATGGGCCGGGACCCTATATCAGCGTGACGAACGGCATCAACTTCGGCATGGCGAATTTCTTGCCGCGCTCTGCATATCCCAATGAGAAACGCTGGCAGGTATCGCAGAACCTGAATTGGCTGCATGGGCGGCACACCTTGAAATTCGGCTATGACCTAACGCGCGTGAACGACTTGATGATTAACCTCTATCAGGGGGGCGGCCAGTACAACTTCTCGACGCTGAATGATTTTGCGCTGGACTGCGGCAACCCGTCGTTCCCGCTGCCGATGCAGAACTGCGCGGCGGCGCCCAATCCGCCAAGTGGCATCGTCGGCAAACATTACAGCAGCTACAACCAGGCATTCGATACGCTCGGGCTGGGCGGCAAGACGGAATTCAATACCTTCGACATGGCGTACTATCTCGAAGACACTTTCCGACCAGTCTCGTCACTGACGCTGACGCTTGGCTTGCGTTATGACCTGCAAACCATGCCCGGTCTCACTGGCAACCCGGATCTTTCCCTGACGCAAAGGCTCAATACTGATAGCAACAACTTTGGCCCTCGCGTCGGAATCTCGTGGGATCCGTCCGGTAAACAAAAAACAGTGCTCCGGCTGGGCGGCGGTATTTATTACGGCCGAACGCAGAACTCTACGCTGGTGAATCTGATCACCAACAACGGAGTGCGTTTTAAATCCTATTCGTTCATTCCGACTACGGCCGGCTCTCCGGTTTTCCCGAGCGTCCTTTCGACCGTCCCGACCGGCAGCGGAGTGAAATCGGACGTGGTGTTTGCGACCAAGGATTTCGCCAATCCCGTCATCTATCAGACGCAGTTCTCGATCGAGCAGGAGGTATTCCACAATTTCACGCTGAGTGCGGTGTACATGCTGAACCGCGGACAGCGCATGCCGGTTTTCGTGGATACCAACCTGTTCCCACCGGGCCAGGCGACGTACACGGTCTGCGGAGTGCCGCAGGTCGGATCGTCGACAGCGTGCGCAAACCCTCTGAGCACGTTCACCGTGCCGTTCTGGACGGGCGCGCGCCCGAATTCGAATTACGGATATATGACGGCCGTCGAGAGCGTGGTGAACACCTGGTACAACGGCCTCGTGATCCAGGCCAAGAAGCGTTTTTCGAAAGGCTTCCAACTGCAAGCCGGGTTTACCTGGTCGAAGGCGCAGGATGACGACCAGAACTCCACGACGTTCACGGCCACGAATTCGCCGATGAACCCGTTCAATCTGAAGCAGGACTATTCGCTCTCGGACTTCGATCAGCGAAGACGGTTCACGCTTTCCGGAGTCTGGCAACTGCCGACGCAAAACATCGAAAACAAATCGCTGCGGCGCATTGTGAACGGATTCCAGATATCCGGGATACTCACGCTCGCGGACGGACATCCCTACTCGGGAAGCACGTCGGGCAACCCGACGCCCGCCGGGATCCAGGGCGGGCTGCTCGGAGTCGGCGGTGCGGGCAACGCATATAACCGCGCGCCGTTCATTGGCCGCAATACCTACACCTATCCGGGCGTGGCGAATGGAGACGCGCGCCTGGCTCGCAACTTCAAATTCACCGAGCGCCTTCGCCTGCAGTTGATCTTCGAGGCGTTCAACGTCACCAACCGTGTTCAGATCACGGGACTCAACACGACGCAGTTCAACGTCCGCGGAACGACGCTGTTCCCGCGCACCGATTTTCAAACGATTTCGGCCGCCGGGACAAACTTGGCCCGCGAGCGTCAACTACAATTGGGCGCTCGTTTTAGCTTCTAGCCTACCGCTCCTCCGCGTGCGCCCCGCCTCTGGGGCGCACGCTTTCTGGTCCGTCTCGATTTAACCGTGCTGCAACACGTTTTTTAGCATCTCGGTCGCTTAATTTCTGGGTCGCTTAATTTCTGTTATCGTATTCCAAGACGGAATTGAAGGTTCTTTTGTTGCGAAATGCTTTGCGGGTACCGTAAAGCGCAGGGGAGGGGAGTGCGTATGCTCGCGCTATTTACGTGTATTGATCGGAACTCGGACCGGCGGAGCGCCTGGAGGAATGTTTTCCTGTTATTGGCTCTGGTCTTTGCCGGCAGTTCCAGCCTTTGCGGCCAGGCGGCTTCCGGCACGGGAAGCATCTCGGGTCTGGTCACGGATCCTACCGGGGCGATCATGCCGGGGGCGATGATTGAGGTGCGCAACTTAGGCACCAATGTCGCGCGCACGTTGGTATCGAACGACGCCGGCCTTTATGAGGCGGTGGCGCTGCAGCCGGGCACGTATGAAGTGAAGGCCTCAAAATCAGGCTTCGCCACACTGGTGAGAGCGGGAATCACGGTTGCCGTTGGCCAGGCAGCGTTGGTGAATATGGCCATGCAGGTTTCCGTGACATCGGAGACGGTGACGGTAAGCGGCGATACGACCCCAGTGGACACTACCAAGACGGATGTCAGCTCACTGGTCAACCTGAAAGATATGATGAACCTGCCGATGAGCGGGCGGCGGTGGGACAGTTTTGCCCTTTCCACGCCGGGGACGACTAACGATTCAGGCTTCGGCCTGCTGAGCTTCCGCGGCATGTCCGGCCTGTACAACAACAACATGATTGACGGCATGGACAATAACCAGGCTTTCTTCTCGGAGGCAAAGGGCCGGACGAGGTTAAGTTTCGCCTACAGCATCGACGCTATCCAGGAATTTCAAGTTGGCAACAGCGCATTTTCGGCTCAATACGGCCGCGCTGCCGGGGGCGTAGTCAACGCCGTCACGCGGTCGGGCGGGAACGATATTCATGGCACGGGCTTTTATCTCATCCGCGACGATTCATTGAACGCCGCGAATCCCTTCAGCGCCAACCAGTTGGTCGCCGTCGGCTTGCCCGGAAAACCGAAGGATCGCCGTCAGCAGTTTGGCGGTTCCGTAGGCGGACCGATCAAGAGAGACAAGCTGTTCTACTTTGGGAATTACGAGCAGCAGAAGCGCAACTTCCCGATGTCGGTGGTGCCGAGCTCGTCCACCTTCTTCAACTCCACGTGCACAGCGCCGGGCTGCCCGCAGGTTGTTCCCTTCTTTCAAAGTCTGATCGAGACGCAGCCCCGTCAGGGGAACGAATCCGTCGGACTCGGCAAAATCGACTACAACGTGAATCCCAACAACGGTCTCACCGGCTCGGTCAACATCCTGCGGTGGGATTCGCCGAATGGCATCCAGACAGCTCCCTCCACAGCTGTCCACCACACGATGAACGGCTCCGATGATGTGAGCAGCGAAACGGTAATCGGGAAATGGACCTCCAACTTTACGCCGACGTTCCTCAGCGAACTGCGCTTCCAGTATGGCCGCGACTTCGAATTCGAGTTGCCGAACGCGCCCGGGCCGTCGGTCAGCACGACCAACGGCATCAATTTCGGCATGCCCAATTTTCTTCCGCGTGCCGCCTATCCCGACGAAAAGCGCATCCAGTTTTCGCAAAACCTGAACTGGCTGCATGGGAAGCACTCCGTTAAATTCGGCTGGGATGTTACGCGTGTCGATGACCTGCAGATCAACTTATTCCAGGGCGGAGGCGTGTACAGCTACTCCTCGCTCAATAATTTCGCGCTGGATTGCGGCAATGCGTCTTCGGTCCCACTGGCGAACTGCCAGGCCGCGACGACCGGCGGGGGCGTGACGGGCGCGCACTACACCACCTTTTCCCAGGCATTCGACTCGCTCGGCGCCGCGGGTAGTACCGATTTCCAAACCTGGGACGCGGCCGGCTATGTCGAAGACACATTCCGCCCCATGACCAACCTGACCGTCAATCTCGGTCTGCGCTACGAAATTCAGACCATGCCCGCCCTCAAGGGAAATCCTCTCGACGCACGGACCAGCAACATCAATCTGGATACGAACAACTTTGGGCCGCGCTTAGGCATCAGTTGGGATCCGGGCAAGGATCAGAAGACTGTGATCCGCATGGGCGGCGGCATCTATTACGGCCGCACCCAGAACTCCACCATTGCCAACCTGATTACGAACAACGGAATTCGATTTGTCTCGTACACTCTGACTCCCACCTCAGCGGGTGCGCCAATCTTTCCGAATGTGCTCTCAGCTCCACCGAGCGGGGCCGGCTCGAGGCCAGACATCGTGTTCGCCGATCCAAATTTCGCCAACCCGATTACCTACCAGGGTGAGTTTTCAATCGAGCGCGAAGTCTTGCACAACACGACACTAAGCGCGATTTACATGGTGAACCGGGGCCAGCGTATGCCGGTCTATCTGGACAGCAACCTCCCCGCGCCGGTTACCAACACCTACACCGTTTGCGGAACAGTGTTGAACGGAACCGCGAGTTCCTGCGCCAATCCGGCGGGCACGATTACCGTCCCGTTCTTCACCGGAGCGCGGCCCAACCCGAACTTTGGATTCATGACCGATGTCGCCAGCGTCGTCAACACCTGGTACAACGGCCTTGTCATCCAGGCGAAACACCGCTTCTCGCATGGATTCCAGTTCGACGCGGGATTCACCTGGTCCAAAGCGCAGGATGACCTCCAGAATTCCCAAACTTTCACCACCAGCGAGAGCGCTTTGAATCCGCTGAACCTCAAAGGGGACTATTCGTTGTCTGATTTCGACCAGCGTAAACGTTTCACCTTGTCCGGTGTCTGGGAACTGCCGACCCACAACATCCAAAATAAGTCTCTGAAACGTGTAGTCGACGGTTTCCAAATTTCGAGTATTGTCACGCTCGCTGACGGCCGCCCGTATTCCGGTTTGATCAGCGGGAGTCCCGGAAGCCCATCGCCCGTCGGCACGACGTCCGGAGTCCTCGGTGACGGCGGCCTGGCCCGCTTTCCCGGTGTCGGACGCAATACTTTCACCAATCCGGGCGCCAACAGCGTTGATGTCCGGCTTTCGCGTGCCATCAACCTCACCGAGCGCATTCACTGGCTGCTGATGGCGGAAGCCTTCAACGTCGCGAACCGCTATGAAATCACCAGCGTCAATACAACGCAGTACCAGTTCAGCGGCACGACTCTCTTCCCTCAGGCCAGTTTCGGGACGCGGAGCGCGTCGGGAACGAACCTGTTCGGGGCCCGGCAGATCCAGTTAGGCACGCGAATCACCTTCTGAAGATTGCCGGCGCCCCGCGAAAATCGCGGTCTATGTTATTTTGGCAGCGATGAAGAATCCCTTGTCCCGCTTCGAGCCTTACTTGCGGTCGCTGTTTCGCATTGTCGCCGCATTTACGTTTTCGCTTCATGGCTGGCAGAAATTTTTCGGAATGTTCGGTGGCGTGGGCGGATCGCGGCCGCCGCTGACCAGCATCCTGGGCGTGGCCGGGATTCTGGAGACGTTCGGCGGAGCTCTGCTTCTTTCCGGCCTGTTCACACGGCCGGTCGCCTTTCTGCTTTCCGGTGAAATGGCGATCGGCTACTTTCGGACTCACGCGCCGCACAGCTTGTGGCCGCTGCTCAATGGCGGCGAGATTACGGTAGTGTATTGCTTCATGTTCCTGTGGCTTTCGGCGGCCGGGCCGGGGCCGTGGAGCCTGGACAAGGTGCTCCGCAAAAAAGGTTGAAACGTTGTACTATAAGCGGCCGGAGGAGTCCTCATGAATCCAGCAGAAGCGAAATCGATTGCCAATATGTTAATTGACGGGATAGAGCGAGAATATCAGACCACCAAGAAGGTGCTTGCCGCGATTCCGCAAAATAAGATGGACTTCAAGCTCGGGGATAAAGGCCGCACCATGAGGGAACTGGCGTGGCACCTGGCATCATCGGAAGCGTGGTTTGGGGAAGGCATCGCCCAGGGTGATTTCTCGCAGTCCGAACCGGCCATGCCGGCTAACGTGAGCGTCCCCGACCTGGTGGCGTTTTACGAGAAGGAAGTTCCGGCGAAGATTGCTAAAGTGAAGCAGCTTTCGGGCGAGCAACTCTCCAAGATCATCAACTTCTTCGGCGTGATGCAGGTTCCCAATTTTGCGTTGATCGGCTTTTGGAACAACCACAGCATTCATCATCGCGGCCAACTCGCGGCCTATCTGCGTGCTGTGAACGCGCACGTGCCGAGCATTTATGGCGGCAGTGCGGATGAGCCGTTCCAAATGCCGGCCTCGGCAAGTTAGCAGCTGGCGCTGGGGCGGGCTGAGGGCCCGCCCTGCGTTTCATCGCACGGCGCGCTTCTGATCGTACACGCGCTGATAGAATTCAATCTGAGCCGCGCCGAGCCCTGGCCCGACCTCGACTTTATCGGCAAACACCATGGGATTTGTGCTGTGGCGCGGATCCCACGCCGGCCACTTCGGGAGATTCTTGCCGTTGGGATCGCCGGTCGCGGCGAAATTAATCCAGTACGACGACATCAAGTCGGAGATCTGGCGGTCCACGTCGGTCCATGGTCGATTGCGCTCATTCTGGAATACGTAGGGGATTTCCGCCGTATGCGTCGCGCCGCGGCCGCGGCCTTGAGCAGAGGCGGGCGGCTGATGCGTGAAGTAGTAAACGTAAGCCTTGGATTTTCCGGTAGTGGTCTGAAGGCGCGCCCAGTTGCGCATGACCCACGCCATCTGGTCCCGGAAATCGCGCAACTGCGAAGCGTTGGCTTCGTCGTCGGATCCAGCCGGGTAGAGCTTCAGATATTCACCGGCGAGGTCTCCATAGCGGGAGCGCGATTGCGCGAGATACTTCTCGGCAGTCGTCGGCTGCAGAAAAAATGTGCCTTCGTCCAGGTTGGAGCCGACCAGAATCGGGATTTGCATCTGCTTTCCTTCCGCGAAGGCCGTGCCGGGATCTTCGGGAAGGATCCAGCCATCCACCACAGGGCCGGTGCCGCGCACGTTTTTGAGAACGGCGTCGGCGGGCTGGGCTCGCAGCTCCGCCAACGATTTCGCGCCGAGAGCCTCGGCATATTTGACTCCGGCCTGCTCGGCTTCCGCCAAGGACATCAAACGGCCCGCAGTCGTGTTGATGCTCCACGAACCGCTCTCGCCAATCGCGCGCTGGAACAGTCCCTTGGCTTGAGGAGAAGTCATCAGGTCCGCGACCATGATGGCGCCGGCGGATTCACCAAAAATCGTGACGCGCTTGGGATCGCCTCCAAATGCCGCGATATTCTTCTGCACCCACTGCAAAGCCGCGATCGCGTCCAGCATGCCGAAATTGCCGGCGCCGCGGCGGTCCGATTCCTTAGTCAATTCCGGATGCGCGAAGAATCCGAAAGCGCCCAATCGGTAATTGAACGTGACCACTACGACGCCTTTCTTGGCCAGGTTCTCCCCGTCGTAATCCGGTTGCGACGCAGAGCCATTCGTGAATCCGCCTCCGTAAATCCATACCATCACCGGGCGCTTGTCTGAAGCCGAGTTGGCTGCGGTCCAGACGTTCAGATAGAGGCAGTCCTCGCTCGGCTTCGCGCCGCCGCCCCCGGGGCCATTCTGCATGCAAACCGGGCCCAGCGCATCGGCTTTCCGAACGCCATCCCAATGCGAAACCGGCTGCGGCGGGCGCCACCGAAGATCACCGACGGGTGGGGCGGCAAATGGAATGCCTTTGAAAGTCTGCGTGTCGGTGGCGCGGCCCGGCGCGCCCGTCACATGGCCGCTGTCCAGTCGCACAGGCTCTTTGATTGCCGCCATGCCGGAGAAACATCCGCCAAAGGTTAGGAAAAGAATTGCGCCAAAAGCGCTTTGCCTCATATGACTCCCGGCCGGGTCAAGCCAGCCCGGCGACCAACAGTATAAGCGATAAGCCGGCATTTTTTCCCTTTCCCTTCCTGCGCTGGCGCGGAGATTCTCTAGTTTCCTCTGGTGCTCGATTACCAATTTGGCATTTACCAATTCGGCATTGACACCGGCCCGCGGTCTTGATAATGTTCGCGAGCATTGAGAGTGCCTCGTGAATAAAAGAGATCTGATCACCAAAATCGCTTCGGACGCGCGCCTGACCCGGTCACAGGCCACGCGCGCCCTGGATGCATTCGTCGAGGGGATTCGGGCCGGATTGACTCGCGGCGACCGGGTTACGATTTCCGGTTTCGGCAGTTTCGCCGTCCTACACCGAAAAGCCCGGCGCGTGCGCAATCCGACCAATGGTAAGGCCATCGAAGTCGCGGCGCGGCGTGTGCCGCGCTTCGCTCCCGGAAACGATTTGAAGTCCGCTATTCAACAGACTCCCCGAGACGGCCAGTCCCGTATCGGTCAAAATGGAGTCAGTGCCGACTGACGACAATCACAAGCCGATTCCCGGCAGTGTTGTAACATTCCGGATTTTCGGGGTTCCGGTCCGGCTGCACTTCACGTTCGTCCTGCTGCTGGTCTTTCTGCTCTTCATCGGAGTCGGACAGCACCAGTCGGGCTTGATGACGGCCCTTTACATCCTCGCTCTGTTCGCTTCCGTACTTCTGCATGAGCTGGGTCACACGCTGGTAGCTCGCCGGTACGGAATCCGCACCACGGAAATTGTAATGTTTCCGATCGGCGGCATCTCGCGGCCGGAGCGTGAGCCCAAGGCGCGCGAAGAGCTTTGGGTCGCCATGAGCGGGCCGCTGGTGAACTTGTTAATCGCCGCCGGCCTGCTGGCATGGGTGGGGGCGCAGCAAGGGTTCGTGTCGCTGGCGCAACTGCGCGAGCCGACTGACGCCAATCTCGCCGAGCGGATCGCTTTCGGTAACCTGCTGCTGTTTTTGTTCAACCTGCTGCCGGCGTATCCCATGGATGGCGGGCGCATTCTGCGTTCGTTTCTTGCCTTGCGCATGCCGGAACAGGACGCCACCCGGATCGCGGCGGGAGCCGGGCAAGGTCTCGCGATCCTCATGGGACTGGCGGGACTGCTATGGGGCAATTTCATGCTCATGTTCGTGGCGCTGTTTGTGTACCTGGGCGCTGCGCACGAGACTGCGGCAGCGCGCGGGCGAATTCTGACCACGGGTTTTCCCGTCAGCGCGGCCATGATCACCGACTTCCGGACTTTGCAGCATGGTGATACGATTCGCGACGCGGGCCAGATGCTGCTCGCCACCTCGCAGCACGATTTCCCGGTGATGCACGGCGATGCCGTCGTCGGCCTGCTCACCCGCGCGGCTCTGGTGCGGGCCATGCTGAGCGGAGGGCCCGAGAGCTACGTGGCCGGCGCCATGGACCGGGAGTTCCCCCGCGTCGCGCCCGATCAGCCCCTGCAGGAAGTGTTGCCGCAAGTGTCCGCCGGCGGCTCTTGCGTTCTCGTCATGAACTCCGAAGGACGGCTGGTGGGCCTGCTCACTTCGGAGAACGTGTCCGAATTCTTACTGTTGCGTCAGGTAAGTCTGGCGCAAGCCAAGGGAAATCCCACACACTGACAGCCGAGGGCCCAGTCGTATTTGCCGCCAGCGTGCTATGGGTAAGACATGAAGCCTCATGCCCTTCTTCTCGCTGCCATCTTGTGCCTGGCATCGTGTCAGACGAAACCATCCTCCACGAGCGCGGCGTCCGAGCCCCGTAGTTTGCCCAGCGGCAACACGCAACTGTCCGGGCCGATTCTTTCTTATGCCAATGTGGTGGACCGGGTGGCCCCGGCCGTCGTGACGGTTCGGTCTTCGCGGCGCGTGCGGCAATCCCAGCAGTTTCCGTTCTCCGATGAACCCTTCTTTCGCCGGTTTTTTGGCGGCGGGTTTCCGTCCACTCCCCAAATCCAGCAGGCGCTCGGTTCCGGCGTAATCGTTCGCGCCGATGGGCACATCTTGACGAATCACCACGTCATCGATGGCGCCGAAGAGATCAAGGTTGACCTGAGCTCGCATCGTACCTACTCCGCGAAAGTGATTGGATCAGACGCGCCGAGCGACTTGGCCGTTCTCAAGATCAGTGCCAGCGATCTGCCGGTCTTGCAACTGGCCAATTCCGATCAGGTCCGTGTCGGCGACATCAGCCTCGCCATCGGCAATCCGCTGGGCATAGGCGAAACCGTGACCGCGGGAATCATCAGCGCCAAAGGCCGCGCTACCGGAACCGGCGATGGCAGCTTTCAGGATTTCCTGCAAACCGACGCTCCGATCAACCAGGGGAATTCGGGCGGGGCGCTCGTGAATACGCGCGGCGAGCTAATCGGCATCAATTCCCAGATACTTTCACCGAACGGCGGCAATATCGGCATCGGTTTTGCGATCCCGTCCAATATGGCCAATACCGTCATGAACCAGCTGATAGGTAAAGGGAAAGTGCAGCGCGGCATGCTGGGCGTGGGCATCCAGCAAGTGACCAGCGATCTTGCGAACGGACTGGGATTGAAGGAGGCGCGCGGCGTAGTGATCAGCTCCGTCACTTCCGGCGGCCCGGCTGACAAGGCCGGTTTAAAAAGCGGCGACGTGATTTTAAAGCTGAACGGAAAGGATATGAACGACTCGAACGAGCTGCGCAATGACATCGCCGCGATGTCTCCCGGTACCGAGACTACCCTGACCATTTGGCGCGAAGGCAAGCAACAGGACATTCGCGTGCGTCTGGGCGAGTTGACGCCGGAAACGGCGCGCGCCAGCCGACAGGGCGGGGGAGAGCAGAACGGATCCCGCCTGGGTATTACCGTAACTCCTTTGACTCCGGATCTCGCCCAACAACTCGGTCTGCGCCGCGGCGCCCAGGGACTGGTTATCCAAGACATCGACCCGTCCGGTCCGGCTGCGCAAGCGGGCTTGCAAATGGGCGATGTCATCGAGCAGGTGAACCGTCAACCGGTCCGCAGTCCGGACGACATGCGGCGCGCTTTGCAGAGCTCCAACGGCCGCCCCGCGCTGCTGCTGGTCAACCGCGGCGGTCAGACAATTTTCGTGCCGGTGCCTGCCCCATAGGGTCTGGCGGCCCCTGGGCTGCCGCATGCTACCCTCATCGTTCGGAGAGCCCCGAAATGTCCTACTTGTCTGTTCGCGACCTCGATCTTCAGGGAAAGCGGGTGTTCATCCGCGTCGACTTCAATGTGCCGCTGGAAAAAAACGCCCAGGGCTCGATGAGCATCACCAGCGACAAGCGGATTAAAGCATCGCTGCCGACGATTCGCTACGCGCTCGAGCACGGCGCCGGCGTGATTCTCGCCTCCCATCTGGGCCGTCCCAAGGGAAAGGTGAATCCCGAAATGAGCCTGAAACCGGCGGCGCAGCGTCTGGAAGAATTGTTGGGCCGGCCGGTCAAAATGGCGCCGGATTGCACCGGTCCGGCCGTGGAGAGCATGAAGCCCGCGCCGGGCGAAGTTCTGCTGCTCGAGAATCTCCGCTTTCATCCCGAAGAGGAAAGGAACGATCCGGAATTCGCCAAGAAGCTGGCCGCGCTCTGCGACATGTATGTAAATGACGCGTTCGGCTCCGCGCATCGCGCGCACGCGTCCACCGAGGGGATGATTCGTTTCGTGCCGAAAGCGGCCGCGGGCCTGTTGATGGAGCAGGAGCTGAAATACCTCGGCATCGCAACCCGCAATCCGGCTCGGCCGTGCGTCGCCATTCTCGGCGGAGCCAAGGTTTCCGACAAAATTGAAGTCATCGAAAACCTCGGCAAGATCGTCGATCGCCTGCTGATCGGCGGTGCGATGGCGTATACGTTTCTGAAGGCCCAGGGAAAGCCCACCGGCGGATCTCTGGTCGAGAATGATAAGGTCGATCTCGCGAAGAAGCTGCTGCAACAACTCGGCGGCAAATTGATGCTGCCCGTGGATCACGTGATAGTCAGCGAAATTCGCGCGGATGCGCCGCATGAAAACGTCGAAACCATTCCCGATGGCAAAATCGGCGTCGACATCGGCCCGAACACGATCGACGCTTATGCGCGGGCCGTCTCCGGCGCGAAGACCGTGATCTGGAACGGACCGATGGGTATCTTCGAGAAGCCGCCGTTCGATAGAGGAACGGTGGCCGTAGCGCGCGCCGTCGCGCAGTCCGGCGCGACTTCCGTGGTGGGCGGCGGCGATTCCGAGAAGGCGGTCAAAGCGGCCGGCGTCGCCGATAAAATCTCGCACGTCTCGACGGGTGGCGGCGCTTCCCTCGAGTTTCTCGCGGGAATCGAGCTGCCGGGCGTGGCGGCGCTCGAGAAGCGGTAAGCGCTACTTCTTTTTCGCCGTCAGACTTTTGTAGACGCCTTCCACGAAGGTATCGGAACTGCCGATGCCCGTTTTGGTGTCGTAGCGGGCGTCATAGTCACGCGTCAGGTGCGCGGCTTTCACCTGCTCCAGCGTTTGCCCCTTCTTGATGGCGGCCTCCACGCGGTCACGGACGATCGTCACCATGTCACGGTATTCAACCACGTCGAACTCATCGCAGATTCGGCCGTGGCCGGGAACAATGTAGGTACCGCCCTCTTCTTCATGCTTGGGCACGGCCAGCTCGATAATCCGGTTCAGCGCGTCAAGTTCTCCCTGCACGCTGCCGCCGTGCTCGACATCAAGGAAGGGAAAACTCGTCGTGACGAAAATGTCGCCAGTGCTGATGACGTCGGAGTGGCGGAAGAATACGATGCTGTCACCGTCGGTGTGCGCGGCGGGCTGATACATCGCCAGGACCGGCTCCTCGTTAAAGAAAATCTCCTTCTGGCCGGTCACATAGGTCTCGGTCGGCCATGCATCGGGCGGCGTCGGCGACTGTTTCCCGGTAGGGGCGCTCATGCGGTCAAGCACGTTTTCGTGCGCGATGATCTGCGCGCCCGCCCGCGCGTCGGTAAGATTGCCGGTAACATTGGCGCCGGTGATCGTGACGCCGGCTTTGCGAACCGCTTCGTTGCCTCCGGTATGATCCGCATGGAAATGCGTATTCACAATGTACTGCAGCGGCTTGTTCGAAAGCTTCCGGATCGCCGCGATCACTTTGTCGCTCATGGGGGCCAGCCCGGTATCGACCACCAGCACGCCCATGTCGCCGATTTGCACCGTAATGTTCCCGCCGGCGCCCGCAATCATGTAGACGTTGCCCTGCACCGGCAACACGTCGAGCTCGCCTTGCGGTTGGGCGTACAGAAAAGGAACCGCGGCGGCGAAAAGCAGGAATCGCGCGATCATCAGCGTCCTCCTCCTGGCGCCGCCAGCTTCTTCATTTTCACTTTGTATTCGGGATACATCGTCTCAGCCCCGCCCAGAGCGGCTTCGACCGGAATGTGATACTTGTCGGCGTATTCGTGCATGAACGGATTTTGGCCCGGCAGGTAATTCGGCACCTCGCCTTTGGGCCGCCCCGAAACTTCCTCAACGTATTCGCACGGGTACAGCCAGTTCGCTCCCTCTTGCACGTTCAAAAGAAAATCCTGAGTCTTGATCAGCGGCTCGGTGAGATACACCGGGTCGGTCACAATGCTCACGTGAGTCATGTGGTTGTCGTGGCGGATGAAATGCTCCACCAGAGTGGCACGGTCGCTCTCGGGAAGGCCGTTGCGGCGGATCCATCCCTGCTTAATGTGAGTGGTGTAGACTGTCAGGATATTGCCTTCCCACTTTCCCGTAGAAAATCCCATCCAGGTATGCACGGCATTAGGTGAGGGATGCGGCCGGCCGTCCATCCAGATGGTGCGGGTTTGCTCATACGTGCTGATGTACTGCTTGATCGCGATGATCTGCTGCGACTGCGGGTCCTTTTCATCCCAGATCCGCAGGTTCAGTGGGCCGCGATAGATATAAGGCGCGACATGCACTTGGCACTGATGCTCAGGAAGTGTGAGCCTCGAGGCGTTCCAGCTTTCCGCCCAGAGGCGAGCTCCGTCAGTGATGGGGAGCCCGGCGTAATTCACGAGCTCCGGGCCCGGTCCTCGTTCGGGTTGATCCTCCATGAACCCGGATGTCCAATTTCCCGAAAGGTCCAGAGCGCCGGCCGCCGTGAACGACCCGGCGAATTGCGCGAGCGCGGGCAAGGTGAGTAGCCCGGCGAGCGCAGTAAGACGGCTTACATTTGACATTTCAGATTCCTGACGATATTTATCAGCATACCTGAAGATGGCGGCTCTAATCGCTCCGGCGTTACAGCAGAAGCAGTTCGCGCTGGATCTCGCCCGTGACGCGCGCCTCCCGGTCCCCCACGAACATGTTGACCTCGGACCGAATGCCGAATTCCGGAAGATACACGCCGGGTTCGATGGAAAAACACGTCCACGGGCTGACTCGCCGCTCGTCGTGCGTTTCGAGGTTGTCCATATTGGCCCCGTTGCCGTGTACTTCCTGGCCGATCGAATGGCCCGTCCGGTGGGTAAAATATGCGCCGAAGCCGCGGGTGTCGATGAAGCTGCGCGCCGCGTCGTCCACCTCGTAGCCGCACAGCGGCTGGCCGGCTGCAACCGCGCTGGTGACTCGCTCGATCGCGGCGTCACGCGCCCCCGCCACCACGGAGAACACGTTGCGCATCGCATCGCTCGGTTGATCGCCGCAGAACCCTGTCCAGGTAATGTCATAGTAGACTGCGCCGGGTTGATCAAGCTTCGCCCACATGTCGAGCAGCACGAAATCTCCGCGGCGGATCGGGGAAGTCATTTCCTTACTCGGCTCGTAGTGCGGGTTCGACGCATTGGCGTTGACTCCCACGATCGGGCCGTGATCGGTAATCATTCCGCCGTTGGCGAACCCGTCGAGGACAAATCCTTTGACTTCGAGTTCCTGAAGCGCTGCGCCGTTGCGGGTGCGTTCGCGGATGAAGTCGAAGGCGGCGGCACGGACGCGGTCCACTCGTCGGCCGGCTTCCAGGTGTGACTCCAGTGCGGCGGCGCTCCAGCGCGCTTCGAACGCCTGGATCAGCTCGGCGGAGCTCACCACCTCCACGCCCGTCCCGCGCACCAGTTCAATCGTTCCGGCATCCACCATGGCGACGTACGGTATGGCGCATTGCGGCGAATACTGCATCGCCACGCGATGCGCTCCCCCCAGCAGCTTGCGCAGCCCGGCAATCTGTTCGGTCCAGCTCGAATACGGAATCTTCTCCCCGGGCAGTGTAGCCAGCATGCCGCGTTCAATACGGTGCTCCAGTCCGGCCGGTGTGCCTTGCGCCGGAATAAAGTAATACCAGCGCCGCGTCGCCATGCGAGCCGGGAGGTCGAGCACCCGGTACGCCAGCGGATCGCGCTGGTGGTGATCGAAGAACAGCCACCCGTCGAGCTTCTGCGCGCGCAGTTCGCGCTGAATCTTTTCGACATCCATAAGTACAGTTAGAGTGTATCGCGGTGGCTGCCGACGAGGCAGTGAGATCAACTTAGAATGAGGAATGGAAATACGGAGGCTGGTAGAAAGCGATGCAGCCGCGTGGTGGCAGATCCGGCTGGAAGCACTTGATAGGGAGCCGTTCGCTTTCGGCAAAGACGTCGAGGAGCACCGCGCGACTCCGGTAGAGACCATTGCGCAACGTTTTCGCGATTCGACGGATGCCAACTTTACGTTAGGAGCATTTGTCCATGGAAAGCTGGCGGGCATCGCCACATTTATCCGGGAAACCGGATTGAAGGCGCAGCACAAGGGCCGCGTCTACGGCGTGTACGTAACCGAATCTCAACGCCGCAAGGGCATTGGACGGGCGCTGATGGCCGCCCTTCTGGACAAAGCGAAACAGGATCCTTCGCTGGAGCAAATTCTGCTGGCCGTAGCCACCGGCCAGACTGCCGCCCGGCAACTCTACCGCAATTGCGGTTTCGAGACCTTTGGCAGCGAGCCAAACGCCTTGAAAATAGGCTCGCAGTACGTCGCCGAGGAACACATGATTCTTCAGATTCGGCGCTAGTATACTCGCGAAACCTATGGAGCCGGTGCAGGCGGGGCAGTATTTTTCTGTGGGAAGTAGCCGCCCCTCTCGACCTAAGTTCCATGACTCCGTTAGTACCGGTGGCCATGGATGCGCGCACTCATTCAGGTCATGATTGACCGTGATGAAAGCCGCCAGGTTCACGGGCAAGCTCCTCCTGTGCCTTGCGGTGATCTACGGGGGCGCCAATCTCCTGCTGATTGCGCTTGCCATGCTCAATGGCGCCCCGCGTCCTTAACGCGTCGCCCTACTCCGCACGCCTACCGCGAGCTGCGATCCGCGGTCTGCGATTCCTTCTGCTCGAGCGGCACTACTGTGACCTTATTCGCTTCAATCGTCACTTTCTGGTGAATCTGCCCGAACCTTTGTGAATCCACCAGCAGGTCGTAAGTGCCGGGATTGATCAGCAGCCCTCCGCCTGCATTATTGAGCTCATCGACGTACCCGACAAACCTGTCGTTCAAGTAGATCGGTCCGGTATCGCCCGCCGCCACGGATATGAAGGACTCTGCTTCGCCGCCTCCGAGGCGCAGGCGTCCGAACGGCCCCGTTGGCTCCTCGCGTTTCTTCAACGTGTACTTGATCTTCGTTGTTTTCCTGGCCTGAACATTCACCTTTGTCGTGTAGTCCTCGTACCGCGGCTCGCGGAAAGTCACTTCCACTTCTCCGGCCGGAGCAGCATATTTCTCCGACAGCGTAAATCGGTGGCTCGGCCCGACATACTTACCGTTCACCCAGACGCCGGCATCCCCGGGTGCACCATACGCCTTGATGTACCCGTCTTGTGCGGCTGCTGGCATCGAGAGAAGCGCCATGGCACACACCACGGCGCCGAATCCGGTCGTGCAATATCGTTTCATGTCGCGGGAACTCCTCGGTGGCTGTTCGTTAGCAATCATATCGCCAACGTTTGGATTATTCGATACAGCGATTTCTGCAGGCGGCTTTGCTTGTCGCGCCCATTTTCGTCCCGCAAACCGGTACCCGTCCATCCCCTTTTTTTCATCCGTCATGGCAAAAACTGCACACCCTGGCTGGCGTTTGGCCAATTCACGAAGTAGCATAGACGGGAAGGAGTGACCGCGTGAAAATCGGAAGCTTACTGCCCTTCGCGCTGGCTGTAGCCTTCACGGGTACGGCGCCGGCCCAGACAAATTCTTGCGAAAACCTGTCTTCCCTCGCGTTGCCAAATGGCGCCATCAGCATGGCGCAATCGGTTCCGGCCGGCGAGTTTCAGTTGGCCGGCCGCGCGGGCCGTGGCGGCGGATCATTGAATCTGCCCGCGTTTTGCCGTGTGGCTGCAACCTTGAAGCCTTCCAGCGATTCCGATATCAAAATGGAGATCTGGCTGCCGTCGTCCGGCTGGAACGGCAACCTGGAAGTGAACGGCAACGGCGGTTGGACCGGGTCCATTAATCCGGCCAGCCTCGCCGCCGGCTTGCAGCGCGGTTACGCGGCCGCCATGAGCGACCTCGGACACGAAGGCGGCAGCGCCAGCTTTGCGCTCGGCCACCCGGAAAAGTTGGTCGATTTCGGCTACCGCGCCGCTCACGAGACCACCATTGCGTCCAAAGCTATCGTCGCCAAATTCTATACCCGCGCGGCCAAGCTCTCTTATTGGGAGGGATGTTCCGCCGGCGGCCGCTCCGCTCTCATGGAGGCGCAGCGTTATCCCGACGACTTCGACGGCATCGTCGCCGGCTCGCCCGGGCTCAACTGGACCGGCCGCGCCACCCAGGCCGTCTGGATTGCTCAGGCGACGCACAAAAGCGAAGCCAGCTTCATCCCCCCCAGCAAATTCCCATTGATTCACAACGCCGTCGTGCAGGCCTGCGACGCACGGGACGGCGCCAAGGACGGCATCCTCGAAGATCCCACGCGCTGCAACTTCGATCCCAAAGTGCTCGAATGCAAGGGCGCCGACAGCCTCGCTTGCCTGACCCCGGAGCAGGTCGAGACCGCGCGCACGATCTACACGGCGTATCCCAACCAGAGCGATAAGCGCAATATCTTTCCCGGTTTCGAGCGCGGCAGCGAACTCGGCTGGAGCACCATGGCCGGACCGAACCCGTTCGTGCTGGGCACCGATCTCTTCAAGTTCGTCGTCTTCCAGGATCCCAACTGGGATTACAAGACATTCAACTTCTCGACCGATGTGGCGCGCACTGAAAAGGCCGACCAAGGCATGATGAACGCCATGAATCCCGACCTCAACGCCTTCCTGCGCCACGGCGGCAAGATGATTCAATATCACGGCTGGGCCGATCCGCAGATCGCGCCCGGCAGCAGCGTGAACTATTACAAAGATGTTCTCGAGACCATGGGCGGCGCCGCCAAGGTGCAATCCTTCTACCGGTTATTCATGGTGCCGGGCATGGCGCATTGCGGGGGCGGGGAAGGCACCTCCAATTTCGATATGCTCACTGCCGTCGAGCAATGGGTGGAGAAGGGGAAAGCCCCCGAATCTATTCCCGCCTCTCGTGTGAAAAACGGCGGGGTCGATCGTACGCGCCCGCTCTGCCCGTATCCGCAGGTTGCCGTTTATAAGGGAAGCGGCAGCATCGATGACGCCGCCAACTTCTCGTGCAGGATGCCGTGACGCGTTAACCGACTTTCCGGTTAATGAAGATCACCGCTTCGGGCTCTCCGGCGGCGTCCTGCTGGATGATCGAGCAGCTGCGCACGCGGATGGTTGCGCCGTCCTTCGCCCGGTGCATAACCTCGCCTTCGCCCGGCGGCGCCGCGTTCGCGTCCACGGGTGCCTCGAAGAGTTGGCTGGTCTGGCGTCCGAAGGCTTCGTCCATCGTCCATCCGTAAAGCTGTTCAGCGGCTTTATTCCAGAACAGGACCGTGCCACCCATCGACGTCACCACCATCGCGTCCGGCGCCTGGTCCAGCAGGGTCCCGTATTTTTTCGGGGACAACACCGGCTGCGGCAGAACTCCCGGCCATTCCGACGCCAGATCCTGTAGTGCCAGGTAGCGCTGCAGCACCGCTTCCTGCTCCTCGACCAGAAATGCGCCGCGCTGTGCCTCATGCGACTGCTTTTTGAGCATGTCGATCACGAGTGTGGGCGCCGCCTCGTCAAATTCAACGCCAATCCGATACGAATGGGAGTCTTCGCTGCGCTTGTAGCGTACCGTTCCCTTGATGATCCGCCCGTTCCATTTCACCTGGATATCCGGTCCGGCGCACACCGGCTGGTTGACCAGCAGCTGCATACCACGCGTCGAGATGTCGCGAATCTGCACTGACCAGACCGGGCCTCCCATGCCGGTGATGATCTGCGCCGCCTGGTTGACCAGGTACCGGCGTTCTTTGCGGTGCTCGGCCGGCCGCGCGGCGGGCATCACGAGACTGAACGGATCGTTAGGTGCAGCCTTACGGCCGATGGATGCTGGGAATCCTGGGTTCATGAAATCACGCTAATTCAAGCAATTAGGCTGCCAGCCCGGAATCGCGCCGGCGTTCTCAGAGATCAATAACTTGGCGCGATAATCGGCTGTTAACTCTGGTGAGGTTTGCTGACAGAATGTCGCGCCCCGTCGACAGTTTGACGGCATGGGCGGGAGTCGCCATCGGAATTTCTATCCGATCCCTGGTAAAACTGACACCCGCTCAGCCCGCCCCGGTGCTCCGCAGAAACGTTTCGAGCTCCGTCTCGCTCACCCCTTCGACCTCCACCACCTTCATCCGCCCCGTCTGCCCTGTCACGATCCGCACGTGCCCTCGCGGCACGCCTGCCAGCTCCGCCAAAAATCGGGCGCATTCCTCGTTGGCTCTTCCGTCTACGGGCGGCGCGGCCAAGTCGAGCTTGTAGGCCTCTCCGAGCCGGCCCCGGATCGCGGTCCGTTTCGCCCGCGGATGCACCTTTACCGTGATGCGCGCCATTGGATCCGCGCCCTCAGGTTCGCGACACCCGCTGCCGCCCGCCGGTCGATCACTTCGAAAGCGATCGCGTCATCCAGCCAGTCGTGGCTGGTGCCGTCAGCGTTTTGCGTGGCCACCGTCAGCGTGTAGGTCTGCGGCGTCAGCCAGCATTCCATTTGAAAATCCACTTCCAATTCGTCGCCCGCTGCAAAATCGCCCAACGAAACCTGTTCGAGGCGGGTATTGGTTCCGTAAACTTCCAGTCCGATGCGCGTGCGAATCAGAATGCCGACCATCGGGTTAGACTTCGGCGTGTGAAAACGCGAGCGCACCCGCACCGTCATACACTCGCCGCTCGCCACCGCGCTCACCGGCTCGTCCCGCGTATTCAGAATCTCGATGGCCAGCACCTCGCTCGAGCCATCGCCATGCCGGAAACTGGGCTGCAGGCGGTCCTCCTTTTGGATCTGCGGCGCCTGCTTTTCCAGCACCAGCCCGATGTAGCGGTTGATCACGTCCCGCGGCGCGCCCTCCGCCTCAATCCGCCCGTGCAGCAGCAGGAGGGCGCGATCCGAAAGCTGCTTGACCAGCCCCAAATCGTGCGAGACGAACAGCACTGTGATTTTGCGCTCGCGAAGTTCCTGGAATTTCCGTACGCACCGGTTGGCGAAAACCGCATCTCCCACCGCCAGCGCCTCGTCCACGATCAGGATCTCCGGCTCTACGTGAATCGCCGTCGAGAAGGCCAGCCGCACGTACATGCCGCTCGAGTATTCCTTGACCGGCCGCTCGATGAATTCTCCGATCTCGGCAAACGCCTCGATCGCCGGCAAGGCCTTATCGATCTCGGCGCGGCTCAGCCCGAGAATCTCTCCGTTGAGATAAACGTTCTCGCGGCCTGTGAATTCGGGGTTGAACCCCGCGCCGAGCTCCAGCAGTGCAGCGATGCGTCCGCGCGCCACGACGCGTCCCGAAGTCGGTTGCAGGATCCCGCAGACGATCTGCAGCAGGGTGCTCTTCCCGCAGCCGTTCGGCCCCACCACGCCGAGAGTTTCTCCTCGTTCTACCTGGAAGCTGATGTCGCGCAGCGCCCAAAAATCGGTGTGGCGCGGTTGGCTGCCCGGCAACAGTTCGCGCAGCCGGTCGACCGGCCGCCCGTACAGCCGGTAGAGTTTCGAGACGTTTTGCACCAGGACCAAATCTGATTCTAGTCGGTTGTCCGGTATGGCACACGAACAGGCTCTCCGGGGCTTCCCGAAGCTCCGCGGCCCAGGCGGAGACGATAGAATCGGAGGCGCCGTGAGACTCGGGCCAATCGAGCTGCCGGTCTGGAACCGGCAACTCCCTGTTAATTTCGTCGCCGATCCGGACTTCGTCACCGCGCCGATGCCGAAGATCCTCTGGATCGAACTCACTTCCAAATGCCCCTTCGATTGCATCTTCTGCACGCGCCGCACCCGCTTTGGCGCAGGCCGCAACCTCGATTTCGAAATCTATCGCAAGGTCATCGCGGAGCTTGAACAGCCCGATTTCATCGGCCTGAATTATTCCGGCGAGTCGCTCTATTACCCCAAGCTGCTGGAAGCGATCCGGCTTGCGGTCGCGACGGGCGCGGCCACGGAAGTAGTAACGGCATTTTCCACCATCTCCCAGCCGTTGCTGCGCGGGCTGGTCGAAAGCGGGCTTGACCGCCTCGCCATTTCGCTCCACACCATGGACGCCGCGCAATACGACGCCATCTACAAATTCGGTTCCCTCGATTTGCTTCGGCGCCGCGTGGCGGACTTTCTCGAACTGAAGGCGCGTCTTTGGCCTGCAAAAGCCGCGGCTGGATTTCTGTTTCGTCGCCATGGCCGAAAATCTCGATCAGCTGGCCGCCGTGGCCGAATATGCGAGATCCACCGGGGCGCCCGAACTCTCCATTCATCCCATCATCGGCCGCCATCTGGTGCCGCATGATTTCTCCCGCGAGTTGACCGGCAACCAGCTTCGCGATGGCTTCAAAGAAGCGCTGCGCCGGGCTGTGGCTGCGCTCCGACAGGTCCACCCGGACTTTACCGTCAACGTGCTTAACCCCGCTCTCGATACCCGCCCGCGCCTGCGCCATACACCCGGCTATTACGCGCCGTTTCTGCCTGAAGGCGCCCGCATCCACACCTGCGACCAGCCTCCTTTCGAAAGCGCGCACATTCTTTCCACCGGCCATGTGGTGGTTTGTGAAGTGCACGATGAAGTCTCGCTCGGAAATCTTCACGAGCAGACCTTAAGCGAGATCTGGCACGGCCCCGGTTACCGGGATTTTCGCCGGCGCTATATCGATGGCGCAATCCCGGAGTGCCGTGGCTGCGTCTGGGAACAGGCCTACATTCCGGCCCCGTTTCTATCCTCGATCGCGGCCGCTGATGGGATGAGCCCGCAGCTGCTGCGGGGCTGGCACAACTACGATGGCAACGGCATCGTCTGGAGCAAGAAGCGCGCGTTGGTGGCGCTCGCCAATCCGCGGCACAGCAAGCGGGTTCGCCTTGCGGGGATGCTCCCCCACGCGCCGGCCGATGCGGTGAACTCGCTCGCGGTTTCCTGCAATCGCCGCCCTGTCGGCGCCATTCAAAACAACTCCGCATCATTCGCCTCGTTTGATACCGGGTGGAAGTTACCCGAGGCGGCGGACCCCTTATACATCGAGCTCTCCACTTCGCACCTGTTCCGCCCGTCTCTCTATTCAGCGAGCAGCGATTCGCGCGACCTTGGCGTCGGCCTGTCGCGCATCGAGGTTTCCAGCTGAATGCGGCTGCCGCGCGCCAGGCTCCTTTACAGTGCCTTACATCTGGCCGAGCGGCTCGGGCGCACGCGCACGCAAACCAGCGCGGCCATTCCGGAGCGCCGCCCTTTCGGCCCCGGTATTTCTGTCATCATCCCGGAACGTGCCAATCCCGCCATTTTGTCCGAGTGCCTCGACCGTGCGCGCGTTGCGTGCCGGGCTCTTTCAGAGCCGTCTGAGGTCATTGTTGTGGTCAACGGGACGCCGCCCTCGCAATACCGCCGCCACGGCCAGAATCACACGGACGTCCGGTGGGTCTATTCGAAAAAACCTCTGTGGTATTCCGGCGCCATCCGGCGCGGTCTTGCGTCGGCACGCTATGACTGGGTCTACCTGTTGAACAGCGACACCATGCTCGAGGCCCAGGCGCTCGAGTCGCTCTTGTCCTGGCGCGGCCCGCGTGTGTTCTCCATCGCCTCCCAGGTATTCTTCCGCGATCCCGCACAGCGTCGCGAAGAGACCGGCTGGACTCAGTATCGCAACAGCAACGGCCCGATCGAGATCCTGGATGCCGTGCCCGACGACGACACTACCGTGCGCGGCACCTTCTACGCCGGAGGCGGCGCCGGACTTTTCCGCCGGTACTTGCTTCAGAAGCTCGCACGCGCCGCCACCGGCTACGACCCGTTTTATTGGGAAGATGTCGAGTGGGGCGTCCGAGCCTGGCGCATGGGTTACCACAATTTATATTGCCCTGCATCCCGCGCGTGCCATCTTCATCGCAGCACGAACCGCCTGTTCTTTTCGGACCGCGAAATCGATCGGATTCTTGCGCGTAACCGTTTCGTATTCCACTTTCGCAATGGCCCGCCCGCTGCTTCTTTCCAGGCCCTGCTGCAGACGCTCACACCTTTGGACGATACTTCTGTGCGCGAGATTTTCACTCTCCGCCGTATCGCTCAAATGGCGCGAGGGCATTTCCAGAGTTGCCGCCTGCCGTCCGATCACATTGCCTTGGCTCAAACCTGGCGTCTTCGCGTAGCGCAGGCGCTTCCCTGCAATCGCGCCTTCCAGCCATTTGAAGGCCGGCCATGCTACACAGGAGAGATGGCCCAGGTGACCGACCACAAGTTCTCCGCCACGCTCGACTGCCATTATTTGCTGCAGGCGCCGGACGAACTCACCGGCCAAACCCCGCTCATCGTCACGCTCCACGGTTTCGGCATGAATCCCGAGATCATGCTGCCGCTCACCGCGCGCCTGTTCGACATCATGCCCGTCATCGTGTCGTTGCAAGGGCCCTACCCGTTCTTTCTTCCGACCCCGCAGCGCGATGTCGGCTACGGCTGGGTAACGAGCCGCCATTCCGCCGAATCCGTCCGCCTGCATCACGACATGGTGTCCCACGTCCTCGAGGAAGTGGGCCGGGAGTTCGCCATCCCGCCCGCGCGACGTGTGCTGGTCGGTTTTTCTCAGCCCGTGGGTCTCAACTATCGATTCGCCGCCACTTGCCCCGAGGCCGTGCGCGGCGTGATCGGGATCTGTGGCGGCCTGCCGGGCGATTGGGACACGGGTTCTTACCAGCCGGTCCGCGCGGCTCTCTTGCACATCGCCCGCCGCCAGGATGAATACTACAAGCCGGAAACCACCGAACCATATACCGAACGGCTCCGCCGCCGCGCCGCAGATGTGGAATTTCATTTGATCGAAGGCGGGCACCAGATGCCTTCCGACGGCCGCCGCTACGTGGCGCCCTGGCTCCAGCGCATTCTTGCCAATCGCTGAATCGCTACTCGTCGCGCAGCGCGATCGCCGGATCGATTCGCGTCGCCCGGTAGGCCGGCAGCCAGCACGCCAGGATCGCCGCCAGAATCAGAATCGAGGGCACCAGCACGAATGTCAGAGCATCTCGCGGGCTGGTCACGAACAGCAGGCTTTGGACCGCGCGCGAAGCGCCCAGCGCCATCAGCAGCCCGGCCACGACCCCAACTGTCACCACCGCCAGGCCCTGCCGCAAAATCATCACCTGCACATCGGCCCCGGTCGCGCCCAGCGCCATCCGCACGCCAATCTCCCGCACTCGTTGGTTCACCGAATACGAAACCACGCCGTAGACCCCAAGCGTGGCCAGCGCCAGCCCCAGAATCCCGAAAATGCCGAGCAGGCCGGCCGAAAGCCGCGGCGCCCAGAGCGAGCCGTCGATCACCGCGCGCACCGTATCGGACCGTAAGAGCAGGTTGGGATCGAGCACCTGCACCTGGCGTCGCACATTCCCCGCCGCCTCCTCCGGATTTCCATGGGTCCGGAACACCACGCTCGTCGGGCTGTCGTATTCCTGCAGCATCGACGTATAGAACAGCGCCAGCGGTTTCTCACCCAGCGCCAGATAATTCGCATTGCGCGCGACACCGACAATTTCAAGGGGCGTTTCGCTGCCCGAAAACCGGACCTGTTTCCCGATCGGATCCTGGCCCGGCCAGAACCGCGCCGCCGCCGCTTCGTTGATCACCGCCGCGCGCGGCGAATCCGGCGTGTCCAGAGCGCTGAAGTCGCGTCCGCGCAGCAGGGGAATGCCGGTGGTCCGGAAATAGTTCGGAGACACGGCGCTGTTGAGCACCAGCCGTCCTTGTTCCGGATGAGGATCGTCGCTGGTCACGATCGTTTGCGAAAACCGCACGATAAACATCGGGTCGCGCGACAGGGCTACCCCCGCCACGCCTGGAACCCGTGCCACTTGCTCCAACACCTGCCGCTGGAACTCCCGCCCGCGCTCATGGCTGTAGCTGCGTTCGCCCAGATCGAACGACACCGTGCCGAGATGGTCCGCATCGAAGCCGGGATCGATCCCTTCCGCATTCCGCAAACTGCGAATGAACAATCCCGCTCCAATCAGCGCCACCACCGAGAGCGCCACCTGCGCCGCGACCAGTAACGATCGCGGCTGGCGGCTGTCCATGCCTGACGCGGGTTGGCTCGCCCGCTCCTTCAAATCGGTCGCCAGATCCGGATTCGTCGCCCGCAGCGCCGGAAACAGGCTGAACAGGATTCCCGTGAGCAGCGACACCCCGAGCGTGAACCCCAAGACCCGCCCGTCCAGTTCGATGTGAAACGTGGCCGCGCGGAACGACGGCGGCCGCAGCGCCCACAATCCGGCGCTTGCCCAGCGCGCCAGCAGCAGCCCCAGCGCTCCGCCGCTCAGTGCCAGCACAATCCCTTCCGTCAGCAGCTGCCGCACGAGCCTCCCGCGGCTGGCTCCCAGCGCCACCCGGACCGCGATTTCCTTGTTCCGCCCCGCCGCGCGCGCCAGCAGCAGATTCGCGACATTCGCGCAGGCAATGAGCAGGATCAATCCCGAGACAATCATGAGCACGGCGCTCGAAGTGGTCAGTGTCGCCCGCTCCGCGTGCGGCGTTCCGGTCTCATTGAGCGGCACCAGCTTCAGCCGCCGCCCTTCGTTGTCGCGGGGGTATTGCTGCGCCAGTTGCTGCCCCAGCGCCTCCATCTCCCCTTCGGCGCGCTCCAAGCCGATGCCCGGTTTCAGCCGCCCCGCGACCGTGAAAACGGGCCGTCGCCGCTCATCCACCCAGGTCACTTTCGGGTAAATCCGCCGGAAAGCCGCCAGCGGAATCCACACATCGGCGGGATTCAGCAGATTTAACCCCTGAAACCCCGGCGGCGCCACGCCGATGACCTGAAACGCATTTCCGTTGATCCCGAGCTTTTTACCGATGACTTGCGCCCCGCCGCCAAACTGCCGCATCCACAGCCCGTGGCTGATCACCGCCACCAGTTGCGCCCCTCCCGACGTGTCTTCTTCCGGCAGGAAGCTGCGGCCGGCCGCCGGCTGCACGCCCAGGGCCTCGAAATAATTCCCTGAGACGATCTGGAACGTCAGCGGCTCCGGATCACCCAGATCCGTCAGGCTGCCGCGAATCTGCGCATAGAGGAGCAGGGAAGAGAACGACTGGTTGCGATCCCGATAATCCGCATAGTTCGGATAAGAGCACCCTAGATAACCGGGCAGCCGGGCGTCCATCGTCACGATGCTCGCCATCTGGCCAAGATCTTTCACCGGCAGCGGCTGCAAGAAAATCGCGTTGATGAACGTGAATATAGTAGTATTCAGCCCGATCCCGAGGCCCACCGACAGGATCGCCGCTAACGCAAATCCGCGGTTCTTCAAGAGCGCCACGAGACTGTGGCGAATGTCTTCAATCACCCCAAAAGGCTCCAACTAGCGACTAGTAGAATAGCACCGGCTCCGGTTTTCGGAGCGGGTGATTCAAGATCACCGCATTGGTGGTTTTCGGCCACTTTCCGAACTGTCGTGTTTCTCTCAACGTCTTGAAAATACGTTAATTCCCGTTTGGCCCCCGCCGTGCCTTGAAGGCCAACGGAGTTCGGGAGCTTCTTATGCGACGCACACTTTCGTGGCGGTTGTGGAGCTGGGCCGGAACGGTAGTTCTGGCCGGCAGCCTGATCGCTCCCCTCCGCGCGCAAGAGCCCGATGATCAGAAACGCGGCGTCGCCCGCGTAAGCGTAGTGCAAGGCGACGTGTCGGTCCAACGCGGCGATTCCGGTGATTGGGTGGCCGCTACCGTAAACACGCCCTTGATGACCAATGACCGGATCGCGACCGGCTCCAATTCGCGCGCCGAAGTCCAGTTTGACGGCGCGAACGTATTGCGCCTGGGCGGTGAGGCCGAAATGGATCTCACCCAATTGGAGAGTGGCCGCTATCAAATGGCGCTGGCGCATGGAACCGTAACTTTCCGCGTTTTAAGGAATTCCAACACCGATATTGAAGTAGACACTCCGAGTGTCTCCGTAAGACCCTCGCGGCAAGGTGCTTACCGTATCTCCGCCACCGACGCCGGGCAGACGGAAGTGACCGCTCGGAGCGGGGAAGTGGAAGTCTTTTCTCCGCACGGTTCACAGTGGGTTCGTTCGGGACAAACGTTGATCGCCCGCGGTTCAGCCTCCGACCCCGAGTTTCAGGTTGTTCGCGCGCTACCGGGCGACGAGTGGGATCGATGGAACGACACTCGCGATCAAACCGTCACCCGTTCCGCCAGCACGCAATACGTAGGCCCGGGCATCTACGGCGCCGAGGACCTGGATCCCTACGGAAATTGGGTGAACGTGCCCGGATACGGTTACGCGTGGCACCCGTTGGTGGTCGACGACTGGGCGCCGTATCGCCAGGGCCGCTGGGTTTGGGAAGACTGGTATGGGTGGACGTGGGTCAGTTATGAGCCGTGGGGCTGGGCGCCCTATCACTACGGCCGCTGGTTCTATGAGCCCGCCTATGGCTGGTGTTGGTATCCCGGCCTTGTGACGGTGAGGCATTATTGGTCTCCGGCCCTGGTGGCGTTCTTCGGATTTGGAGGCGGCGGCGTTAGTTTCGGCTTTGGAAACGTGGGCTGGGTCCCGCTGGCGCCCTATGAGGTATTCCACCCCTGGTGGGGCCGCTCGTATTACGGCAGCTCGGTATACATCAACCGTTCCGTGAATATCACCAACGTAAACGTCACGAATGTCTACCGAAATGCCCGTGTACAAAATGGTTTCACGGCCGTCAGCGGCACTGATTTCCGGGCCGGACGGTTCACGAACTTTGTGCGGCCGACCGCAGACCAACTGCGAGCCGCGAACACCGTCCGCGGACCTATGCCGCTAGCTCCGGAGCGCGCCAACCTGCAGTTCGGGGAACGGCAAAACGCATTTGTGCCGCGGTCGAGTGCGAATACCCGATTTTTCACCAGGCAGCAGCCGAATCCCGCGCCGCGCATGTCCTTTAACGACCAGCGGCGGGCCTTCGGGCAACCAGCCGGCGTGGCCGAAGCGCCGCCTCGATCAGGTTTCGCCCAAGCTAGTCCAGCTCCCCCGGTGCGGAGCGAAGGCGGATGGCAGCGCTTTGGCGATCCGCGCGGCAGCCAGCCGGCTGTGCGTACAGAGGCTCCCGCGCCTGCCGTGAGTCGGGGATGGAATCGTTTTGGCGGCGATCCCAATTCGGCCCCCAGAGCAGGAGCCCCGCAGCCGCGGCAATCTTTTCAAAGCGAGCCGGCCATTGGAGGCCCGAGCGGGCAGCCGGAAGTCCGCAATCGGCCAGGCTTCGGCAATCCGCAACCGCAATACGTCGCGCCGAACCGGTCGCCCTCGATGCCGATCTCGCCGCCGGTATATCGGGATCGGCCGACCGGTCGCGGAGGCGTTGGTGGATTCACCGCACCGCGCAATGAAGGCGGCGGCGGTGGCAACCGCAACAGCGGCGGCGGCGGCAACAGCCGGGGCGGAGGCCGCAACCGTTAAGGATTTCCTGAATTCCGGTTTCTTCCCATAGGCCCGGTCCCAATTCAGCGTGGGGTCGGGCCCTTTTTTTGGTCACCATGCAAAGTTTACATAATATTCGTTATCGGAAGCTGCGCCAGTCGCGCCGTTTCAGCTAACAAAACTCGCCGATATTAGGCCGCCTCCGACCCTCGGGTCAGATCCCGAGACACACAGCTGCAAATTTGGCGATGAGCTTCTGTGTGAAACGAGAAGGCGCATAAGGGTCAGAGCCAGAGCACCAGCCGCAGTCCGCGGCAAGTCCCGGACCGCACCAGTGCTGCTTCAAGAGTAATCGGTTTCCTCCCATCCTTCAAGTTTCCTCGCAGCGCTCGCCGCCTCAGATTTTCTGTAATTCGAGGAGAGGAGAGTCTACCAGTGAATCGTCTTTTTCCGATCAGTTTCCGGCACCGCGAACGTTTGCCGCTCGAGCAGTTCGCCCACGAGGTGTTGAAGCCGGAGTTTTTGAAAGAGTACCCGACCATGACGGCCGCCGAGCGCGAAGGCTGGCTGCAGGTGTTTCCGGAATGGCGTCCGGATGCCGAGCGGCTCACCACCGCAGCGCACGCGGAAACAGGAGGTGCGAATTGAGCACAGCGAACGCGACCGCCAAGGGCGAAACGGTCCAGTTGATGAAGCGGATGGGGGTCAAAGGCCACCCCTACGATCCCCTGCCCCCCGATCAGCACCGCTGGCAGCGCGGCGCCGGCGAAGCCCCGCTGCACCGCGTGTGGAGCTGGATGGTCGAGCATACCGTCGGATTCCACGCGCGCCGTGAATATGCTGTGAATTCCGAGGGCCGCGAGCTCCATATGGAGCACATGGCAAAGGACCTCGAAATCGAACTAGCGAACTGTTACCGGGTGTGGAAAGAGGGGGTCGAAAAGGGACTATGGCGGAACGGGGAGGGCGCCCACAAGCGCAAACTCTACCTGTGTGGTTCCGTGAGGCCGAAACCCGCCCTAGGGGATTCCCCGGATAATAACGCCGAAAATTGTCTGCGCAGACAATTTCAGCCTTATATCTGGAAGCAAATAAAGGACTGGCCCAGAGACCGACTCGAAACCTTCGCGGCTGAGGAAAAAGCCGAACAGAAGCTCGACGAAGACTTGCGCGCGGATTTTGATGCGGCCCGGCGTTCTCTCATCACTCAGAGACAGGATACACGATATCAGCGCTGGGGCATTAAAAAAATTCGCGAGGAGCACCGCCCCAAGGATGACGCGCGCGCAGCCGAGCGCGAGGCGCGGCAGCACCGCGTGGCGGAGGTGCTGCTGCCGGCGATCGAGCCGCTGTTCTCGCAGCTCGCCGAACAATTGTCTGCGCAAACAATTTTTGAGTCTGCGCACACTCCGGAAAACGGCTTACGCAAACCCGAAATGGAAGCAGACGCGGAC